>Ga0208005_1000610_pt1 | contig 12848 bp, 13 predicted proteins | sample DEB19_08_DNA_3_FD_184530 | JGI IMG/M metagenome (GOLD analysis project Ga0208005, IMG submission 184530) | Aqueous microbial communities from the Delaware River and Bay under freshwater to marine salinity gradient to study organic matter... | ecosystem: Environmental > Aquatic > Marine > Coastal... | reverse complement strand
CCCGACGCGGTGGACAACAAAACCGGATCGTCCGGCGGATAGAACTGGGCCTACGAAATGAGCCGAAAACCTGCGTTCTGGTGGATCGATGAAGCGGTGCGTCTAGAGGCTGCGGGCCACTCCGTGTCGCAGATCGTGGACGCGCTGCGGTCGCAGACGCCGAAGGGCGAGAAGTCGCCGGGCCGCTCGACGGTCGGCGACCACCTGAAGGCGCGTCGGGACGCGGGCGAGGCGGTGCCGGCGCTCCCTCCGCCCGACCCGCCCGCCGCAATCCTCGCGGGGGTACCCGTCGACGCCACCGACGACTCCGAGCTGACCCCCGACGAGCTCCGCCGCATGCTGTCGTCGCAGATCCGCAAGGCGCAGATCGCCGCAGACGACGCGACGGCCCGGGGCGACGCGGCCGAGGCGAAGGCGCAGACCAAGCTCGTCGCGATCTTCTCGGGCCACCTGCGCCAGATCCACACGAAGGCCGACGAGGACACGGACGTGATCAAGGTCCGGTCCGGCGACGTCCAGGCCGCCGCGGACCGGGCGCTGGCGGGTCTGCACGCGACGGCGGACAGGGTGATCGCGGAGGTGCAGACGTGGCCGACGTGCGCCGCGTGCGGGGCGCACCGGGGCGCGTTCGCCGTGGCCGACGTGTCGCCGATTCGGGGGATGTTCGAGCGGGTGGCGCGTCATGGCTGACGGCCTCTCCCCGCTCGACCTCGCCTCGCTGGCTCACGTCTGGGAAGCGTGGGCGCGCCCGAAGCAGATCCCGCCTCCAACCTCCTGGCGGTCATTCGGATTTGTTACCGGGAGAGGGTTCGGGAAGACCCGCGCCAACGTCGAGCTTCTGATCGCTGAGATCATGGCTGGTCGAGCCAGACGCGTAGGGATCGCGTCGTTCAATATGGATGAGACGGAAAGGACCTTGATTCATGGCGAATCGGGCATCATCCGTTGCTCGCCACCGTGGTTCAGGCCGACCGTGATCAAGGGCCAAGTGGTTTTCGGGAACGGCGCGGTGATTACTCCGTACACCCCCGAAGTCCCCGCCGGTCCGCGCGGGCCGGAGCATGACCTCTTCTTGCTCTCCGAGGTCGCGTCGTACCCGTTCACGAACCGCGACGAGTTCTTCAGCAACGTGCGCCTCGGTCTGCGCTTGGGGCTCGGACGCATGACGTTCGACACCACGCCGAAGCGTCGCAACCCGATCGTGCGCTACCTGCTGGAGCGCGCCGAGCGCGACCCGGTGCGGCACATTGTCGTGCGCGGATCGACGCGCGAGAACCGCGACAACCTCACGGCGGACTTCGTGACCGAGCTCGAATCGGAGATCGGCGGCACGATGCGTGGGGCCGAGGAGCTGGAGGGCCAGTTCCTCGACGACGCGGAAGGCGCGCTGTTCAAGCAAGAGTGGATCGACCGCGCGCGGCGTGACATGCCGACGACGTTCAAGCGTCGGATCATCGCGGTGGACCCGGCGATCTCGACGCGCAAGGGCACCGACCGCACGGGCCTCGTCGAACTGGGGCTCGGCGTCGACGATCAGATCTTCGTCTTGGCCGACCTCACCGACAAGCTCTCGGCCGAGACGTGGGGGCCGATGGTGATCGACAGGTACACCAAGAACCAGTGCGATTGCGTGGTGGTGGAGCGCAACAGGGGCGGCGATCTCGTCGTGGCCAACCTGCGCGCGTTCGCTCGCGAGCGCGGCCTACGCGTGGACGTCGTCGAGGCGGACGCGGTGACGCGTCACGCGCCGGGCGTGGTGCTCGTGAAAGAGACGCGGGCATCACGCGGCAAGGACATCCGCGCCGAGCCCGTGGCGTCGCTGTACGAGCGCGGGCGCGTGTCGCACGTGCGCGGCGTGGACCTGACGGAACTCGAGGAACTGGCGTGCACGTGGGCGCCCGAGACGGGCGCGTTCAGTCCCGACGCGCTCGACGCGCTCGTTCACGGCGTGGTCGAACTGGCGGGGCTGGCGCGCGCCACCCGCGCCGACGGTTCCGCCGCCGTCCGTGGCGCCGCGGCGATGCAGGCTACGCTGTCGGGGCAGCGGCAGGCACCGCGGGTGGACGTCGCGAAGCTCTTGGGCGGCGCGGGGCGCGGGGATAGGCTGTGAAGGGAGGCGATGGCGTGGAGACGAAGAAGACGCGCGTGGTCGCATTGGACGGCGAGGGGACGTCGCCGGAGTTCGTGTTCTGGTACGATCTCCACGAAAACGGCTGCGTCGTGAAGTTCGCCGTGCACCAGGTCGAGGTGCATGCGCCGTGGATGACGACCCTTGCTCGCGGCTCGGTGAAATGGGACGCGTGCATGGACGTCACGATCGGCGAGGGGTGCATGCTCCACAACTGCGGGCCGGGCCTCGACGAGATCGACAGGCTCAAGAAGATCCTCGCGCACGTCTACGCCGACGCGCGCGAAGTGCTGGGCGAGGCGTGCGACTCGGCGGGGTACTGGTGACCGCCTAGCCCCTCGTCCCCGCCGTCTTCCGCCACCCCTTCGCCGCCCCCGCGTTCGCGCTGCCGACCTCGACGGGCGCCGCTTCGGTCGTAGGCTCTGCGACGCGCGCCGCGCGCACGGCGAGCACCGTCGAGAGCGTGGAGGGGGCGGCGACCGGGTACCAGTTTGCGCGGCGGACTGCGGTCGCGACGAGCACGCAATCGTCGAGCGTGACGGCGATCACGCCGCGCGAGACCGTCGCGACCTCGCCGGCCGCGGTGAACGTGACGTCGTCGAGGGTGGCCGCCAGCGCGGCCGTGACGGGCACCCACTGGACGCTCCCGGCCGCGTCGAGCGTGGCATCGTCGAGCGTCGCAGCGACCGCCCCGCGCACCCAGACGGCGCCCGCGCTGGCAAGCGTCGCGTCGTCGAGCGCGACGGCAAGCGCCCCAGCGACCCGCACCGCGCCCGCGCTTGTGAGCGTGACGTCGTCGAGCGTCTGCGTCAGCGCGCCAGCGACGCGGACCGCGCCGGTAGCCGACAGCGTCGCGTCGTCCAGCGTCGCGGAGACCTGCCCCGTGACGAGCACCGCGCCCGACGCCGACAGCGTGACGTCGTCGAGCGTCGCGGAGATGGTGCCTACGATCTCGGTCGGCGCGCTCGCGGCGTCGACGAGATCAGCGTCCCACCATCCCGCGGACTGCGCCGACTCGTCCCACCAGGCGAGATCGACAGCGCTCGGATCCCATGCCCCGAGCGCCATGGGTCACACGTTCGCCGCGTCGAGCCAATACGCCGGGACACCGCCGGTCCACGCGGCGGCGAGCGCGAGCGTCGGTGTGGTCGTGGGCAGCGCGCCGGTCGTGACGGCGAACTGGAATGCGTACGAGCCGAGGTACCCGGAGTCGAGCGACAGCCCGCCCGGCAGCCCCGCTGGCGTGCTCTGGATCTGCCCCGTCGTCGCAGCCGTGGTGCCGCCGATGCACACAGGCCCGGCCGTCGTGCCGGTCGTGTTGACCGCCGTGGCCATGAAGTAGATCACGCCCGCCGAGAGCGTGATGCCGAGCGCGCTCCCCGCGCTCCCCCACGTGTTCGCCGCGGTCGTGTACGCCAGCTCCGACGTGAGGCGCGCGAGGTCGGAGTAGCGATAGATCGCGACGCGGAACACCGACGTCGTGGCGCCGACTCCGTAGTAGCGGATCCGGTTGACCGTGATATCCGCGCTCAGCCTGAACGAGTTGCACCGCGCGACGCTGGCCGTGATGTTCGTCGGCGTCGCCGCAACGTTGCCTGCGCGCTGGAGGTGCTGGAATAGATCGCCCGGCCGCCCGTCGCCGTACGCCGCGACGACGTGGGCGTCCCACGGGTTCGCGCCGGGCGTGACTGCGGCTGGCACCGTGTACCAGCCAACGCCGTCGACCCACACGAGCGAGCCGCCAGGCCCGAGCGTGGCCTCTGCGACCTCGACCGCGGTGGAGCCGTCGTAGTGCACGACGTTGACCGACGTCGTCAGCGTCGCGTGCGTGTTGTGAATCGTGAGCGTCTTGACGTTTCGCGCCGTCGACGAGCCCGGCGAGCCCACGACGGGCGTCGTCGTTGCGCTGCTGATCGCAGTGTTCGTGCGCCCGGGCGTGACGGTCGATCCGTTCAGATCGACCCACGACGCATGCACGTCGACCGTCGCGGCCGTCGACGTGATGACGCGGAGCAGGTCGGATGTCGACGTGAGGAGGAGCATCTACGAATTGCCTTCGGTGAACGTGGCCGACGTAATCGTCACCTGCTGACCCTCAGCGATCACGACGTTGTCGAGCGTCATGTCACCGCCGCCGCCGGTGGCCGTGACGCTGCCCTGGATGTGGCAGGTCGTGCCGCCCGAGTCCTTGACGCGGAAGTGCCCCGCAGAGCCGCCCGCGTCGGCGGTGAGGTCCTGCCAAGTGCCTTTGATCGTGACCTGCCCGTTCGAGGCGGTCTCGAGCCAGTCGCTCGGCAGCGTCATCGTCGCGAGCACCGACCCCGAGTCGGATGCGGCGCAGTTCGCAGGCTTCGACCCGGTGCGGATTTCGAGGATCGGCGACGTCCCGATCGCCGGCTCGATCGCGGCGGCGCGGGCGGTGCGTACGGCGGTGGAGAACTGGATTGCCATTACGGCGACTCCTGTGCGGTCGGGGCGGTGGGGGCGGGCGCGTCAGCGACGAGCGGCGGGCAGGGCACGCCGTGCGCCTCTGCGACGCGCGCGCACCAGTCGGGAGTGGGCTGCAGGCCGGCGTCACGCGCGGCCTTCACGTCCGCCAGGAACGCCGCGTTGCGCTTCGCGAAGTCCTCGCGGACGCGGCTCTGATCGGGATCTGGAAATTGGTACTTGCGCACCGGGGCGAGCTTGTCGTCACCGAAGTTCTCGGCGCACCACGGGCTGATCACGCCCGTCTGCAGGCCCTTCTCGATGCAGGCCAGATCGCTCTGGATCTTGCTCGTCGCGACGCCGAATAGCTCCGAGATGTCGACGCCAGGCGCCCCGCCCGCGGCGCCGAGCACACCATCGGTCCCGAGGTAGATGCGCGCCGCGGCCTTCTCCGACTTGAGCGAGAGTTCTTTCCAGACCTCCCACGCGCGCGACGGGTTCGTGATGTAGTCGATCTTGGACCCAGCGGGCCGGATGCCGACCGGCTGATCCTGGCTCGCGACAGCCGACACAAGCTGCAACATGGCTGCAGCCTCGGTCGTAAGGTTGCCTTCTTCGTCGCTGAGCGCCGTCCCTTCCGGCAACTCGCCCACCACCTTCGCGTTCCCGTGCGTCGCGCTGCCCTTGCTCCAATCGCGATCGGCGAACGCGCCCGTGGCCCACACCAGCGCGCCCGGGAGGATCGCCGCGTCGTCGCGGTGCGGAAGGATCTCGCTCTTGGCGAACACGACCCACCTGCCATCGCCATGGATGATCGGCACCATCGGCTCGACGATCCCCGTCGGCATTGTCGGCGCCCGCATCGCCGGGTCGTCGGGCGTGTCGTCGAAGAACCGCGCCTGCGTGTAGTACCGCTGGGCGACTGGGTGCCACCAGACGAACTCAATCGGCCAGGCCGAAAGCATGTAGTCGATGCGCGACCCGTCGGCGCGCACCGTCCGGTTGATGACCGCGAACGCGACGCCGTGATCGGCGAGATGCTTGCGGATCGTCGTCATCGTCTCCGACGAGATGGCGATCCCTTTCGGACCGAACAGCGCCTCAGCCTCGGCTGCGATGGTGTCAGCCTTGCCGGCACCCGCGGACGTGATCGTGACGTCGAGGCCCTGCACCGGCGCGAGTCGCACGTTGCGGGCGGTGAAAATCGCCGGGTTCGTCCCCATCGACTCGGCCAGCCGCGCGGGCAGGCGGAACCGGCCGACCATCTGCTGATCGCGCGCCGAGACGATGTCCTCAATCGACCACGAATAGGCCGCGGGCGGAACGAACGGCGATGCGACGTAGCGGCGCAGCTCGCTCGGATCGAACTCGGCGCGCTCGCGAACGACACGCGCTTTGCGAGACTTGCCGAGGCGCTCGATCTCGCGCTCGACGGCGCGGCGCACGTCGGCGCCGGAAAACATCGCCGATTCATTCCGCTTCGATAGCGGATTGCGAGGCCGAGGCATGCGGCCAGTGTGAGGCCGCCACGCGACGAGAGAAACCTGACGACAACGAACCTACGCGTCGACGCGTATGCCGATTGAATCGGATCAGATTCGGTCGAGACTCGCGCGAATCACGACCGCGGTGAGGCGCGAGATCGGAACGCCTGCGACGGCTCGATACAGCGTCTCCGGGCTGCGCAGACCGACGAATCGGAGCGATTCCGCTTCGCCGCGCTCCGTCACGATGGCGCGCAGGCGCTCGCACTCGACCACCGAGAGAGTCACGGTCGGACACCTAGGATTCATTCGCGCAACCTCCACGAACTGACGCGTCGACGTGTGCGTTCGTTCTACCACGGATTGCTCATCCTCTCAATCGGCGTACCTCTCTCATCGTGCGCGCTCGCTCGCTCGTTCGCCTGTCCGTTGCGCTCGTCCCCGACGAGAGCGGCGCGATGCCGTGCGAGTTCCGGCTGTTCAAGTGCGGCGAGAACGAGACGACGAAGGGTGTCTTCATCTTCGACGCCGAGGCCGCCGCGCTGGTCATGGCCAACGCTGCCGAGCGTGACGGCGTCGAGTACCCGATCGATCTCGAACACCTGTCGCTCGACACCGACGCGCGCAACTTCGACCCGGACGCGCGCGGCTGGTTCCAGCTTGCGATCCGCAACGGCGAACTCTGGGCCGTCAACGTGCGCTGGACGCCGGACGGGCAGCGTCGCCTGAGCGAGCGAACGCAGCGTTACGTCTCGCCCGCGTTCCTCACCGACGACGACGGGCGCGTGACCGAGATCGTCAACGTGGCCCTCGTGGCCATGCCCGCAACCCATGGGACCCCGGCGCTGGTCGCTGCGGGCCGGAGAACCCGCATGAGCGTGAAGGACCGCTTCATCCACCTCTCGGCGCGCCTCGCGCACGCCAAGGGCACGATCGCCAAGCTCGCCGAGGACGCGCCGTCCGACGCCCCCGCCGCCGAGGAAGCGCCCGCGAAGGGCGCCGCGGTGAAGAAGGGCGCGGACGATGCCGGCAAGGCGCTGGCCGACCTCTCGGCCGCGATGGACGGCGGCGACGTCGACGCGATCTTCGCTGCGATGGATGCGGCGCAGAAGGCGATCGACGAACTCGAAAAGGCCCTGTCGGCCTTTGGCATGAAGGACGAGGACAGCATGGAGAAGCCCGCCCCCGCGCCGGAGGCCGCAGCGGCGGCGCCGGCTGACGACGACACGCAGAAGATGGCCCGCGAGCGCGCGGAGCTGATCGCCCTTCGCGCCGAGAAGGCCAAGCGCGAGCAGGACGCGAAGATCGCCGCGCTCGCCGCGGAGATGACCGAGCGCGCGTCGCTCGAAGCGGAGCTGGTGAAGCTCGGTCGCGAGACGCCGCACACGGTGAAGATGCTTTCGGGCCTGCCGATCGCGCAGCTCCGTGACCGCGTCGCCGCGTTCCGCAAGGCGCCGGGCGTCTCGACGCTCGGCCGCGTGATGCCGCCCGATGGGCATGGGCACACGATCGAGATCAGCGACGGCACCGGCATGAGCGATGCCGAAGTCACCTACGTCAAGGCGCGCCACGCGATGAAGCTCGCGATGGGCGAGAAACTCCGCGGCATCGACGAGACGCTGATCCGCTACCAGCAGGCGAACGTTCGCCAGCTCGCGGGCGCGAAGGCGAAGGGCGACGACGCGCGCGTCAAGTCGCTCGCTGCGCCGATTCAGCGCGAGACCATCGAACTCGCCCGCGGCGCGGGGCTCGTGATGCTCGCGAGCACTCCGGTCCAGCCGATCGAGGAGTTCGGTGCCAGCAGCCAGATCGCGCTGCAGTCGTGGCGGCTCGAGTACAACACGGTTCTCGCGTCGACGCCTGCCGCGTGGGCGGAGCAGATCGGGCAGATGCTCGCCGACGGGTCGATGAAGACGACCTTCCCGATCTCGTACGACGCGACGCAGTACACCGAAGTGACCGCCCCGGGCGCCGCTGCGACGCAGCCGCTCTCGTTCGACATCACGGTGAATCAGCGGCAGTTCTTCGTGGCGAAGCAGGTTGAGCTTCGGCGTCTGAACAAGGGCGACTTCGCGTACGTGCAGCGGTGGGCGCAGACGGCGGCCGAAGTGGCCCGCGCTCGCGTGTTCCTCCGCAACGCGCTCGTGACCGCGCTCCTCGAGGCTGGCACGTCGGGCTACTGGGGCTCGTCGTCGCTGCTCGCGACCGGCATCGACGGGCAGCCGTTCTTTTCGGCGACCCACAAGAACAACCCTGTCGACCCGTCGAAGAAGCTCCGCGGCGTCGCGACGTTCTCGAACTACCAGGCGAGCGCGACCCCGATCGGGGCTGCCAACCTGACTGCCGAGAAGGCGTACGCGGCGCAGGTCGCGGCGCCCGACGGCCGCGAGCTCGGCATCACGTTCGACGGCATCCTGTATCCGTCGATGATGGAGCAGACGGTCAAGAACCTGCTCACCGTCCAGGATCTGATCCTGGACGCGAAGGCGTCGCTCAACAGCGTTTCGAATGCGATGGGCGGCGGCGTCCGAAACCCGCACCTGAACTCTGGCATGGAGATGACCCGCGCGATGGATCTCGCCGGCACGTCGTCGACCGCGTCGGACTACTACCTGTATAGCCGCGAGGCGATCGCGCGGGGCTTGGTGCCGTGGGTCATCGCCGAGGACCCGACCGAGGAGCTGCGGCTCTGGGACGAGTCGAGCGACTTCTACAAGGACAGCGGGATGATCAAGGTGCAGTCGCACGTGTTCCTGAACGCGGCGCTGCTCTACCCGCACGGGATCCGATTCATCAAGGGCTCGTGAGCCTGACGGCCTGACAAGGAAAGAAGACGACCATGACGGCTCTCGGCAACAGCATCCCCGCCCAGCAGGTCTCTCAGATCCTCGCTGGCGTTCAGGTCCCTATCAAGAACACCTACAAGGTCTATCAGGGCGCGATGGTCGCCCCGGTGACCGCGGCCCCGAGCTACTTCTGTCCCGCGAACGCCACGACCTGCAACGCGGTCGCTGGCGTCGCGCAGGCCGAAGCCGCGACCGCCACGTCGGACGGGTCGGTGAACGTCAACCTGCTCAACGGTACGTTCAAGTTCGCGCTTGACAGCTCCAACCCGCCGACGATCGCGCACATGTTCGGGCCCGTCTACGCGAAGGACGACAACACGATCTCGTACTCCTCGGCCGACGGACCCCTCGCGGGCGTGCTCGTCGGATTCGAGGCAACCACCGGGTGGGCGCTCGTCTACATCAACGCGGCGAACAACGCGGCGCTGCAGGGCGACTTCAAGGAGTCGACGATCACGGGCGCGCTCTCGACCGTCGCGGACGCCCCGGCGAAGGCGGTCCTCACCAGCATCATCGCGGCGCTCGTCGCGAACGGCGCGACGAACTCGACGACCTGATCAGCCTCGCGGCTGACTGGCACTCGGGCCGGCACGTAACACCGGCCCACGCTTCCCCCGGCGCGCTCGTTCGCGTCCGGGGTCGAGGCGTTGAGGAGTCGACCCGGTGGCCGTCTACTGCACGCAAGCGGACGTTGTGGCCTTCCTGCCTTCGGGCGGGCTGCCTAACCCTGCGCGCGTCGCGACCGGTTCGGCCACGGGCGACTACCTCGAGTGCGAAGGCCACGGCCTCGCGACGGACGCCGTCGTCACGGTGCGCGCGGAGGTCGACGGCACGCTCCCGGCGCCGCTCGTCGAGGGCACGACGTACTACGCGCAGCCGCTCTCGACGTCGCGGTTCCAACTGTCGGCGACGGCGGGCGGCGCGGCGATCAACCTCACGGCGGACGGAGACAACTTCGTCTTCGCGTCGCCGCTCCCGTGGGACGCGTGGATCGACTGGGGCTCGCGTCAGGTCGACTCGTTCTTGCCGCCGCACGTGATCCCGATCGTCGATCCCATTCCGGAGATCGTCGTGACGGCCGCGGCGGAGCTCGCCGCGATGCGTGGGCTCCAGTCGACGGGCGGCGCGCAGGTCGACCTCGGAGCGCGGCTGGACTTCGTTGGTCAGCGCATCACCCGCTGGGCGAAGTCGGTGCCGGTCCGCGGCGTCGCTCGCCAGGTGACGCAGCCGTCGCACCTTGCCGTGACCGCCAGCGCTGGCGCCACCGACCCGCGCGGGTGGGGCGGCACGGACAACACGAGGCTGCCGTGAGCGGCGTCAGCAACATGGCGAAAGGGTTCGCGTCGATCGCGCGTCTGAACAAGACGCTGGCCGACCTGAACGCGCCGACCGCCACGATCGAGCGGATCGCTGGCGACGTCGCGAAGCTGCTCGATGCGAAGGTCAAGGCCGAATACGACGCCGGCCAGACCATCTACGACGACGCGCGCCCGCTCGGCGTGGACGGGAACTTCGTCCCGCTGATTCCGCATCAGGTCCAGAAGTACGAGAGCCAGAACAGGTCGCACCACCATCCGTCCGGCGACGTGCCGACTGGCATGCGTGCAGGCGGACGTGCCGCGCCTGGCACCGGTAAGGGCAAGTCGTCCCGCTCGCGCGCGCGCCGCACTCGGTCGGTGATCGGCTTCACGAGCGTCGGGCGAATCGTCCGCGCCGTGCTGCCGCTCTCGTATCAGAAGTTCCTCGTCGGCCGATTCCGCATCCTGCCGATCAAGTTGCCGCGTCGCTGGCACTACGAGATCAAGGACGTCGTCTTCGGCGGGCTGAAACGGGAACTACAGGCCGCAGGCGCGACGCCAAAGGGGGGCCGATGATCGACTCCCTATACGTCCCGCTGCGCGACGCGCTCAAGGCCAAGGGCGTGCCCTTCGAGGTCGCCTACGGCCCAACGCAGGTTCCGCCCGCGGTCGGCGCGTCGCGCGTGCAACTCATGAGCGACCCCGGCGGCGACGCCATGATCGCCCCGCGCGGACGATTCGTGAATCCACGCGTCTACGTCGCGCGCCTGTCGGCTGGCGTCGTGCGCATCTTTGCCAAAGAGACGCGCGACGGCGCGATGCGGCGCGAGCACGAGGCGCTAGCCAACCGGATCGCCGACCACGTCCACACGGAGCTTCACAAGCTCGCATCGCGCCTCAAGTCGATTCTGCACGTCACGCGGCTCGGCTTCGTCTCCGACGACACGACCGACGGCTGGGCGGGCTGCGTCTACGAGATCCGATTTCAGGTCGAGCGCTCCGCCGCCGACACGACGTGGACGGGCGCCGCGGCTGACACGGCCTCGCCGGCAATCGTCACGACTCTCGACGCCTCGGGGCCAGTCGCCGCCGAGCTTCCCTCTGCGACCACGAGGATCCAATGAGCCTCCCCTCCGCTACGACTCGCGTGAGCGTGACGGCCGGCAGCGCGCCGACGTCGACCGACCTGATCACCGTCTGGGGCTGCTGCGCCAGCACCGCCGACAGCGTGCCGCGTCTCTACTCGTCCACGTCGTCCATGCTGGCGGCGCACGGCTACTGCGAAGCGCTCGAGTACGCCGCGCTCCACATGCAGGACACCGGGAAGGCGGTGCTCTTCGTCCCGCTCCCGATCTCGACGATCGGCACCGTCGGCCGCTTCGACACCAGCGGCAACAGCGACACGTGCGTCGTGACCTGCGCCGCTTCGGGCGGCGGCATCCTCGCCGAGACCGACGGCGTCCTGGTCGTGACCAGCGGCGGCACCATCGGCACCGATCAGATCCTGCTGTCGCTCTCGCTCGACGGCGGGACGACCTACAAGCCGGTGCGGCTCGGCACCGCGTCGAGCTACGTGATCCCGTACGTCGGCCTAACCCTCTCGTTCGCCGCGGGCGACCTGACGGACGGCGAGACGGTGCTCACCTGGCACTCGACGGCGCCGCTCCCCGACTGGACCTCGCTATCCACGGCGCAGGCCGCGATGATCGCCCAGACCCGCGTCGTGCGCTCCTGGCTGCACGTCGGCGACGTCTCGTCGCTCGTGAGCGCGCAGGGCATCGAGAGCGTCGCGAACGCGTACGAGACCAGCGCGGAGCGCTACGTCTACGCGAAGGCTCAGCTCCGCGACCGCACGCCGCTCGCCGCGCTGTCGCAGGTCCGCGCGCGCATGTCGGCCGGGGCGTCGCTCACGTTCGCGGAGGTCGGCGCGACGGGCGACACCATCACCCGCGCGAGCGGGTCGTTTATCACCGACGGCTTCGTGGTCGGCGACACGATCCGCGTGACGGGCACGAGTTCGAACAACGTTACCGGGGCGATCACCGGCGTCAGCGCGCTCGTGCTCACGATGGGCTCGACGGACCTCGCGGCCGAAGGGCCGACCACCGCGGCGACCATCACGTGCGAGCCGACGCTGACCTTCGCCGAAGTGGGCGCCACGGGCGACACGATCACACGCTCGCGCGGTTCGTGGCTCGACGACGGGTTCCGCGTCGGCGATACGATCACGATCACCGGCACGGCGTCGAACAACGTGAGCGGCGCGATCGCGAACGTGACCGCGACGGTCATCACGATGGGCTCGACCGACCTCGCCGCCGAGACGATCGGCGCGTACGGGGTGACCATCTCGAGCGGCGAGACCGACGCGCAGTGGGTCGCCTCGCTCGACTCGACGTTCGCGGCGCTGACGAACTCGCCGCGCGTCGACCTCGGCGCGGGGCGGCTCGCGAAGCTCTCGCCGATCACCGGCTACGCGATGCGCCGCCCGGTGCAGTGGGCCGACTCGATCCGTAGCTACCAGCACGACCTGCACATCGCGACGTGGTGGAAGGCGCTGGGCGCGCTGAACGGGTGGAGCATCGACGGCGAGCACGACGAGCGCACCGACGGCGGCGCGGACGACGCGCGGTTCACCTACGCCCGCACGTGGGGCAACGGCCCC
>Ga0208005_1000607_pt1 | contig 12859 bp, 18 predicted proteins | sample DEB19_08_DNA_3_FD_184530 | JGI IMG/M metagenome (GOLD analysis project Ga0208005, IMG submission 184530) | Aqueous microbial communities from the Delaware River and Bay under freshwater to marine salinity gradient to study organic matter... | ecosystem: Environmental > Aquatic > Marine > Coastal... | reverse complement strand
GCGTGAACGCGGGCGCTACCAAGATCTCGACGCAGGAGATCGACGATCTGCTGCTCGACTACACCGAGGCGCAGCTTTCGGGCGTGAAGCTTGAGGCGCGCAACGACCGCAGCCACCAGCATCTCTATATCCATCTCCCCGACCGCACGCTCGTTTACGACGCGGCGGCATCGCAGGCGGCGGGCGTGCCGGTCTGGTTCTGTCTCGCCTCGACCATCGAGGGCTACGCCCAATACCGCGCGCGCAGTTTCGTCTGGGCATACGACCGCTGGCTGACAGCTGATCCGCAGTCAACGGCAGTCGGCTATCTCGACCAGGCGACGAGCGCGCACTGGGGCTCGAAGGTGCGCTGGGAGTTCGCGACCCGCATCGTTTACAACGACTCGCGCGGCGCACTCTTCAACGCGCTCGAGCTGGTATCGCTCACCGGCCGCGTCGCTCTCGGCAAGAACCCGCCGATCTCGACCAGCTACAGCGTCGATGGGCTCAACTGGTCGCAGGATCGCGTCGTTCAGGCTGGCACCGTCGGCAACTACACCAAGCGCCTCGTCTGGTTCCAGCAGGGCCACATGCGCAATTGGCGCGTGCAGCGCTTCCAAGGCGACAGCGACGCGCATCTGGCGTTTGCACGCCTTGAGGCGACGCTCGAGCCGTTGGCGTACTGATGGCCATCACCGGCAAACTCATCAAGCGGCTGACGCGCGATCAGCTCGCTACGTTCTTGAAAAACCAGGAGCAGATCAAGGCGTTCGAGGGGCTCTTCGACGCGGCGGAGGTCGCCTCGCCCTCGACCATTGATGAGGTGTCCAACGCCGCCGACAACGCCCAGGCGTCCGCCGACTCGGCGCTGGCGCAGATCCAGATGATTAACGACCGAGAGGGCACCGTCCTCCGCATGATCGTGCTCAATGGCACGCCCACGTTGATCCCGAAGGGCACCGCGGTCGGCTTTGCCGGCGCCAACGGCAGCAACCGCATCAAGGTCGCGCCCTACCTGGCGGACGGCGGTACGGATTCGCTCTATTTCGTCGGCTTGGCGACGCAGGACATCCAGCCAAGCGCGCAGGGCTATGTCACGCTCTACGGGCGCGTTGTCGGCGTCAACACGTCAGGCGCGCCGTACGGCGAGACGTGGGTAACCGGGCAGATCCTCTGGGCGTCACCTGATAACGTGGGCGGGCTGACGAACAGCAAACCCACCGCGCCGGACAACGTGATCTCGGTCGCGGCGGTGCTCTACGCGAGCACGACCATCGGGCAGCTTATGGTCCGCCCGACGATCACGTTGCAGGAATACTACGGCGAGTTCACCAAGACGACGACGCAGACGCCTGCGGTCGCTGGCGATGAATACCTCGTGACGTGGGACAATACCGAGATCAGCAACGGCGTCGTCATCGGCTCGCCGTCGAGCAGGCTGGTCGTGCCGGCGTCAGGGCTCTACCAGGTGGCCGTGACGCTTCAGTTCGCCTGCACAGTCGCAGCAGCGCGGGAGGCGGTGGCCTATTTCAAGAAAAACGGCGTCGATTCTGCTAACAGCGCGCGTTACCAGTCGATCAACATCAACAACGGTTACACGGCGCTGGTGCTCACCGAGTTCTTCTCGCTCGCCGCGAACGATTACATCGAGGTCGGCTTCGGCGTGCTGGGCGGACTGAACGTCAGTCTCTCGCCCATCGCCGCCACCGCCAACTTCCCAGCGGCGCCGAGCGCCGTCGCGACCTTCTTGCAGGTGCAACAGTAATGGCGACTAACAATACCGTCCTCGTCGAGTCGAAGTACGTCGAGAACATCCAGACGAATCAGTACATTGCGAACGGCGTAAAGACGACCATTCTGTCGGTGACGCTCAACAACTCGGGCTCGTCGGGCGCGTTCGTAACGATCAACATCGTGCCTTCCGCAGGCACAGCCAGCGCGGCAAACCAGCTCGTCTCCTCGCGCTATCTCGCGCAGGGCGAAAGCTACTCCTGTCCCGAGATCGTCGGGCAGGTGCTGTCGCCTGGCGCCAAGCTCTCGGCGGTGGCGAGCATTGCCAGCACGATCGTGATTCGCGTCTCTGGGAAGGAGGCGTCTTGATCTGCTGCGTTACCGAGGGCATCACGCCGGAGCAGCTCGCCGAGGTCTACGCAGATCCGTACATTCAACGCTTGAGCCATGACTACTACGACGCCGCTCCAATCACGCACCCGCTTGTGACATACTTGTCGGCGTGGGCTGATGGAGACTTTGCAGGCGCATTCATGGCGATTGAATACTCCGACACCGAGACCGAGCTGCACTCGCTCCTTCTGCGCCGAGCGCTGAAGTCGTCGCGCCCTCTCGGGCAGGCCTGCATCAACTGGGCGTTCAATGATTCGCCCATCGTCCAGCGCGTCACCGCCTACGTTTTCGAGTCGATGCTGACGGCGCGCAATTACTGTCTACGGCTGGGATTCCAGATCGAAGGATTCCGCCGGAATGCATTTTCTTACAACGGCGCTCCAGAGGGCGTCTGGGTCTTGGGGATCACCCGACCCGAATGGGAGGCGATGTCATGGGCGCGATAAGTAAGGCAATCGGCGGTGTAGTCGGTGATATCACCGGCTCGTCTGCGGCAGCAAGCGCAGGTAAGCGCGCGGGCAAGATCCAGGCTAAAGCGGCGCAGGCAGGTATCGAGGAGACTCGGCGGCAGTTTGATGCGCTTATCAAGCTGATGTCGCCGTATGTGCAAGCTGGCGTCCCGGCTCTCGAGCAACAGATGGCGATGGCAGGGCTGCGCGGACCCGAAGCCGAGCAGGCGGCTATCGACGCCCTCGCCGCTTCTCCTCAGCTCCAAGCGCTCGCGCGTCAGGGCGAAGAGGCGATTCTCCAGCAGGCAAGCGCCACCGGCGGGCTGCGAGGCGGTAACGTTCAGGCGGCGCTGGCGCAGTTCCGGCCTGCGATGCTTCAGCGGCTTATCGAGCAGCGTTACGAGCAGCTCGGCGGCCTTACTGAGATCGGAAGAGTTTCCTCTGGGTTTCAAGGCGAAGCTGGCTTGAACACGGGCACGAACGTCTCGAACCTGCTGCTCGGCAAGGGATCGGCGATGGCTGGCAGCAAGCTGGCGGCCGGTCAACGAGACATGATGCAGTTTAACGACATCCTCAAGATTGGCGGCACCATTGCGGCTATGGGAGGTTTGGGGAGCTTTTTTGGCGGCGGCGCCGCTGGGGGCGCGGCGGCTGGCGCAGCGCCAGGAGCTGCCGGTGGGTTTTCTGCGATTGCTAACCCGTTTGCCGGACAAACCTTCGGCGTTTTGTAAGGGATACCAACAATGGCCATCAATCCTATGCCGGCTCCCATCGACTACCTCGGGCAGATGGGGCTCTCTCCGCAAGATCCAGCGCAGGCGCTGGTCGAAGGGCTAAAGATTGGCGAGGCATTCCGCCAGCGTCGTCAGATGCGCGAGCAAGAACAGCTCGCCGAGCAGTACAAGGCCGACGCCTCCGCTTACTACGCCAACCCGACGCCGCAGGGCGCGCTTGATCTTGCGCGCAAATACCCGGAGCAGGGCGCGGCGTTCATGCAGGAGTATCGAGCGCTCGGGGCGGAACAGAAAAAGAACGAGTTCAATCGCGCAGCGCGCGCCTTGAGCGCAGTCGCATCAGGCAGAACCGACATCGCAAAAAGCATCATCGACGACGAGATTAAAGCGGCTGCTGAAGCGGGAGGCGATACCTCGAATCTCGAAATGATTAACGCGGCGCTTGATCGAGACCCCGAAACCGCCTACGCATCCATGATGCAGATGCTGGCCGTTATGGACCCGGAGGCAACCTCTTCAATTGCGGATGCGTTGAAAAAGGCTCGCGTAGGTGGAGCAGGTCAAGCATTCAGCGTTTTGTCGAAGCAGCAGGCATCGGAACTGGGCTTGCCCGAGCTTTCGGCAGGACAGGCATACATTCTCGACGAGAAGGGAATGCCGAAAACCATCGGCAATCCGACCGCGGGTGTTGATGCTTCTAACGTGCAATCGTCGCAGATCCTCGAGGATGGCACGACAGTCTCGATCCTGAAGAACGGCGAGCGCGTCGTGCGAAATGCGCTGGGCGACATCGTGACGGGACAAGACGCCGCAGACGCCATCACCGCTGCTCAAGATCGCGGCGCAGAGCTGCAAGGCATTCGCGAAGGAGAACGAAGAGGCGCGGCTTTCTCTCAAAGGCGCGCAGATGCTGCGTTCGGAAGGCTTGAAGATATCCGAGGGAATATCGCAAACCTTCAAGAGGTTAACCGCTTGATTGATGAGGGCGCGGATACTGGCGTGATTGCCAGCAAACTCCCGAACTGGCGCGCATCAACTATTGCATTGAAAGCCGCTCAAAATCGTCTCGGTCTTGATGTTGTTGGTTCTGTTACTTTCGGCGCACTATCTGAATCAGAGCTTGCGCTGGCATTAGAAACCGCTCTCCCGACAAATCTAGACGACGCTGATCTGAAGGATTGGGTTAACCGCAAGATCGCCGCGCAGGAAAAGCTGGCAGATTATCTTGAGCAGCAGGTCGTTTTCCTAAGCGAGCCCGGCAATTCTCAAGCGGATTGGCTGAAGTTCATCAAGGAAAAGGGCGCGCAAGGCGAGGCAGGGGCGCCTGCGGCTACTTCAGAGTGGCGAGTCATTAGCGCTGAGTAAAATAACGGCATGGCAACTTACAAAGTACAAGCACCTGACGGCAAAACCATCACTCTAGAAGGGCCGGCAGGCGCTACTGAAGCGCAAATCATCCAAGCTGCGCAGGCTGAATACGCCAAGATGCAGCAGGCTCCCGCTCTGACGCCAGAAGAGCAGGCTCTCGCCATCGCGGACAGCGCCGCTCCAGCCGCTCCCGCTCCCGCGCAGCCGCAGCGTCAATTCATCGGGCAGTCGATTCCGCAAGCCATTACCGCGCCGATAGAACTGGCTGCTACAGCGCTGACTGGTGGAACGACAGGCATGCTTGGATATGGCGCAGGCGGCGTGGCAGGCATTCTAGAGTCTATTCGCAACGGCACCTATGGCACGTCTGTCGGCGCCAATGCGGCAGCACGACGGGCGATGGAAGGTCTGCAGCGCTACACCTACCAGCCGCGCACCGAGCTTGCGCAGCAAGCGCTGCAAACCGTCGGCGAAGTCGCAGAAGCCGCAAAGCTCGCGCCCGTTCCCGTGACCGCCGTGCCGCAGGCGCTGGCGCAAGGCGCCGTCCAGCAGGCAAGGGCGGCTGTTCCCGCTGTCGCTGCTCAGACGGCGCAAGCTGCTGGTAGAGCTGCCGATATCGTCAGACGCCCAGCGCCAACCGCCCCGCCTGGTAGCGTTGGTGCCGCCGCTACAGAGCAGGCGCTGCAACGCGCGACGACCGCAGAGATGATGCCAGTTCCGTTTACCGGCGGGGCTGCGCTCACGAAAGGGCAAGCGTCGCGTGACTTTGCGCAACTTCAGTTTGAGAAAGAAACGGCCAAGCTCCAAGAGGTCGGCGCTCCGCTGCGAGAGCGCGTGCAGAATCAGTCTGCAACGCTGCTACAGAACTTCGACGCGATGGTTGATTCCATGCAGCCGATCACGCTTAGCAAGCCGGAGATCGGGCTTGCGGTAACGACGGCGATTCAGAATAAGGCGAACGTCGCTAAAAATCGCATTCGCGCAGAGTACAAGAAAGCGGAAGAGGCGGGAGAAACAGAAGAGCCGGTATCAATGGCGCCCGTCGCCAAAAGCCTGGAAGATCTCGACAAGTATTCCGGTCTCGTGTCGATCATTCCCGCGTTTCGTCGGGAAGCTGAAAGACTTGGCGCTGTCGCTGTAGATGAAGCTGGCGCGCTCGTTCCGCAAGAATTGAGCATCAACAACGCCGAGATTCTGCGCCAGTTCGTCAACCAGGGCACCGACTGGGCTAACCCGCGCGAGGCTAAGTTCGCAAAGCAGCTCGTGATGGCGATTGATGAATCAACCGAGCCCGCGGGAGGAGAAATCTACCGCCGCGCACGAAACCTTCGCAGGCAATATGCGGAGGAGTTCGAGAACGTCGGTCTTACCTCTGCGCTGCTGGGGACGAAAGGCAATACCTCTGAGCGCAAAATAGCGGTCGAGAACGTGTTCGATAAGGTCATCCGTCTTTCGCCTGTCGAAGAAATGAACAAAGTTCGCGCGACGCTTATTTCTGCGGGACCAGAAGGCAAGCAGGCGTGGTCGGATCTCAAGGCAAAAGGAATCGACTTCATTAAAGAGTCGTCATTAACGAGCGCTCGAGACGAGCGCGGCAACTTCACGCTTTCGCCTTCTGCGCTTCACAAAACCATCAAGGCGATGGATCAGACGGGCAAGCTCGAGGCGCTGTACGGGAAGAAGCAGGCACAGACGCTGCGCGATCTTTCCGAAATTGCGCTCGACATCTATACGGCGCCGCCTGGCGCAATCAATATGTCGAACACCGGCAGCGCGATGATGAACGCTTTGGACACTGTTTTGACGTATGGATTCGCAGGCCTCCCCATCCCTGGCAAACAGGTTTTGCTTGAGGCGACCCAGTACGTCAGAAACCGACAAACACGGGCAAGAGTCAAGGACGCGCTTGCTGGCCCCAAAAGAGATAAAAATTTATCCGAATCAAGCAGGCAAAATTTTGCAACAACCAGCGTCGGCGCTACACGCCAACCACAAACGACAACCCCTGCGATTGAGGCTGTTGTAGAAGCTAATCTACCGACACAAATGGCGCTACGCACTGTCGCAGCAGGGGACACGGTAGACGGTCGCGTCGTTCGCGAAGAAATACCAAACACGGGGTCTATATCCGCCAGCCTTGAAAACTACGAGGTTTTGCCGGGTGTTCGAGAAGTTCCAATATCGGCCTTCGATCCTGAATACGTTAACAAAATCACTATGGATCGTCTGGATGATCGCACTAGACGATTAGCTCAAGAGATTCAGCAGTCGCGTGAGATCAACCCGCTTATTGTCGTACAAGACTCTGAAGGAATGTATGTTCTGGAAGGTGGCCATCGCTTTGATGCATTGGTTGCTTCTGGGGCAAAGTCGCTTCCAGCCATGGTGGTGATTGATTTAGATGATCCGCCAGCTCAAGCTGCAAAGTAAATGTATTTTTTGACAACAGCTCCATCTGGAGACCGAATAAATGCCCGCACTTCTAGTCGAATCGCCCTACCCGCTCTTCACCGACGACGACGGCGTGGCGCTCGAGGATGGATATATCTACATCGGCACCGCCAACCTCGACCCGGTGGCGAACCCGATCAACGTGTACTTCAACCAGTCGCTGACGCTGCTGGCATCGCAGCCGATCCGCACGTCGGGCGGCTATCCGGTGTACAACGGCTCGCCCGCTCGGCTCTTCGCCAACAGCGACTACAGCATTCGCGTCCTCGACAAGACGGGCTCGCTCGTGTTCTCGGCGGCAACGGCGGCGAGCGGTTCGGGCGACGTGGTGACGACGACCGCGACGCAGACGCTCAGCAACAAGACGCTGACGGCGGTCGTACTCGGCACGCCAGCGTCGGGCACGCTCACCAACTGCACGGGCCTTCCCGTATCAACGGGCATCAGCGGCACCGGCGCAGGCGTGACGGCGTTCCTTGCAACGCCCTCGAGCGCCAACCTGCGCACGGCGTTGACGGACGAGACGGGCACCGGCTCTGCCGTATTCGCGACGAACCCGACCATCGTCGGCACGACCATCACGGGCAATGCGCAGACGACGCCGGTGGCGGTGACGTTCAGCGCGACGGCGATGGCGATTGATTGCGCTCTCTCGAACGTGTTTACCGTCACTATGTCGGGCAACGTTACGACCGCGCCGACGTTCTCGAACCTGAAGAACGGCCAGACGATTAACTGGTTCATCACGCAGGACGCGACCGGCAGCAGAACGATGACGTGGCCGGCGACGTTCAAGTGGCCAGGCGCGAGCGCGGGCGTACTCTCGACCGGCGCTAACGATGTCGACCTGCTGGTGGCGACGTATATGTCGGCAACCGGCTTCTGGTACGCCACGCTGCTCAAGGACTTCTCGTGAGCTTTGCGGCACGCATGATCGGCGCCACCATTGGCGGTGGCGGTGGCGGTACGGGCGTTTTCCTCAACCGCTTTACCTCGACCAACGAGCGACTGGCGGCGTCTGGAACATCGACCGTTACTATGACGGCGAACACCGACGGCACGCTGACTGTCGTCGGCAACGGCAATACCATCGATGGCGACATTACGCCGAACCCGGGGTACTACTCACCTACGACGGCGTTGATCGGCGCGAACTATCAGATCCGCATCACGCCGACCGCGGGCTCGTTCTCGACGGGCACGGTCAATACCTGGTTGCCCGTCACGCCCTCGGCGCTCGTCTGGACGGTTGTGGCTAACAGCACGACGCCCGCCAAGGCGGTGACTTTCACGATCGAGGTTCGGCTTTCCGCTACGGCCACCGTGCTCGCGACAACCACGGGCAACGTCATCGACTGCGAGTTCGTGCAGATCTGATGCGATACCAACTCGGCCAACGCTCCCGTGAGCGCCTGCAAGGCGTTCACCCCGACCTCGTGCGCGTCGTCGAGCGCGCCATCGAGCTGACGTCGGTGGACTTCACCGTGCTCGAGGGGCTGCGCACGACCGAGCGGCAGAAGACGCTGGTGGCGGCAGGCGCATCGAAGACCATGAACAGCCGACACATCACCGGGCACGCCGTGGATCTCGGCGCTTACGTCGACGGGCAGGTTGACTGGTCGTGGCCGCTCTACGAGCGCATTGCGGCGGCGATGAAGCTGGCGGCGAAGGAGCTGGGCGTGGCGATCGTTTGCGGTGCTGATTGGGTGAAGTTTAGGGATGGCCCTCACTTCGAACTCGACCGCAAGGCCTATCCTCCCGTATGATCGGGTCAGCCGGCCCTGCGCTCGGTTTCCTCCCCTGGCCGTTATGGGCGCAGGTGTCCGGCCCTACGAGGTGCAGATGAACCCTCTCCTGCTCGCTCCCGTCCTCGAAGTCGGCAAAAGCATCATCGAGCGGCTGTTCCCGGACAAGACCGCAGCCGCCCAGGCGGAGGCGGAGTTCTTGCGCCTGGCGATGGATGGGGAGCTTAAGCAGGTCATCGCCCAGCTCGAGATCAACGCCCGCGAGGCGCAACATCCGAGCATCTGGGTAGCAGGCTGGCGTCCGTTCTTCGGCTGGGTGGGTGGCACGGCGTTCGCCTACGTCGGCGTCGCAAAGCCGCTTCTGACGTGGGTGGCGCTGATTAACGGCTTTCCCGCGCTGCCCGACATCGACATGGAATTTCTTTGGGTCGTCGTGTCGGGGCTGCTAGGTATCGGCGGCTTGAGGACGTACGAGAAGAAGTCGGGCGTTACTCGATAGCCGTCTCCATCTTCTGAATAAACGCCCGCATCTCCCGCGCCTGCTCAACCAACTGGTCCAGCGACATCTCGATCCTGCGCAGGGCGACACGCGCTCCACGCTGACCGGCGCCTGTGGTGAGGTCGTACTTCGATAGGCTGTTCATCTCGCTGAAGGCGTCGAACATCGCGTGCTTCATTGTCGGGCGGGGGTCGGTCATACTATGTGTCTCCACGTCTGCCGCGTCACTATGGACTCGATGGCGCGTTTGCTTACGTCGAACTTCCGCGCCAGCACGCGATAACTCAGCTCCGGGTGAAGCTGGCGGATCAGGCGCACGTCGTCGGGGCTCAGCTTGCAGAAATAGTTTCGGCGTTCCATTCCAGATATGCCCTCACGAAGGTTTCCGCGACTTGCGGGACGATGGCATTGCCGTAGGCGCGCAGGCGTCCCACGCGGGCGGAAGCCCCATTAACCAGCGGGAATGTGCCGGGTTCAACTGGCCGCCATTTTCCATCCCGGCAGAAGAGCCAGTCAGCATCTCGCCAGAAGCCGTTAGTCGGGCTGCATCCGTCAGCGTTGTGCCCGAATGATGCGTCTCCGTCTTGGGATATCCCGCCACGCCCGAGCTGGCGCTGTCTTGCCTGGTCGGCGTCGGCCAGCCTGCCAACGTCGCCTGCCTCGGCAACTGATCCAAGCGCGTGCGCCCGTCCTCCGTCTCGGTCGCCATGCCCGGCGAATCCTTCCAGTCGCGAACCGTTGGCGTGACCCAACCACCATAAGCGCTGTCGGATATGCGGAGCGCCGACGCCCGCAGCGCAGATATCGGCTGCTGCGCTGGTGTAGTCCGCTCCTTCCAAGTCAGCTTGTACAGCGTCGAGCCAAGCGAGCCCGTCCTTGCTTGCAACCTGCTCGCCAAAAACGACCGGAGGTCGCTGCGCGGCGATGAGGCGGTAGAAATCGGGCCAGAGGTGGCGCTTATCATCGAACCCTCCGCGCTTTCCTGCTGCGCTGAAGGGCTGGCAGGGGCAGGAGCCTGTCCAGACAGGTCGATCGTCTGGCCATCCTGCAAGTCGCAGGGCGTAGGACCAGACGCCGATGCCTGCGAAGAAATGGCACTGCGTGAATCCAGCGAGGTCGTCGGGTCTGACATCAACAATGCTCCGCTCGTCAACGACGCCAGGCGCGATATGCCCGGCAGCGATCAGGTTGCGCAGCCATTGGGCTGCGTACGGGTCGAATTCGTTATAGTACGCAGTCAAAGGGGCGACTCCATCTCCATCCGTTGATGCCTTCCGCCGCACTCATGCGCTTTCTCGCATAAAGCGCCGCGATGCCGCCTTCGATCTTGCCGACGTGTTCAAGCTCGGCAATGCGCCGACGCTCAGCGCGCGCCTCAATCGCCTGCTCGCGGGTGTAGCTGATCTTCACCGCCTTGTCGCGCAGGTTGTGGCGTCGAATCCAGTTCGTGATCGTATGGCGCGTTACTTTGAGCTCACGTGCCAGCTCGTCGCTGTTCATGGTCTCGAGCAGTACCGTCAGGCGCTCGACGCCTGGAAACTTGCGGTTATGAACTCGGCGCGTTTTGGCCCGCGCGTTGGCCATGGCTTCTTCCCAGAACATTATTGAAATATCCCCTTTATCATCTCCGCCGCAGCCGAGGCGAATACCACCATCGCAAACCCAACCCACAAAATCACGACGTAAGCCGCCGTGCGTTCACGCGACATCTGCTTGCGCTCCCAGCGCTCGCGGTATTCCTCCGCCTCCTCATACGAAGAGAACGGACCGCGCACGGCGTGCTTTTCATTCCAGACTTGGCTGGTGATCATGTAGCCGTGCTTGGTCATGACGACCCACCAGCGCTCGTTCATCGCTGCGCCTCCTGCGCCCAGCGCTGATTCTGTGCGTCTTGCAGGTCGAGCTGGCGATGCAGTCCTTCCCAGAAGATCAGGGCGAAGGCGAACCCCACCGCTGCGAGAACCACGAACTCGAATGCCAGGCGCTTAACGGCGCGCAGGCGCTGGCGGTTAATCCGCTGCTTTATCGTCATCTTTCATTCCCCGAAGAATGTAATGCAGGACTTGACCTGCAACCGTCCGCGTCTGCTCTTCAGCGTGTCGCTTTAACTTCTCCTCGACATTCGCAGGGATGCGGAAGCTAAGATATTTGTCCTTTTTCAATGAATTTCATCACTTTTTCGCGTGCGTCACTGCACCCTGCACACACTATCGCACAATGTCCGATAATGTTTAAATAGTCTATCCATGACTTTTGTTCACGCGAAACGCGCCCTCCTTGAGAGCGTTTCATCTCGATCCAGAGTAGCCATTCGGGGACGAAGAGGTCAGGGACGCCGGCGCTCACGCCTTCAACCTTCAGGCGCGAGGCGGCGGAGATGGAGCGGGACTCACCGTTGGGAATGGCGAAGATCCGCACTTCTGGGAAGGTTTTGCGGAACCAAGAGACGAACTCAGCCTGCTCGAGGTGTTCGGATTTAACCTTCAGAACGGGATCTGCTGGCGCCACGCGGGACACGCGTCCACCGTCGCTGCGAAATCCTCTGGCGGTTTTGAATCGAACTCTGCGCATGTGCCGGACTCGAGATAGTTATCGCAAGTATGGCAGCAACGGGGAGGTTTTGGGCGGTCGCGGTATCGCGCGACGAACTCGGGCTCCTTATGGCGCATCTTTGACGAACACTCCGTCAGATCGAAGGTGGCCCGTACGATCCTTGATTTCGTCGTAGGCATTGCTCAGGCACTCCAGCAAGTCGAATCCCGCGCACTTCGAGCCAATGATAAGCGTCACGAGGATGTCGCCGTAAGCGTCAGCCATCTCGGCGCGGCTCTGGCGATTGATCGCCGATACCAGCTCGGCGACCTCCTCAATGGTTTTGCTCGCCTGGGCCAGCGGTGTCGAGTTCGGAATGATGCGGCGTTGAGCCGCCCAGTCAACAACCAGGTCGTGGAGTATTTCAAACTTCACCATTCCCTCCGGTGGACTCGATCAAACTTACCGTTGCGCTTGTAGAACAGGCGCCGCGGCGGTCGCGCATCATTCAGCGCACGGCTGATAACGTCAAGGTCAAACGAGTCTAGGTGCATAGACTCCGGCTTTGTCTGCCATAAGATACGCGCCAACTCCTCCCGCGCCTTACGCCCGGCATAGCCGTCGTGCATGACGGGGTAATACTCCGTCAACGGCTCGTCAGAGATCGCGCGCGCATAGTACGTCACGCGCAGCATCGCGGCGCCCGACGCCCTCGAGACGTGCCGGCGCCAGATCCAGCGCGCGACATCCATGCGCCGCTCGGACGTGCCGAGAATGTCGTCCGCGTGCAGCTTGAGCCAGCGTGTGCGATCGCGCTGGGGGAACTCGTAGCCGCACTCAGGGCAGATGGTGTAAGACAGATGGATAAGCTCTGCGCATTCGGGGCACGCCTTCACAGGCGCCTCGCCCGTCGGCTTGCCAGGCTGCGGCATCTGAACGTCCGTTAGCGGGCCATGCATGGCAACGACGCCCGCGAAG
>Ga0208005_1000592_pt1 | contig 13083 bp, 15 predicted proteins | sample DEB19_08_DNA_3_FD_184530 | JGI IMG/M metagenome (GOLD analysis project Ga0208005, IMG submission 184530) | Aqueous microbial communities from the Delaware River and Bay under freshwater to marine salinity gradient to study organic matter... | ecosystem: Environmental > Aquatic > Marine > Coastal... | reverse complement strand
ATTGTCGCCTTTAGCGCCGAACCAGCGGACGTTGATGGCGCTAGTGTTGACACGTTTCCATCGGCCTGCCGGAACCCCTGTCACCTGAATGATGGTGCCCCCGTTATCAGCCGCCGTGCTGACGGAATCAAACCAGAAATCCCCGCCTCCATTATCTCCGGCAGTCCAATACCCGAGCACTGTCACCAATTGCCCGTAAGCCGCGCCTCCTAGATTTCTCAGGTCGGCAATGGTGCGGACGGCCTGATTCCCGGCGTTGTTTCCTGTCACGTCATCGCGCTGCCAAATGAGCGTGTCGTCGGCCGCTGTCAGCTTGAATCGATACGGGTAATCGCTGTCGAGCCAGATGTCGGCGTAACCCTCCGCGTCCAGGATGACGGGGTTTGTATTCGGCGTGCCGTCAGCGGCGGAATAGGTCGCTTTCGGGTCGTCAGTATTGTTCAAGCTGGTGTAGAGTTTACCACCGGCCAGCGGGTTTCCGTTTTCATCCTCAAACCGGACTCGCGGCCACGGCGACAGGGAATACGCCATTATTGATCTCCGTTTGTGGCGTTTCCGCCGGTTATCCACGGGTTTTGACGACCGACGAACGCGCCAGCCGCAGATGCCTGTTTTGCCTGTTGCCGTGCAATAAGGTCAAGCAGGCCAGACATTTCCATCAGTTTCGCTCGGGCGGCATCCCCTTTCAGCAACAATATCCTGCCCATCTCATTGCGGATTGGCTCTGGAAGATCTGTCTGCTTGACGAGCTTCTGAATCCAACTCATTGCGCCGGGAACATCGCCTGCCTTTGCAGATGCAGCACCCGCAGCCGCCTCTTTGATGGCTTCGATACCGAGGTCGTCAGCGTTTGCGAGTCGTGGTGCTGTCGGGCTTCCACCGCCGATATGCGACTCCATCAGCTTTAGCTTAGCTTGCTTGTTCAGCGCCGAAATGAACTTGCCAGCATCCTTGCCAAATGCGAGCTGGATTTTTTCCCTCACCGATGGGTTTTTCCAGTTATTCATCAGCCATGTCTGCCCGGCCTGATCTCCAGCCTTTTCACGGATGGCCTGCATCAGACCGACGCGCATGGCCATGATCTCGGATTCCGACATGTCAGCAATAGCCTCGCGGATGGCGAAGTCCTTGTCAGGCGCAAATGCTTTGCGGCCGATTTCTGCCGCGTCTCGCAACTGTGATGGACCGGCGTAGGCATCGCGCGCCAGTTTGTAGATGCTGCGCCCGCCTTCGTCTTTCGGCGACAGTTTGTCGAGTTCTTCAATCAGGCGACGGCGAATTCCAGTGATTGCAGCGGCCTGATTTTTCGACCCTTCGCGGAGATAGCTCTGCTCCACGTCATACAGGTACTGCTTGAGCGCATCGAACCGCGATAGCGGCGCTACGGCTGTTTTCGTACGCTGACCGCTGACGCCGATGACGTTTACACCCTCAAGCGCCTCACGCAGCCCACGCCCAGATATGCCGAGCGTTGCCGCATATTCATCAGCGCCGCCCAGGTATTTGTTGGCATCCTGCAATACCTCGCGCAAGCCGCCGCTCACCGGCAATGAAACATCGCGGATCTGATCGTAAAACGGTTTGGAATTGGCAATCGCGGCTCTTTCAAGGTCGTCAACAGTTTGCAGGTATTGCGCGCCTTTTGTGCCGAGCGCTTTTTCAGCCTCGCGCATGATCGCAGCGCCGCGTCCGGCCTGCCGCTGCATGGCAGCCTGTGCAGCAGCCTCCGGGGTCCGACCGGGCAGAGTTGCCAGTACATCAAGCGTCCGATGCGTCTGCGTGCCGCCAAGGTCAACAATGCGCGCCTCGTCGCCCATCCATCGCTGATATGCCAGAGCCCGCGCCAGTGGGTCTTTCACGGATGCAGTCGTCGGCTGGTCGCGGATCAACTGCTCGGCGACTTTTCGAGTCGCAAAATCACCGCGCGACATGCCAACAAGTTTCAGCGCATCAGGTACGGCAGCAGCAATACGGCCGGCGGCAGATGGCGGCAACATGCGGCCAGCGCGTCCAGTGATCCCAGCAAGAATGTTGACGACAGGAACCGATGCGCCAGCCGTCGCGGCAGATGACGCGCCGCCGGTCAGGATGTCGCTCAGAAGATTGCGGCCGCTGCTCTCAGACTCACCAGCAGCAGAGAGAGAGCCGTATCCGGCCGCCGTTGCCGCAGCGCCCGCCATGTTACGCATGAGGTTGCTTGCTCCGGGAGCGCCCGGCTTGAGAACGACCTGCGGGCCGCCGACAAATACCGGAGCGGATGCCATCAGCGGTGTAATCGATGCGGTTTTCGGATAGTCCTTGCGGAATTGTTCTTCAGCGCCGCGAATCAGGTCTCTTCCCTCGCGGTATGCTGGAAGGTAATCCCCGCCGGTAGCAAAAGACTTAGCGCCTTGAATAGCGCCAGTCATCTGGTCAAGGAAGCTAAAAAGCGGCCCTTGCATCGCGGTGACGAAACCCTGAACCGGAGACGGCAGGTCAGCGCCGGATGCGCGGGCTGTCGCAGATTGCAGCCCAGCATCAACGTCAAACTTTCCGCCTTGGTTGGCCTCAGCAAGCGCCGCGTCAATGTCAAATCGTGCCATGGTTATAACCCCGCATCGCGAGCCGCCTGCCTGATTTCGTCATCTGTCCACCCTGATTTTTTCAGCTTTGCAACTTCCGCCGCAAATTGTTGCTGCGTCTTGATAGATCTTGTCTTCAGCCAGTCGGACGCCGTCTTTATGCTGTGCGCTGCTGGCTGTGGCTTTTGCTGATTCCCAACCTCATACATGACAACCCGCTTCGGGTCCAATCCATACCCGGAGGCAATGTCGGAATACCGCTTGTTGATATTGCGTTGCGCATCTTCTGCCGCCTTCATGTACTGGTCGGAAAGTCTGGCAAAGTCCGCCTTCTGCTGCGGCGTCAGAACCTTGCCCATTTCAATCGTCGTCCAATACGATTGCAGCCGGTCAATCATGCCCTGTGTCTGCATCGCCATGCCGAGTTCAGATTCGCGGACAACGGAACCAGGATCAAGCATTTTCATGTATGCGGTTGCAGCCGACAGCGTTCCAGCGGCAGACGGGTCGTTAAGCGCGGCCTTGATGATTGCTGACTGGCGCTTGATCTCCGCATAGTTCTTGCTGTCATTGCGGTAGTCGTCACGCAAACCAGACTCTATCTGTATGCGCTGATAGGGAGATATACCCGGCTTCGGTTGCTCAACAGGCGGCTTTAGCACCATTCCCGGCTTCGGGGTGACAAACTCAATACCGCGACTTGTCCGCACCTGCACAGGCTTTTCCTGCTTTTCTGGCGCAGCTTGCGGATAGAATCCGGTCGGCTCATAACGCCCGCTGGCCTGATTGAACGCATAAGCCTGTCCGTCGGCTCCTATCTTTGTTTCGCCGCCAAACGGCTTCATTTGCGACACCTGACCGGCACGCGCCGACTTCATCGCCTCAAGCGCGCCCTGAATGTCGCCAGCCTTAAACATGGCGTCAATGCTGGCGGCCTGCATGTCCTCAAGAGTCGGCTGCCGTCCCGGAACTGCCGGAGCAATCTCGCGCGCGCTGACCTCATACGGCGATTGCGGAATTCCTGTCTGATTGGGAGTATTCCACTGGAAATCAGTCACCGTCTGTGCGGGCCTTCCCTGCCGGATGGCGTTGATTGCCTCTCCCATATACCGCTCGGTATCAGTCTCTCGGCGACGCTTGCGCGATTCATAATCCATCCGCATCTCATCCAACTTTTGCTGGATGGCGTTGGAGCGCGCGTTTTGCAGCACTCCGGCAGGATTCAGCGGACTGCCAACCGCAGCCAAAGGCAACCGGGTATCCAGATTGACAGCCATTTCCTGCCTCCTATTTTTTGCCGTAGTAGTACATCGACCCCAGGCCCATCAGGTCGGACATCATGTTCTGATTCGCACCAGCCTTTGCCGCGTAGGCGCTCGCCCGAGCGTTTGCTGCCTGGCCGATGTTTTGACCGTACTGGCTCGCATAGTTTCCAGACAATTGCGCCAACTGATTGCTGGTCTGCTGCCCGGTATTCGCCAGACCTGCCAGCCGGTTATAAATGTCGCTGTTCTGCTGCGCCCACCTGTTATATGCGTTCTGGTACTCATCGGACGCCATTCCCTGATTTACGCGCATGGCCTCTTTCAGCGCCGCGCCGGAGTTGAGCATACCGCGCGCAGCCTGCGACCGATCCATGCCTTTCTGAGCCTCCGACAGACGGTACTGATAGCCGGGGTCTGCCCGAAAATCCTGCGAGCTGAATCGCGTCGTCATGTCGGTACCAGGCCGCATCATGCCCGCAAGTTGAGAAAGCGATTGCGCTCCCTGTTTGCGCCACGGCTCCAAATCATTGCGGCCCTGCTGATACATTTTCCATTCTGTTTCGTTTGTCGCCTGCGCCGCCTGCTCTTGGGCAGCGGCTGCGGATTTTGCCGCCTTGCGCTGGCTGCGTGCGCTGAAACCAGACGCCAGCGCCCCGCCGATAAGAGCGGTTTCGATACCCATGATCACCTCATCTCATAATGCAGGACGTGGCCAGTGTTGCCCGTCATTGTAAACCCAAACCGCTCGACAAACTCACGCCCGGCATCGTGATCGACGTTTACTCTCGTCACCAGCCTACCATATAGGGCCTTGTGCCGCATTACGCGTCGATACATTCCAGGCGTAGCCCAGCGCCTGAAAAACTCAGGCCTGATGCAGCAATGCAACTCCGGACCATTTGCCATTATTGCGCCAGCCAGTACACCATCAACGACCACCGGCCAGAATTCCCAGCCGGACGTATCTTCCGCAAAATCATCAAACCCGTAGCCGTCATGGAATTGCCATTTGCTGGCATCCCATGCGGCCATGACAACGTCAGGTGATCTCGATCCCATTGACATCAATCGTCACGACTGTAGCAGTGCTAGCCAGCGCCTGGATGAAATAACCAGACGGGATGTACTTGCCGATCATTTCCGGACAGGTGTACGTCTCATGCGCCGAGAGGGACTTGGCGTCAATGATCTTGTTTGCCGCCGCTGCAGACCCGGCGGGCGCGATGATATGGACATCCACCGTCCGCGCCGATGAATCCGTGTTGGTCAGCGTGAAATTGTCAATCCGCGCCGTGACATTCGTCGCCGTGTAATACGTAGCCGCCGATGCGGTCAACTGCTGGGCCGCAACCAGTTTTTTAGGGGTTACTGCCATATCATCACCTCGTCAATTCGTTTTTGGATCGCACCAATGTTTGCCTGTGCGGCCTGAACCATCGCCCGCAACTGGTCAGGCGCATCAGCCATCGGAGCAATCATCAGCATAAGCCGGTCAACGTCTGCCCTGATTCGATCAACATCCGCGCGCATCGCCAGCATTTGCGCATCTGCCGCCATTCGCGCAGCGACAGCCAGTTCGGCAACGCCAGCGACGGGAGGGGAATCCTCTGCGCCAGTCATGTTTGCGGCAGGGTAGAGGCCGTTTACGACGGCATAGACCCTGTACAACCAATCTCGAAACGCCCTGTTGTCTCTCGGGTCGGGTGGTGGCGGCAGGATGCGGCTCATCAGGCTTTTCTGCCCCAGACCGTCACGGCAACCTGCACGCCAGCAGTCCAACTCGACGGCGTCAGCGTGATGGATTTCAGCGGCCGCCCCTGGATATAAAACCCGGTCAACGCCGTTGGGTCGATGTTGATTGCAGCGCCGCCAGATGTCACCGTTTCAGAGGTGCCATTTTTCGGCACGGCGGTTACCGCAGTCGTTCCAGCCGCAGGACTCCCGACAATCAGCGCCAATTCCACCGAGTACAGATCACACGCGGCCGCAGGGTCGATAGTGATGGTCGTTGCCGACCCGGTGACAACAACGCCACCTCCAACTTTGTACATATTGCTCATTCCGGTTGCTCCTGTTCTCTTGGAATTGCCTTGCATTCCGACTCAAGCACCAATTCACCATCGGCATCGAACGAAGTCTCACCGTCCCACAACACGACATTGACGGCATATCCGTCCGCATCAACAACAACATATCGCTGCATGATCAAAACTCCAGAACCAATGCCCAGCCAGCACCACCGACACCACCAGCGCCTGTTGCGTATGTGCTGCGGCAACCCGCGCCACCACCGCCACCTGAGCCGCGACCGCCCGCACCGCCTGCACCGCCAGCACCTGCTGTGCCTCCGCCTCCGCCGCCGCCGCCCTGTCCGAACAGGCCGCCAGCAGCCGGCGCTGCGCCTGCAGTGCCCGCAGTGCCTGTAGTGCCACCACCAGCAGCAGCAGCGCCAGCGGTCTCCATGAATCGCGGGCCGCCAGCGTTGCCGCTTGTTGCGGCATTTGCGGCCGTCACGCCACCGCCAGCAGCACCTCCAACACCTGCATCACAGGAATAGGCTCCTGCGCCAGCAGCAGGCACACTAGAGCATCCGCCGCCGCCAGAAGCACAGCCTACGGCAATCACGCCAACTGCCGCACCGCTGCCTCCTCCCCCCGCACCGTTAAACGCAGTCGTGCTGGCTGTAGCCCCTTTAGCACGCTGGCTACCACCAGCGCCTCCAATGCTAGAAGTTGCGGAGCCTGCACCAGCACCACCGCCACCGCCACCGTACGCGGTAGCGATTGTGCCGAACGTAGTGTCTCCGCCCTGCCCTCCAGCGTTTCCGCTCGCGGAACCTGCATTAGTTACGCTCGCCCCAGCCGTGCCACCCGCTGCAATCCCCACCGGCACAACGCCTGTGGGGTACGCAGCAAGAACCTCGGCGCGCGTGAGCACAATCTCCCGCTTGCCAGCACCACCGCCGCCAGCACCGCCGGAGCACACAACGCCAGCGCCTGACGTTCCGCCAGACCCGCCGCCACCGCCACCACCAATGAGCAGGATGTGCAGCGATGTGGTAGCAGCGCCCAGTGTGAAGTTCCCGGAGCCTGTGAACTCGGTGGATTTCGCAGCGCCAGCCGAAGAAGAACCGGAACCTGCCGTGCCGGAAAGCCCGGTATTTGCCTCAATTGCCATCAGTGATCTCCTGCTTCGGCGTCGAGATATGCGCCGAGGATAACGGTTTTGACCGGACAGCTACCCGTGATCCTGAATACCCGGTCACGGCTGCATCCCAGTCGGTTGAATGTGATCGACGGTTTGAACGATCCGATTTTGCCCATGCTCGCCGAGCGTTTGCTGCACCACGTGTGGCCGCCGTCATCTGACCAGTCCAGATAGATGCTTGGATCGGTACCATGCCCGGAAACCAGACCAACGCCGCGCTCCATGTTGATGGTCAGCGAGTGGAACATGACGCGCTTGTAATCCTGAACAATGCGCGGCGTTGTCCGCTCCCAGCATATCGGCAGGCCACCATCGGTGTAGGTGGTGTCAGACAGTTCCCAAACCTGATTTGACGCGTAGTCTCCTACCATGTGCTTTCCGAACGCGAATACATGACAGTTTGCGCGGTCACGTCCTTGCGCGTAGGTCTCACGGACATGCCATGCCAATTCCGGGTCTTGGATCGATGCGTCATAAACGTAGGTTTTCATGGATTCGGGGAACGACAGCGCGTAAAAGGTGTGCCCTGATTGTTGGTAAGCAAACGCCGTTGCCTTTCCAATATCCGGCATCTGTCCGATTTCGTACTCGATGCCGCGATTACTGATGATCTGCGGATTGTACTGATCGGCTCGGTAAACAAGGCCCTGGCCGTGCGCATTGCGGCCTAGCCAAAAAATCGTGTTGTCTGCCTTTGAAATAGATTGCGGCGCTGCGCATCCGACCTCAAGCACTGCGCCATCACGCCGAGCCAGCGGGAAATCAGTCGCGCCGGAGTTGTACCAGATTTCGATGGATTGCGATCCGAACAGCCACAACTCTCGGTGATCGACAACAAGGCCCACAATATCGTCAAGATTCGATTCGGCCTGAGCAAAATCCAGCGCGTCAAACGACGACCCGTCATTGATTGCGGAGATGTAAAACTGTTGAGAGTCGGGAATGGCAAAGACGAAATAGCCGTCCAGATAGTCAACGAGATAGCTGCCAGCAAAATCGGTGTCTGTCACCGAAGTTACGCGGCTGCCTGTGATGATGTAGGCGTTCTGGCCGGTGACAGCAATGACATGATTGCGGTTTGCCGACAGCGCCACGCGCTTTGTTCCGTCGAGCGTAATCTTGCCAATGCGAGTGCCTGCGCCAGTCTCGTTGATGCGGTAGACCTCGTTTCCTGAGATGGCGATAACAAGGTGATTATGGCTGATCATCGCCCGTATCGGCCCATTGCCGATGGCTGCGAATTCTGTTTTCCCCGGCACCATGTACAGCGCAGACCCGGATTCAGGTTCGGCCGTGTCAGTCTCAAGGTACAGATTGACCGTGCGCTGGGAATCCTGATTGACGGAGCGCCGTTTGCTGTAGCCACCCAGCAGCGGGATTTTCATGTTGATCCAGACCGAATGGCGTTGATGTCGGAATACCCGCGACGCCTCATCAGCAGCGGATCAAGCACGGCGGCAGGGATTTGCAGGTTGACGCGGCGAACGACTTCCAGAGCATCCGATGCTGTTTTTGCAATCTCGGCAGCGACAGATACGCCATATTCTGGAGCAAGCTCAATGGCAAGGTTGTAGCGGATGGCGCGGATGAATTCCGGCGGATATGGCATCGTGTCGTACAGCGCCAAATCAGACGGAGGCGCGACCTTGTCCATGACCAGCGTGCAACCTGAACCGGGAGCCGGGTACAGATGCAGTGTAGACAGCGGATACCCTGGGCGAATTGCCATGATTTCAGGAATTGACCCGGTAGTGGACTTGTCGGGAATCGCTTCATACTCGCCAAGCGCCACGACACGGAGCGGATAATCAAGCCCGCCTTGGGTGATGTGCGCCTGATAGATGGTCGTCGGACGCGTGGCATTGATCGCACCGCCTGCGCCGATGGTGTAGCTGGCAACACCTGACGTCAGCGCGAATGATGTTTGCGGGACAGATGCGGACGTGTAGCGAGATGCCGCCCATGACGCCAGCATTTGATTCATCGCTGATAGGCCGTCAGCGGCTTCTTCTGCCGACGGCGGCTCGATCGGCGTGACAACACCAATCAGCCGGAGCGCACCACGAACAACGTCATAGGCTGTCGTCATTTTTCACCCGGCGTCTGCGTGGCTTTACTGGTTCTGGCCCTGGTTCTGCCTGAACTTGTACGGGATCAGCATCTTCGACGGTCCATCCCGCAGCGTCAAATGCCGGTCTTTCCAGTCCGGATACCATTGCGAAACCGTGTTGCGGATGGCTCATTCTTACCATGATTCATCCTCGAAATGATGCCGTCCTTGGCAGTGAAGCGTCAGGAGGCCAGAATGCCGATGGACTTCAGGATGGTCACGATGTCGCCGACGGTGTAGGTCGTCGATCCGGACGCGCCAGCCCACACGGAATCGGACTTGCTCGCGGTACCGGAACCCGCAGTAAATCCGGTGGTGTTGCCAGCAGACGACGGGCGCGCTACAGGTGTATTTCCGTAGAATCCGACCTTTTCCGTGCTCGACTTGCCGATAAGGCATCCTTCGGGACCGTTGGTGCTGACAGACCACGGCTCTTGGGTATTTTGCAGGCCAGTATTAGCCATGATGTCACCTCTCAATCAATTAAGGATTGGGCCGGTTCCCCGGCCCGTTGCATCAGTTGGTGATACGGCAGGCCCACTCGGGACGCAGCGCCGCGAAACCGTACAGGATGTCGATACGGCACAGCAACTCGTCGTTGCGGATGTCGCCATCGAACCACACCCGCAAGCTCAGGCCATCCATAACGCGTCGCGCGCAGTTGTGAGCGCCACCCATCAACGGCAGGTCGGCGGTGACGAACTGGAAAGCCTCTTTGTGATACATGAGGTTTTGCAGGTAGGTCGTCGAGGCGTTGCCGACAAAAGTCACCGTCTTGGCGTTGAAGTCAGTCGTCGCCAACTGCGCACCGGCAGAGCTACACACGTTCTGGCGCGGGCCGGTCAGGTAAATCGTCGGGGATACCGTGATCGTGCTAGATGCGCTGGTCGTCAGGATGGTGAACTGCTGCAAGTGGCTGTAGGCCTGCTTTGTTTCCGGGTGGCAGGCATACACGCCAGCGACGGTAAACACCGAGCCGACAGCCGGGGATGCAATCAGCGTGTGCATGTCGATGGTAGCGCCGCCGTCAGTCACCAGCGCAGCGGCATCGGTCGCGCCGGTCACGTCGGAGCTGTTGGTGTGAGCATACATGCGCTCATTTTCGTAGTAATCAGCCCCGGAAGTGCGGCCAATCATGCCTTCGCGGTACTGTTCGCGGATCTGCGTGGAGTCCTGGAACAATCCCTTGAGGCCGTTAACCATGCCGCCCATCGTCAGGGAATCCATCATCACAAAGCGATTTCCGTCCTTAGGAGCAAGGCCTTGGTTAAGTTTGGCGCGAGCCGCACCGACAGCGGTCAGATCAGTCGGAGGCGTGCCGGGAGTGCCTACGCTGTTGTAAACGCGCTTGGTGGCATAAGAGATAAAATCGCCCTCGATGCCGGAAATCAGCGCAGAAACAGCCGGGGTGATGTAGCGGTCAGAGAAGTCTCCGATGGAGTCAGGAGTGATCAGGGCCAGTTCGGCGCTGTTAAAACGCATGTCCACATGGTCTTGCGTCGCCAGCGTGATGGTCTGGCTGGACTCTGTTTGGTCCTGGACATCCATTACCCGGCTACCCTGCGTCCGGGTGTACTGGTTCGGGTTAGCAACGCGAAGTTGGTCTCCCGGTTTCCAGCCGCCTTTGGACTTGAACGACTCATCATACTGACGGTCAACGGTGCCGATGAAGCTGGACTTTTCGTGCGCAACCCGCAGGGACTCGCGTGCCAGCAGGTCGGGAATATTGAAGGCATTAGCCATGGTGTCACCTCATTTGCCGTCTCTCGACGGTAGTTATCGACGTTTGCGCTGTGCATCCTGGCGCTTGCGGAAATCCGCATACTCCTTGTCGGTCATGTCAGACACGGACTTGGAGCCGCTGCCAGTCGCTTTCACAGCCGGGGCAGGTGGTGGCGCTTGCGTCACTTTCCGCTCCGGAACCTTTGTGCTCAAACGGGCAGAAATGCGGCCCAGTTCCAGCACCTGTTGGCGCTCACTCATTGCGTTCAGGCGGTACAGTTCGGTCGGATTCTTTGCTAGATGGTACGCCACAGCAGGGCCATCATCGGATTCCAAAATCGTCTCCATCACGGCATCACTAACCCCAATGGCGGCAGATTGCAGCACCGCATCGAAATCAGGATTTGCCTGACGTACGGCAGCAGATCGTTCATTGAAACCGGAAAGACGCTCAGCATTTTTTTGCTGAATAGTGCGCTCTTGCTCAATCTCGCGAAGCCTCTTGCTTGCCTCGAACTCAACTTTCGCATCCAGGTACTGTTCCAGCGTCTCAAACTGCGACGGGTCTGGATCTGGTTGCGATGCCTGCGCTTTGCGCTCATTCTCGGAAATCTGCGCCTCCAGTTCGCGGATGCGTGCTTCCCGTTCGTAGCGTTGCTGCGTCAGTTTGTCGATGCGTTTCTGAACGCCTTTAGGCAGTTTTGCGGGGTCCGGTTCGTGGTCGTCGCCATCCGCATCATCTGCGGCTGGTTCCGGCTCAGTAGCGGGCGCGGCGTCTGTCGTGGTGGGTTCGTCGCCTGCATCAGGCTGCGGGGGTGCAGTGGTCTGGTCTGCGATAGGTTCGACCGATGGCGCGTTGTCGATAACGCTGGGTGTATCACTCATCAAAAAGGCTCCGGCGACACGACGGCGGCAGGATTACAGCCGTCGTGTGTGTAGGGATGGTGCGATGTCATCTCGACATTGCATCAGCAGGATAGCGCCTGCTGGCGTGACTACATCATATTCTGTTGTTCACCGCCGCTCAATAGCCCGTCAAGGTCTGTTTGCTGCATTTCGCCGCCTCCCATCGGCATTTCCGGCGCTTCTTCCGGCATCGTCCCATCATCAATCATCTCAGGCTCGCCAAAGTCTATGCCGGGTTGCTCCGGTTCCTGCTCGTCTTCCTCGGTAACGTCCGGGGCCGATGCGGCCTGACCCATGATGTTCTGCGCCAGGATTTGCGCCACTTGCATCGATAGCGCGTTGATGTCCGGGCTTGCTGCCGTCAGCTTAGCCGTCTCCAGCATGGCTTTAACGTCGATTTCGTACTGCTTCAACCGTCGATCCTCATCCTTGTCCTCGTTTTCCTCCTTGAGTTGCTCGTTTTCCTGTTGCAGTTGCGCGATGAGCTGCTTGCCTTGCTCAATCATCTGCTGGACTTCCGCCGGGATCTCTTGTTCTTGCGCGCCTTCCTCATCGCCGATGATGTTGGCCGGGATGGTGCGCTTGATGCGGTCTGCGATGGCTTCCGCGCCATCCCAATCCATCGCCTTGACAACCAGGTCACCGGCAATCTGCATGATGGCCGGGTTCATCTTGGCGATTTCCACCATCATGTTCAGCGCCTCGACGCGCTTGGTGGTGTAGCTCGGGCCAACATCCACAACGAGGTCATAGCGGCCTGTTGTCAGGTCATTGACCTGTTCGATCGCGCCCTCATCGGTCACGCGGGCCGTATTGATGCGCTCCAACTTCTTCTGGCCGTCGATGCCCATAATTTCAACGACTCGCTCAGTGTCGTAGATTTTCGGGATCAGGTCGATGATGACGCGGGCGCTGTACCGGATGGCGCGGCTCAGGTTGTCGATGTAGGCAAAGTTTGCCGTATCGCCCTCGCGCTGACGGGCGAGGATGGCGCGGCCGCTGGTCTCGTTTGACTGTTCACCGAGCGCGGCAGAATAGATGCCGGTGGTGGCCTTCATTTCATCAACGGCCAACAGTGCTGCCTGTTCAAATCCGCGATCCTGCATCCCGGCATTCAATCGCTGCGGCATCGGTGCCTGCGGGTCTGGATTGTACGGCAGGTAAGGCAGGTTTCCAGACAGCGCATCAGACCAATACTCGTCGAGGCCGTCGATTTGCTTTGTCGTGACCATCACCGGCGCTTTCGGGGCAAGGGCTTTTGTCTCAGTGTCGATCGTGCGCCAGTAGTTGTACATCCGCTGCGGGTCCTTGG
>Ga0208005_1000591_pt1 | contig 13088 bp, 19 predicted proteins | sample DEB19_08_DNA_3_FD_184530 | JGI IMG/M metagenome (GOLD analysis project Ga0208005, IMG submission 184530) | Aqueous microbial communities from the Delaware River and Bay under freshwater to marine salinity gradient to study organic matter... | ecosystem: Environmental > Aquatic > Marine > Coastal... | reverse complement strand
GTGTTTTGTGCCCAGCTAGCTGTAGCTGCGAGTAGTACTAAAAAGGCTAATATTTTACGCATATTAGTCTCCTGACAAAGAGCGTATTAATGTGCTAAGACATGTAAACAATGTTCGTAATGTTTTTTCCTATCCTCTAAACCAATCGTACCACCATTAATACGCTTAGTTAATGTTAAAATATCTTGTTTATCTGCCCACTGATTGAGATTGTTTGATTCCCAAAACCAGCAAGCACTTTGTGCTGCACCTTCAAAGGTTTCCATATACTCGGACGCTTCCTCAGGGCTAATCTGTAGGCTAGCTGCAAACCAGCTGTAGTTATCTCGGCCAGTTACCTGTATCAGGCCACGTCCACAGAATTTATAGCCATCGCCAGACTCTTCAGGACCATTGCCCATGCGGTTAGCATACACACGATTAGCAATCTTTTGCGGTTGTTTTTCGTATTGCTGCGCCAATGCATCTGTGGGAAAATACTTGGGAAATACTTTACGTAGGCTTTGCCAGCGATAGTTTAGGTTTTCCTTGATAAACACAAAACCACCACTCTCATGTGCACATTGTGCTAAAAAGGCAGCTATGCGATCTGGTGTGTTTATTTCATACTGTGGTAGTAGTTGTTGTAGTGCAGTATACCAATAGCTTACATACTGGTTTTTAGGAATAATTTGCTGCAGTTGTTCTTGTGTTAATTCCATTACTTGTCCTTTTTCCAGTGAGTGTTATACCACTTAACCCAGCTATCGTTATTTAGTTTACAAAGATGATATAGCTGGTAGTTTTGTTGTACTAGGTCTACAAGTTCTGCCATGCTTACAGCTTGTGCGTCTACAGTTTTTAATATTTCACACTGCTTTAGCATTGCCGGATCAGGTACCTGTGGCCAAGGTGGATTCATCTTAAAAGTTTGTAGGCAACCGGCTAGTGGCAGTGCTAGTAGTAATGTTATCCATCTCATTGTTTGACACCCTTAGCAGTATTGTTTAATCGCTCTATATAAAGCTCAGGCACAGTAGGACAATTTTTAGCATTTGCTAATACATCTTCTAGCTTTTTATTGGCTGCCTGTTTATCCTTTTCGCCTAGTGCAGCATACTTATCCTGCTCAGCCTTGCTTAGTGTTGCTAATACATTTTGCACTGTAGCGTCCTTGGACTTTAGTACCTCAATAAACTTCCGGTTTTGCTGACGTTCACGCTCTGCACTTTCCTTAAGTTGCTGCAGTTTAGCTTCTCGCTCCACCTTTAATTCTTGGTTAACCAACTCTTGCTGCTTGGCCGCTTGTTCAACCTTAGCAGTTTCTGCTGCCAATTTATCCTGCCAGTAGTTGTTATTCCAATTTGCACCCATGAAAAATACTGTGAGTGCAAATAGTGGAATAGTGCTATAGTGTATAACCCTAGCCTGTGGTATTAAATGTGCAAAGAATCGTGTTACAAAGAATAGTAGTACACAAGCTGCGGCTAACAGTGGAAAGAACCAGTCTGGTATAAAGTTTAAGATAAACATTATAAACTAAAACTGTGTAATGAGTTATAAAATGCTGGATTGCCTATAGAAGTTTGTTTATCAAACATAAAATCAAAACCTAGTGTAATTCTAGGAGTTGTACCGTAATGCATATCAGTCCAATGTACTACATTGCAAGGAAATAAACTAACTTGTCCTGGAATATTTGGCACACGAACTAGTTCGCCATCATCAAATTTATACCAAGTATTTGTACTCACTGCTTGTAATACCATAGTACCAGAAACAAAACTTAATTCATGTTCAGCATGCTTATGATAACGTATACTTTCGCCTTCTCTGATAATATTTACCCAACAATTTATAGCAGGATTTACAACATAATTCATCCAATTTTTAGCAATAATAAACTGCCTATATTGTTCTACTAAAAAAGCTTTTAAATTGTTTAATGGTGGGCACTCATTTGCAAACTGAAATACATTATAGGTACCGGATCTAGAGGTTACTAAATTACCTGGATTAGCTACATTTGGGTCATCAGTACCAAAATAACTAACAAATGGATAATTATCAATAATATATTGCTCTTTACTTAATAAAAAGCTAGCAATTTCTTGAACCATAGATTGTGGTTCAAATTGGCTGTTTTGTATTTTAGTTGTCATACTGTTAATGTATAATAATAGGGTGAAGGACTGCTTCTATAAGCATAAGTATATTTAGTTCCACCAACATATATTACAGCATATCCGTTTCCAGCAGCACCACCACCTAAAACACCGGCACCTATGCCAGCCACATAGTCAGGATCAGTGATACCACCGGCAGTTGCAGGGTCTAAATTACTGCCTAAGGACCTAAGCGTGCCAGTTTCATTTGCATCAGCTGTGGGAAAATATGTAGTATTAAAGTAACTTGATCCGCCACCACCACCTCCACCTACACAAGCTCCACAATCTCCAGCACCTCCACCACCACCATAATAACCACCACCACCGCCAAAACCTTTACAACCTGAGCCCGCTCCGCCTTGTAAAAATCCACCAGCACTGCCTGGACCAGCACCACCAAAACCACCAGTGCCACCAGCACCACCAGCACTTTGTGTTCCGCCGCCTGGGCCAGAAGTTGGTCCTGTCCACCCTTGTGCAGTACTACCACCACCAGCACCGCCAACAGCTCCACCGCCACCTGCAACTGCTAATAGTGTTCCGACTCCTTGTGCACCATTTAAATATACATAGCTGGCTCCGCCACCGGATCCTTGGCCTCCGCCACCACCACCAACAGCAGTATTACCACCACCTGATCCAACGTAGATATATAGCGTGGCACCTTTACTAATACTATTACCAGTACTAACTTTTAAAAATCCACCACCACCGCCATATCTACTAGATGTACTGCACTGATCAGTTCCATAACCTTGTCCAGCACCACCCCACAACTTAATTATAACAGGCATACCTACTGGCCACTTTGAATTACCGGCACTTTGCTGTTGATCACTTAGGGTCCATATACCTGGTGCAGTAGTATTTTCAGCAGTTCTTTGCTTACCAACAACGCTGCTATTTCGTCTACCAATAGGCATTAACTTATCTCCTCCCAACTACAAACCGCGACTAATTTACTGTTTGTATCTGCTGTTAAGCGAATAGCATCGCCCTCTAGTAGATATATTGGTTTACTAATTACATCCAGTGTACTGTTAGTAGGTATAGTTACTGATACTGCGAATGGATAAGCTGTGGCGCTACGATAAAGATCAGCCGTTAATTTATATCCAGTACTAGCATCATTATTGCTAACATATAAGGCAGTTAATTTATAGACTTTATTACTACCACTACTATTAGTTACAATTGCCGTAGCACTAGTAGTAACATTTTGTACAGCCGTTGATGCTGTAACAGTTGTTAAACTTAACAAATTAGGTGCTGCCATGTTATCCCTCTAGTATAGTATTATAAGTATAGCTTAAATCTGGTCTACCACCAACAACCAACCACTTTGTACCGTTATAAGTTTCATAACTGCCTAAAGTAGTATTAAATCTTAGTGTGCCCGTAACCGGATTACTAGGACGTTCTGCGGTAGTGCCACTAGGTAAGGCTAAGCCGCCTGTACCAGCACTTGCTCCACCTATTAAGTTTGCTAAGTTTTTTGCGCGGCTCATCTAAGCTCCTGTTATGGTTGAAGATTTATTTCTTGCCAGCTAGTAGTTGCCTCATTCCAGCTATACTGTTTACCGTCCTGTGGCATTGGCGTAGGTGGTTCCCATAAACAAGCTGTTTGGTTTAGTGTCCAGCTTGGGTACGGTTTAGGTGGTACAAAACAGTCATTAGCGCTGTCATAGATATAACCAATGCCTGCATAGTTTTTACGCAGTGCTTTAGTTTGATCACTACTAGGTTGACCACTTTGTGGATCATAGTGTACGCCGCCACGTGTGTTGTAGCTGGTTTGAATCCACTGGCCTGGACTGGTATCAACAAATGTATTAAAAAATTCTGGTTCTGCAACAATTACCTGTGTTACTAAACCGTCTACGACTTTTGCAAAATGTGCCATATAAAAATTCCTTATGCTGTAAATGTACCACTAGTGGTAAATGTATGATAGGTGTAACCACCACTACTTGTTACTGTGCCGCCGGTGCCGCGCTGGCTGCCACTATATCTAATTATAACTATGCCACTACCTCCGTTTCCACCAGTAGAACTTACATTATAACCTCCTGCTCCACCACCACCGCCTCCAGTGTTTGCAGTTGCAGAAACTCCATTTGCTCCATTACCAATACCGCCAGCACCACCGCCCCCACTACCTCCAGTTCCTGCTGTTCCTGGAGTTTTATATACTCCTCCACCTCCGCCTCCAGCATAGTAAGTAGCTCCTCCACTTGGCCATACAAGTCCTGTACCACCGTTACCTGCTACACTAGTTCCACCAGTAGGAGCAGTACTATTTCCGCCTACAGCTCCAGCACCTCCTCCTCCACCAGCACCATAGTTTTCTGGACTAGTACTTAAACTACTACCTCCGGCATTACCTTGACCGCTAGTAGCGCTACCGCCTGATGAAACTCCGGCATATCCACCATTAGCGCCTCCACCACTACCACCATTACCGCCTGCAACATTACCTGAGCTACCGCCGCCACCGCCAATAGAAATTATTGTATCAAAGCTAGAATTACTACCAGAATTAATAGTAGTTGCATAAGTAGAGTTAGTGACTCCAGTAGCTCCAGCACCTATAATAACACTGTATGATGATCCAGAGGTTAAACTAAGACCAGTATTAGATCTAAAACCTCCTGCTCCGCCACCACCTGCGCCGGCACCAGCACCACCTCCACCACCACCGCCGGCAATAACTAAATATTCTACACTATAAGTCCTACTTTGATTAAAACCATACCAACTATTATCGCTGGCACTATACCATTCAGGATAACCTAGTGTACTATTAAACCCCATTTGTCCAGCATTAGGACTGCTAGGACGTGTAGCTGTAGTCCAAGTTGGCGGAATTACACCATTTGCTGCATCTAATGTTAATGGCATGTTATCTCCTATGCTGTAAATGTGCCTGAACTGGTAAAGGTATGTATAGTATACCCTCCGCTAGTTGTAACTGTGCCGCCGCTTCCTCGTTGTGATCCAAGATAGCGGATAATAACTACCCCACTACCTCCCTGAGCTCCAGCAATATTATTTCCTCCGCCGCCACCGCCACCGCCGCCGGTGTTTGTTGAGCCAGAAACTGGTGCAGTATTACTAGGGCTTCCTAGTCCTCCTGCTCCGCCACCAGATGTTGCCGTTGTGGTTGTATTTACCCAAGTTCCGCCCCCTCCACCTCCAGCTCTTCCTATAGAAGTGCCAGTTATTGAGGAAAAAACCCCGATTCCACCATTACCAATGGCATTGAGACCACCACCGTTAGATCCAAGTCCTCCTGCTCCGCCACCGCCTCCACCAGACCACGGTGTATCATATCCAGGCGCTGCACCGCCCGCATATCCTTGACCGGATGTTCCAGCACCGCCAAGATCACTAGTTCCATTACCGTTACCGGCACCTCCACCAGAACCTCCAGCAAGTCCATCAGTATTTGTATTCCAGTAGGAAGCTCCACCACCTCCACCAATAGAAGTTATAGAGCCAAAAGACGAATCACTACCGTTGCTTCCTTTATTAGTAGAAGTGCCGGATATTGCTGCACCGCCAGCACCACCAGATCCAACTATAACTGAATGAGTAGTGCCTGGAACTAATGCAATAGTTGGTTCCGCCGAAGCTCCTCCGCCAGAAGATTCTCCTTGTACAGATGATCTATAGCCACCTGCACCGCCACCTCCGGCTTGATATCCGGGCCCGCCTCCTCCTCCACCAGCAATAATTAAATATTGAACAGTATAGGTTGCTGCTTGATCGCCAACAGCTTTCCATTCGGTGCCGGTATAAACCTCTAGTAGATTATTGGTAGTATTATATCTAGTCATGCCAGTTGTTGGTGTACCGGGCCGCTGCGCTGTAGTTCCTACAGGCACCCCAAAAGCCCCGGTATTATTACTAGCAGTAACTAATCCACTAGTAGCCTGCAGCTCAAGTGTACCAGATGTATCAGCGCTATAGCTTAGTCCAGTTATGCCACTAATGGCACCATCATCTGCTTTGAGTATATTTGCCATTATTTGTCCTATGCTATAAACGTGCCGCTGGTTGTAAAGGTATGTATAGTATATCCATTATAACTTGTAACATTGCCACCACTACCACGTTGAGATCCAAGATAGCGTATTAATACGATTCCGCTGCCCCCACTACCACCACCACCGCCGGCAACTCCAAAAGTGCCCTGTCCAGCCCCATCACCACCACTTCCAGTATTTGCTAAAGCTGCTTGAGTGCCTGTCCAAGCGTCGCCACCGCCTTTTCCACCGGCAGCATAAGTTACAGCACTGCTACTTAACCAAGTATTTGATATGCCGGCCCCACCAGATACAAAACTAGTACTTAAGTTTTCATTTTTACCTGCTGTACCCGGCCCACCGGCTCCACCACCTCCACCGCCTGTATACTGTGCACCTGCAGTAGAATTACCTCCCGCATAACCTTGTCCGGCTGTACCACTGCCTCCAGCAGTGGCATAAGTCCAGCCAGTACCACCACCACCACTACCACCGTTTGCTCCATTAGCTGTGCCATTTGCACCATTATAGTTACCACCACCGCCACCACCAACAGCAGTTACTATAGCAGTGCCTAATAAAGCAATGGTAGTATTAGATCCGCTGGCAGCTGGACTAGAACTGAGAGTTAGGCCTCCCGCACCCGAGCCACCTATGGTTATTGTATACTGGGAATATTTTACAACAGACAATGTGTTTTGTAACAGTCCACCTGCTCCGCCTCCGCCACCAACATCATAACCGCCCCCACCTCCTCCAGCTACTACTAAATATTCAATATTATAGTTTGTAGCTTGCTCACCAACTGCAATCCAAGTAGTGCCCGTATAAACTTCTAATACGTTTTCAGTAGTATTATATCTAGTCATACCAACACTAGGTATACTAGGACGTTGAGCAGTTGTTCCTACTGGAACGTCTAGTGCACCTGTACCGTTAATAACTACTATGCCATTTTGAGATTCAAGATTAAGCTGCCCGGTAGTATCACTTGTATAAGTTAAACCAGTAGTTTGAGTATTACCTGCACGAATTGTACTCATATTATAATATCACCCAACGTTGATTACTAGCTTGATTAACTACAACACCACTGTTAATAACTACAGGTCCTATACTAAAACCATTATGCCCACTTGGAAATGTGTAGTTTTCGGCTATTGTGGTGGCATTTATTATTATCGCTCCGCTAGCTTTAGGTCCAGCAGTACTAACAACAGTAGCTAATTGATATGCCACTATTTCTACTACATCACCAGCTGTAGCACCTTGTGTAAATACTACAGTATTACCATTGCTAGCGGTAAAGTCATCACCACCGCCTACAAGTTTAATACCGTTTTGATACACATCTACATATCCAACTGTATAACCGCCACTAGCTGTAAAAGTAGTTTGACCGCTAGTAGCTGTAATAGTAGTAAGTGTACGTGTTGTACTACCAGTTAAGTTTGCTGATACATTACCAGGAACCCACTGATTAGTTGTACTATTCCAGATTAAACCTTGGCCGCTGGTAGGTGCACTGGTTGCGGTATCTACATCGCTTAGTGCATTTATACTAGTTTGGCCAAGCCTAGTATCTACACGAGCATTTGTATAGTATAGGTTGGTACTGCCTTCTGTAACATTATCAGTGCTGCTAGGACTAGCTACAATTTCCACATAGGCACTGCCCGACCAGCGATATACTTTGTTGTTGTCTAGTGTTAAGTATAATTTGCCGGTTTCGCCTGTTACTGGCAATGCAGCCTGATTAGCATACTCAAGTACATCATCAACATAGCCTGGTAACTGTGCACTGGCAACCTTACCACTACCATCAAGCCCTGCATAGCCATTGGCTTGATTTTTATTACTACTATTTTCCGGTGTAAAACCCAGCGCAGTTGTTACTTCGCTACTGTTTAGGGTGCCATCTGCTAGTATGCCTGTACTAACAGCTGTGGCAAGTGTTGCTGCCTTTGTCATATTTAGGCTCCAGGAATAACGTTAGATACTTGTGTCCAATTTAATTCGGTTTCGTTCCACATGTACATTTTACCATCTTGTGGCATTGGTGTTGGCGGATACCATAAACAAGCATTGGTATCAAACAACCAACTAGCAAAAGGTTTTGGTGGAGCAAAGCAATCACTTTCGCTATTATAAATAAAACCTTTACCAGCATAGTTTTTACGTAGTGCTTTGGTTTGATCTGCACTAGGTTGTCCAGTTTGAGGATCATAGTGTACGCCACCACGAGTATTATAACTAGTTTGAATCCATTGGGCTGTAGGATCTTGTGACTTTAAATAACTAATATGATCTTCATCAGCAACAATTACATTTGTTACTATGCCATCCTCTATTTTTGCGTAATGTGCCATAATTAACCTTATTATAATGCTGTTCTTCTATACTTAATAACTATAATACCACTGCCGCCGTTACCACCACGATTGTTTGCGTTATAGTGTGATCCACCGCCGCCTCCACCGCCTGTATTAGTACCACCATTACCACCAGGAGTATTTGCCCATTGTTGATTACCACCACCGCCACCAGCACTGCCATTATTTAATCCAGCACCACCTGTAGTAGTACCTAGTGCACCGCCTCCACCACCGCCAATACCACCATTACCACCAGTAGTTAGTGTATAAGAACCACCGCCACCACCACCGCCCCAATAATAGCTTGGACCTAATATTGTATTTAATACGCCCGGTCCACCGTTTGGTTGACTAGTACCTCCTGTACCATTACCACCAGCGCCAGCTCCACCACCGCTGTAATATTGTCCGCCACTACCACCGCCACTAAATCCACCAAAATTTACATAACCATTTGGACCTACAGCAGTTCCATTAATACTACCCTGCGAAGATAGTCCACTACCACCTCTACCAGTATTACCATCGCTATAGCCGCTAGCTCCGCCACCATTACTAGCCTGATTACCATAGCCATTGTTAGGAGTATATTGAAAATAAGAACTACCCCCATATCCACCACCTCCAGCAAAAATACTAGAAACAACTAGTCCGGGACCAGTAATGCTAGAATTCCCACCATTTTGGGCACTTATAGTAAACTGGTGGCCGCTAGGTTGTCCAGCTTCGCCACCTCCTGGTGCTCCACTACCGCCTCCGCCAACTGTAACTGTATAGGTACCAACTTGAAATACTGCTAAATTGCTAACGGCTATAACTCCTCCGCCACCACCGCCACCGCCCATGTCCATGCCACCGCCACCGCCACCAGCAACTACTAATATCTCTGCTCTATCACTGCCGGTTATGTTGCTAACTACAAAGGTGCCGCTAGTAGTAAATGTATGTATATTAAAATCGCCGCTGGTAGTTAATGTTCCACCAGTAGCTATAAATGTACCTGGCCATGTATTTGAACCCATTAATTGTAGGTGTTCATGCCTGGTGTATATACCTCCGCCAACATTAGTTATAACGGCATTTTGTTTTTTAAATCTACCCGGAGTATTTGACATATTTACTATAGCCTTTAATCAAAACGTATAGTGCCAGATTGTATAAACTTATAGTATGTATACCCACCGCTAGTAGTAATAGTAGGAGTTCCGGTAGTTGTAGCAGCGGTATTTGTACTTGCTACTCTAACTATAACTACTCCTTTACCACCATTTCCACCGTTAGTGTATGGATAAAATCCGCCACCGCCACCGCCACCGCCAGTATTATCGGTACCTGCTGTTCCGGCTACACCAGTGCTCCAGTCACCCCAACCACCAGCACCCCCACCACCATTACCACCAGCACCTGGACTAGAGTATATTTCTCCTGCACCTCCGCCACCAGCATAATAAACACCAGAACCAGTAGGCCACTCTATTCCAGTTCCTCCTGGCCCGTTGCCGCCTGCTCCGCCTGCACCTCCACCACCACCGCTGATACCGCCCCAGCCACCATCAATACTGCCAGGACCACCATCATAACCTTGTCTGGTTGCACTTACATAGGCACTACCAGGGTATACTCCACGACCTGCTGCAGTACTACCATCTGTACGCTGCGGAGCGCCGCCACCACTACCGCCGTCTCCACCGTAGGTACCACCATGACTATAACCAGCTCCGCCACCGTAGGTAGTAATATCATCAAATACGCTACTAAAACCTTGATTGCCAGTCCAAGTATTATTAGCAAGACCACCAGCTCCTCCGCCACCTACTGTAATATTATATGTTGTACTACTAGTAAGTGTTTTAGATCCTTGTAGCAGTCCACCAGCTCCTCCACCGCTGCCGGTAGCCCCACCGCCACCACCTCCAGCTACTACCAAATAATCGCTAGCAATAAATCGAAATAAACCTGGCCATACGGCACTGCTTGACATTTGGTTAAAATGCTGCTGCATAGTAAAAATTCCGCTAGCAGCATTTGCAGTTATAGTAGGTTTTGTGCTACTTAATATACCTCCTAAATACCTTTTAGCCATTACGAAAGCTCTTCGTAAGATATAACATAAGTAATTGCGCTAGCAGTTCCGCTAGTTACAGTAATACTAGTACCTTCCTCTAAGTATAAAGCTGTGCTTTTATCAAGTACAATTAGTGAAGCAGTGGTGGGTATAACAATACCGCTTGCTAGTGGAAATGCTGTTCCACCACTAGGCGCACTGCCCTGAGCAACTGCACCGTTAGTATAATAACTAATTGTAGCAGCAGCATTACTACCAGTTGTATTAGTAGCACTAATAAAATTAACTTTAAATACCTTATTACTACTAGCAGCATTAGATAACAATACTACGGCACTAGTGCCACTAGGGGTAAGTGCCGTAGTTTTTGCAGTAATTGTTGCAACATTTACAATATTAGGTGCTGCCATGATTAACCTCCAAATACAACTGCCATAGCTATAGATTTGCCTGTTTCAGGGCCTACTGCAATCCAGCTAGTACCGTTATACATTTCAAAAATTTTTAGTGTAGAATTATAACCTGTTTGACCGGCTTGAGGACTGCCAGGTCTACCAGCAGTAGTCCAAATTGGAAACACTATACCAGTGTCTCCATTGAGTTGTATTGGCATGTTTAATCCTTTAAAATACGAAAACTACAACACCTGCCGTAAATATAATTAATAAAGCCCAAATACCTAATACAGTAATATATTTTACTAAAGGTGTATTGAAATAAGTTTTACCTATAGCAACACATTTGTGCGCAGGACTTAGTAAATATCCTGCAAATTCTAGTGCAAAAAACCATAAAAAATATTCAATACCAAATAATTGTGTAAGTATTACGGCTAAGGCTGCAAATTTACTACTAGATCCTAGTATGAAAGCACTAGTAAATGCTATAAAAGATACTAAAATTAGTCCATTTAATGTAGTTATGTCAAATACGCTTTGTTTTATGTAATCTGTTATAAAACTATCATAAGTTTTTACATAATTACCAAAAATAATAATTAAACCTACAATTATTATAACTTCCCAATTAATATAACTAACTAATTTTTTATAGTCCCAGGTTTTGGTTAAAAAACAGTAATAAAATACTAGTAATCCAAAACTCCATATTGGATTTAAACCATTAATCACAGCTAGTATAGCTGCAACCATTGGAACTACATTCCTAATTATTTCACTTAATTTAAAATTAAATTCAAGAATTGGTGTAACTACAACATCACTATCTTTTATATAAAAATAAATATAGCCAAATATTAAAAGTACACTAACTGCTAGTAGGGGCCACAATATGTTTAATAGGCCTAACCAAGTTAAACTAAAAGCGGCCATTGGAATTAATACAGTTTTTTCTAGTGGGCTCCACATATAGTAATGATGTGTGCTTAAATAATCTATAATTCCATAATTTTCTCGACCATTTTCACCTTTTTTAGGTGCAATAGTATCAAGCATACCAGCACTAACAGTAACTCTGCCACTAATCGGCAGTATACCACCAATAGCTGAAAGTATTACTACTAACGCTTTATTGCTTTTAACAGTTTGTTTTATATAGTAAAATAAACTGTTAAATAACATATTGTCTTTTATTAATCCAACAGCTATAAAAATTAAGCCAATCATTACTAAATATTCTTGACCTTTAAAAACTATATTACTCATGTGTTACTATGTTCATACTAATACTAAGACGATCTTCAGTTGATTCATTAATATCCACACTATGATCCAACCACCCTGGAAATGCTACAAATAATCCTGGTTTAGGAGTTATTCTATATTCAGTAAAATTATATTGCTTATAATTATTACTATATGCTGCAAATATTTGTGCAGGATTCATGTTGTATAACACAAGATTTCCACTATCTTTAGGAGTTTGTATATACAAAGTGCAAGCTAAAACGCTGCGAGGATGTGTATGTCTAACATTATAAGAACCAGGCGAGTTAATATTTATCCAATATTTTTCTAACATTAACTCAACTGAAGGCTTATAAACTGCTAATACTTTTTGTAAACTGGCATTAATAAAATTTAATAGTATGGGATTATTAAATTTTAGCGGCTGACTATTTTTTCCACCACGTTTACTTACTGGTTTTATTAGTGGCCATCGTTCTACTGCTGAATAACAAAAATCAATGAGATTAGTTAAATCACTATCTGATATAGTGTTATCAACAGTCCACACAGGCGTTGTAAATAATTCTAATTCTTTTATAGCCATCCTAACTCTTTAACTTGTATTGCTGTTTGTGCATCGTCTAATTCTTGGTATTTTGTTTTTAATTCTGCTAATAAATTATTTCTAGCTGTTTTATAATTTTCTGAAGCAGTTACAACTTTTTGTGCATACTCTTGAACAGTATTATTTCTTAGTGGGGCTAATACTGATAATAGTGGAGTAGGTGCGCTATTATTTGCTAAATATGCTTGTGCTTCTGCTAATTGTTCTGCCCAGCTAGACT
>Ga0208005_1000588_pt1 | contig 13173 bp, 14 predicted proteins | sample DEB19_08_DNA_3_FD_184530 | JGI IMG/M metagenome (GOLD analysis project Ga0208005, IMG submission 184530) | Aqueous microbial communities from the Delaware River and Bay under freshwater to marine salinity gradient to study organic matter... | ecosystem: Environmental > Aquatic > Marine > Coastal... | reverse complement strand
ACTCGTTCAGGTTCGATGCCGTGAGGACATCGTTGGTGTTCCACTTCTTGAAGCCACCCACGGCGGTTCTCCTTAGAGGGCGAGACGCGATGTGCCGAGCACACCGTTGGTCGACGAATCCAGAACAAAGCCCTGCGTCGGTTGGGGGCCGAGATCGAACGACAGGACAAGGTTGTCGGTGCCGACCTCGCCGTTGACCGACTGCACCTGCAGATCCTGCGAGATCGCAGCACCCACACCTTGGGGTCGGCGCTTGACCGTGACCCGATCGCCGATGCCGACATCCAACATGATCTGACGATCAGCGGCGCTGCGACCACGGATGGTGCCCGACAGGCGCCGGATCCGGGTCTGCGGGCTCTTGTAGCGGCGCAGCAGATCCTTGGCCAGCTGCTCGGCGAACGCATCGTCGTCGCAGATCAGATCGGTGACCTCGAGGGTGCGCGGCCAGTAGGCGGCCTGCGAGGTGGCGTCGATCTGGGTGGAGGTTGCACCGTTGGCACGCGACACGCTCACCTGATTGGCGATGTCAGCGTCGGACTGCTCGATCACGATGTCCTGGTATCCGACCTCGCCGGTGCTGTCACCGAACGTGGCGGCGGTGGTGGCCTTGTTGAAGTCGTCTCGGGTCAGGAATGTGATGGTGCCGTCAGCGCCGGCGAACAACATGCCCTGCTCGGCGGCTTCCACCTCCTGCAGTGCTGCCAGCGCGGTCTTGCCTGAGGTGCGGATCCCTTGGACCGTCGTCAATCCGGTGCCGAGATCGCGACCATCGGTCGGCCAGTCGATCAGGTCAAGGATGCGATTGGCACGCTGGTCGGTTCGTTCGCCGGTGGCGAAGGTCCCGAGGCCGATGGTGTAGTGCTCGGCGATGATGGCTTCGGTCAGGTTGTCAGCCCAGATCAGGAACTCATCGACGGAACCGTTGAAGGTCTTCGATGCCTTGTAGGTGCTGGTGTAATAGAAGTCGCCACCGATGCCGCCGTAGGAGACGCCTCCTGCGATCGTTTCTGTGGCGACGTTGCTGACCGTCTTGGTGGCAGCGACCCCGTCGACGTACAGGCCGGGGGTGGTGCCGTAGTTCACCACCACATGGTGCGGTCGGCCGTCGTTGACCAGCACGCTCGAGGTCCATACGTCGAACGTGGACGATGCGCTCAGTGAGTCGCCGATGCAGAACTGCACCACGCCGTAGTCGAGGTAGGACAGCACGTGGCCGTAGACAGCTGACTTGCCGGTACCGAGCCGGCACAGGCTGTAGGTGTCGGACCCCTTCTGGGTGGTGGAGAACCAGAACTCGATCGCCAGATCCACAGGGGCCGGCATGACCGCGTAGTTGCCGCTGAGGACATAGGCGCCGTCGGTGAACTCGCCGGCCTGATCGGAATCGTCGGCGATGAGGCCGGCCACCGACTTGCCGGTCACCTTGGACAGGACGTTGACGGCTGGATCGGACCACCACCACACGCTCTGCTCGTCGCCTTGGTTGGTGAGCTTCTGCACCTCGCCGTCGTTGAACCGCAACCACACCCAGGGGAACTCGCTGGCGATGGTGTCGCCCCACACGCCCGGCAGCACCAGGTTGTTGAGCACCTTGAACATGTCCGAGGCGCTGATGGTGACGGTAGCGTCGCCGTACATCTCGTAGGACTGCGGCCACCCGTCGATGTATCCGAAGAACACCGGGATGGTCTGGGTGGTCGACGTGGCGTCGATGTGCTCGAGGGTGATGCGGATCGGGCGCAGCGGGGTCAGCGACCCGGCGTAGGGGGATGAGGCGTAGAGCGGGTCGAACCGGCGGTCAGCATTGGACAGGACCACCGAGGCCGAGCCGGTCTGGAACTGGTCGAGCTCGGTGGATCGGCCACGCTGGAAGCTGAGCCCGCGCACGTAGGCGGTGACATCAGTCCAGGTGATGTCGGCCAGCAGTCCGCCGAAGGGGACGGTGTTCGCACCGGCTGCGGTGGAGAACCCGATCTCGACCGTTGCTGTGATGCCGTCGAACAACGCCTGGCTCATGCTGCTCGCCACCCCGATCCTGACCTGCGCTCGTACTCACGGATGGACTCGACGACCGCTTGGCCGACGGCTGCCTTGTCGGCGGTCGGGGCCACGGTCACGTTCACGTTGATGACGTTGCCGCCCCCGCCGCCGCCGTTGATGCGGCCGAGAAGCATCGCTTGCTGGTCCTGTGACAGGACCATCTCGCCGGTCTGCAGCATCATCGGGACGTTCGCCCCTGGCATGCCGCCGACGATGCCGCCGGTGTGGGCCCACTCGGTCAGCTCGGGGACCTTGAAGGACTTGCCGCCGATGCCGGGGACCCAGCTGGGCACATCGAAGCCGAGACCACCGACGGTGCCGTTCCAGATCTTCACAACCATGTTGAAGGCAAACTTGAACGCTGCGATGATCGCGTCCTTGACGCTGTCGAACACTGTCGACAGCTTGTCCTTGATCCAGAGGAACTTGTCCCACAGCCATTGGATCGCATCCCAGATGGCGTTGAAAGCCCACTGGATGGCCATCCACAGGATCTGGAAGATGGCGATCTGGAACTTGACCCAAAGGTCAACCAGATCGCGAAACCACTCGAACTTCGTGTAGAGGTAGACAAAGGCGGCGATCACGAGGGCGACGATCACGATGATCAGTAGCAGTGGCCAGGTGACGCCGAGCTCGGCGATCGCCAGGACGATCATCGCCCCGGTCAGGATCACGCATGCGATGACGATGGCGCCGATGGCGATCTGCACCGCAGCCATGGCGCCCTTGTTCTCCTCGAGGTACTTCGTGACCTGATCGATCTTCGGGCCGATGAAGTCCATCGCCTCGCCGACCTTGTCGAACACCTTGGATGCGAACGGTTCGATGGCCGCCATGATGCGGTTCTTCAACTTGGTGAACTTCTCGCCGAAGTCCTCGGTGTCCTCGGTCGCTTTGCTGATCGTGTCGCCTTCACCGATAGACGCCTTGAGGTCGTCATAGGACAGCTTGCCCTCACGGATCGATTGCGCCATCTTGACGCCTGACTTGCCGAACTCATCAAAAGCAATCTTGTTGCCGATGATTTCGTTAGGTGCGTTCTTGATCGCGTTGAAGGTTTCACTCAGATATGTGTTCGCATCCTTGCCGGCTGCCGCAGCGTTCTTCAACCCGCGCTGCAGCCCTGGCATCACGTCACCAGCGTCGATGCCGGCCTTCCCGAGCGACGCCAGGAACGCCGTCGAGGTCTGGAAGTCGAAGCCTGATGCTCGAAGCACTGCGCCGGTGTCAGCCATTGACTTGGCGAGATCTGTAACCGACACGCCTGATTGCTGAGATGCCCGGTAGAACACGTCAAGTGCAGGCGCTTGGTACTCGGCCATCACTCCGAAGTTCTGGAACGCCTTGGAGACGGCTTCGACGTTGCCGTTGAGATCTGTGCCGGTCAGGTTCGACAGATCGATCAGGCTCTTGGTTACATCCTCGAGTGGCTTGCCGGTGAGTCCGAGCTTGCTGTTGAGAACGCCGATCACGGCAGCTGCTTCACCGAACGAGGTGGCAGTGGTCGTGGCGACCGTGTGGAGTGAGCCCTTGAGGGACTCAAGCTCGGCGCCGGTCTTGCCGGTGTTGGCTCGGATCGAGTCGTAGGCCCCGTCGAAGGTGGTGCCGATCTCGAGCAGGCCGCCGATGGCGATTCCAGCCGCGCCGAGGACGCCAGCACCCATGGCACCGGCGGTCTTGGTCGCCGACGAGAGGCCCGAGCTGACCTTCTTGTTGAGCTTGTCCATCTCGCCGCGGGCCTTCTTGATGCCTGCGTCGTTGAACGTCGAGAGGACATTGATTGTCACTGCCATGGGTCAGCCCTTTGCCGCTCGGAGCTCGCGTTCCAACTTGGATTCGTAGAACTTCACGATCGCCAACACTTCGTTGGTGATCTTCTTGTCGCCGCCAGCGTTGCCCCAGGCGCGCCACAGCAGCCGTGGGAACTTGCCGTGGTAGAGGGTGAGGGCGGCGATGAAGCGCCGGCCCTGATCGCTCTTGCCACCAAGGCGACCGGCGCCTTCGAAGGCGGCGCCAGCACCGTCCATGTTGCGCAGCTCCCACGCCGAGACGACTGCCTCACCGGGTCGACGCTTGCGCTTCTGGCCTTGGCGGATCACCATCCCCTTGCGCACGGCGTCGGGGTCGTAGTTCGGCAGGGTGCCACCTTTGTTGCTGGCGCCTCGACCGGAACCGGTGCGCCACCCAGACAGCGGCAAAGCCGGCACCAGCGACTTGGCGTCGGTGATGACCGGTTTCAGGTACCTACGTATCTCGGCGTCCATGGCCTTGCGCATGCCGGTGCCGTTGGCGGAGTCGAACTCCTTGAGCGCCTTCTTGAAGTCGTTGTAGCCCTTGAGTGACGACTCCATCAGGATTGAGTCCTTGGGATCCGGCGAGGACTTCCCGAGGGCAGCGATGTCAGCGAGTGAGACTCGTGGTGCCATGGGTCACCTCCGTGACTTCGCCTTCTCCGCCTCTCGGGCCTGTTCCTTGAGCACCACGACGATGGCGTTGAACACCTCGGGTGGACACTCAAGCAGATCGATGGGACTGATGTTGGTGGCCACAGCGACCTGGGCCACCAACAACGTCATGGAGTCCCTAAAGGGACTGCCTTCTCATCGACCGCTTCGATGTTGTCGATCTCGCCGAGCCACTCATCGAACGGCTTGACGACCTTCATCGCCAGCTGGGAGCCGCGCCACGCCACGTAGCACAGCGCCTCGTAGGAGGCGTTGTCTGCGCTGAACAGTTGTGACATCGACTTCGAGAAGTGACGCTCGACCTCGACGATGGCCTTCGGGCCGATGTTGAGCTCATACGAATCGCCGTTGCTCTGGACGACCCGTAGACGCATGAGCCCCGCCATCAGGCCGTGGCCTTGGTGATGGTGCCGTCGACCGGGAAGGTGACGCTGGCGGTGGACAGCTCGCCGACCTGCGCATCAAGCGGCATCCACTCGGTGCACAACACGTTGAAGGTGTAGCTGGGGTTGGTGGCCGAAGCGGTGGATCCGTTGGGCTTCACGACCACCTGCGTGGTCGAACCGACCAGCGGGTACAGGGTGGCCTCGACGGCAGCGGCGCTGAAGTCCTGGTTGAAGTCGATCGCGACGGTCGAGTCACGCAGACCGGCGACACGGCGCTTGGCGGTGTTGCCCATCGTTGTGGTCTCGAGCTCGTTGACCGAGGTTGAGAGGGTCACCTTGGTGATGTGCGAACTCAAGTCCACACCGCCGATGGTGACGATTGCGTTCGTGACGACGATAGCCATGGTGGACTAGTCCTCCGGGGTTTCGGCAGCTGCGCTGCGCTTGGTGGTTGGTTCGAGGTGACCCGCTTCGATGAGGTGATCGATGCTGATCCCCTCGACGTTGAGGTCTTTGTCGGTCAGGGTCTCCCCTGGCTGACGCTCACAGACCCGGTGGGGTCCGATGATCTTGTAGGTCGCCATGTCGCTCCTTAGGCGTTGACGGTGACGTTGAACTCGCACGACAGGTAGGCGGCGTCACCCAGTGAGACAGGGCGGACGGCGAGCATGTCGTTGACCTTCACGGTGGATGAGACGCCACCGAGGGTGGGGTCCTGCTCGAGGGCGGCACGCACGCTCTGCGGTCCGTCCCACGACATCCACGCATCGAGGGTGCGTTGTGCGCTGCGATCGCCGAGACGGCCGGCGACGACGCTGACCACGTACTCCCAAGTGGACAGGCCGCCGCGCATCGCCCGGTGGTAGGTGACCGACTGGATCTGGATCACCGCGATCGGTGGGTTGATCTGCTCGGGGAGATGATCGGCGACACGCAGACCGGGGATGGTGGCAAGCGCCATGGCCAGACCGTCCTGAATGTCGAGCCCACTGCCGGCCATCAGGCCACCACCAGCACCCGGTACGGGGCCAGCATGCGCTGCACATCAGGATCGATGGAGCGCACGGTGATGGCGCCGAGATCGCCGAACCCGGCGACGCCGAGGAGGCTGTCACCACGCTTGACGAGACGCCCGGCGAGGATCACGCAGGCCGACTGGATCGGCTCGGGGATCGCCGGCCAGCCCCACTTGGCGGTGACCTGGACCCCGGCGGGGGCGAGCGTGGTGGGGAAGCGGCCGCTGGCTGTGGTGGCGATGCGGGTGATCGGCACACCACGGCTGATGGCGTTGAGCGGTTCGCACTGGAAGTCCGCTGCGGTCAGGGTCGTGGCGTAGGTGCCGTCGCCGGCCGTGTCGGTCTTGACCACCAGACCGGTGGTGCTCGCAATGTCATCGACCAGAACACTGGACGATTCAGATGCAACGAACACTCGGGCGGTGGCGGAGCTGTCGGCGTAGAACCGGCGGTTGCAGTAGTCGTCGATCACCCTCGAGGCTTCCGAGATGCGGTCGGCGAACATGACATCATCGACGGTGTCGGTGATGCGCAGCACCTGCTTGAGCTGGCTCAGTGTGCAGTAGCCGTTGGTGATGGTCATGCGGACTCTCCGTCGAGAAGCTCATCGATGCGCTGCAGAATCGGCTGCCAGTGCTCGTCGAACACCTTGGAGTGTTCGTACTGTTCGGCATGCTGGCGGGCCTTGGAGCGACGCTCAGGGGTGTGTGCGGTGACGTATGCGTCCTCGAGCTGCTCGACGATGCTGTGCACCAGGGGGGTGGCGAACCATGAGGCTGCTGCCGCGTCCCAGTAGGGCTGGACGGCTGCGAGGTACCCGAAGTCGGCGGCGAGCTCGGGTTGGGCGGAGAAGTCCGACACGACCGAGGGGACACCGCAGGCGGCGGCCTCGAGTACGGGGACCCCGAACCCTTCGCCTCGGCTGCACAGCAGGTGCACGTCGAGTGACGCCATGATCGCAGCGAGGATGTCGGGGCCGAGGCCGGCGTAGTAGGCCCACTGGTCGACCCACACGGTGCGATCCTCGGGGATCCCACATGCGGTGGCCAGCGCTTTGAGATCGATGCCCATGGATGCGCCACGGGATTCGGTGTGCATGTACAGCACCACGTCGCTGTGCCGGGCCATGAACTCGCCCATGGCCAGCAGGTTCTCGCCGAACGCTTTGCGCAGCGGGGCGATGCCCTTGTTGGCGGCGACCATGCCGACCACGAACGCATCAGCGGGGATCTTGAGAATGTCTCGGCCTGTCGCACCATCGATGGTGGCGCCGGGCCGGAAGGTGTCGGTGTCGACACTGTGAGGGGCGTACTCGGCGTCGATGCCGGCACGCTCCAGCTGGGTGAGTCCGAACTGGCTCATGGCGATCGACATGACCGTCGGCCGCATTGACCAAGCTGCGACCTTGGGTGGCAGCGGTAGGTGGTCGATCGGCACCCAGGAGGCGACCAGATCGATCCCATCGATGCTGGCGGACTCATACACCCAGGTGTCGAACAGGGTCAGGAGCGCGGTCCTGGCGCCTGTCGTTTGCGCGGCGTGTTGGGTGTGCGCTGTGAGGATGTCGCAGCTGTAGGGGTGGTATCCGTTGGGGAGGACTTCGACGCCTTCCCAGTCGGTGATTCCGCCGTAGAGCCCGTAGTTGCTCGAGAACGTGACCGGGCGGCCGGTGGCTTTGATCTGGCGGGTGAGGTTCGCGGCTTGGACGCCGTACCCTGTGCCCGCCCACGGGGCGTTCGAGTGGATGAGGATTCCGGTTCCACCCGATGTGCGCGAGCTGCCAGCACCAGCGCCTCGCCGATCTCGTCCGGTAGATCCGTGATGAAGCCGTTGATCTCGATCAGCATTGCGGTTCCTCTTGTTGCCCATGATGGATGACTCCTGTTCCCGTGTCAGCCAGTGGGTGAAGCCAGGTGGAGTGAGCGGGCCGGCGCCCACGGGCAAAGCGCCGGCCCAGCTCACGACCTGCTACCGGTGGTTAGGAAGCGCCACCGATGAAGTGCTTGACAGCGGCGGTGTCCGGCAGGTTGCCGTCACCACGCCACGTCACGCGGAAGGTGATGAGGTCCGACACGAAGCCGACGCTGTCGTCGCGTGCGACCTCGATGCCACGGCGCTGACGCACGTAGTACGAAGAGGCGTCACCGAAGATGACGGACTTCGCACCGGTGCCGGTTGCGGCGACATCGGGGTTCTCGAACACCGGGAAACCGAGCAGCGTGTCGGGCTGGCCGACCTGCAGCGACGGCTGCCAGATGTACTGGTTGGTGGTGTCCTTGAGCTTGCGGACCGCAGCGAGGGTCGCTGCACGCATCTGCCAGGAACCACCACGACGGCGGTACGGGGAACCGACGCTGTAGACCAGGTCGATCAGGTTGTCAGCGGTCGGCACACCAGCGACACCGGTTCCACCGGTCACGCCGAGCGTCGAAGCTGCCACGATGCCCTTGGGCTGGGTGGTGCCGGTACCGACGGTGAGGCCGGCGTTGACGGCGGTGCCCATGCCCACAGCGGCCTGACGTGCGACGAAGTCGAGCAGGTTGATGCCCGAGTCCTCGACGACCTCACGGCTGAGCTGGAAGGTGGCGGCGTACTTGAACGCACCGAGGGTGATGAACGCCGAGAACGACGGATCGGACTCGGAGATCGACGAACCCTCAGAGGTGATCGCCGGGGCGGTGTAACCGCTGGTCCGGGGGATCTGGAGGTTCGCACCGGAATCGGTGGTCAGGATGGTGACGACGTTGGCATCCAGCATCGGGCCCTGGAGGACGAGCTGCTCTACCAGACGGTTGTAGAAGTTCGTCGGGACCGGGGCACCGGTCGAGCCGGTGGTGACATCGCGGTGCTCAAACGACGCAGCGCGACGCTCACCGACAGCGATGGACCGGATGATTTCGGCGTCGGACTCGGCCTGCTTGACCTCGGCAGGGGTGAAGTCCTGGGGAAGACCGAGGGCCGCACGGCTCTCGGAGATGGCGCGCTCGCGGGCCTCGACCTCAAGGATCTTCTTGGCACGGGCGTCGAGGGCGTCGATGTCCTCGTTGATGCGATCGAACTGAGCGGATTCCTCAGCCGACAGATCGCGGTTCTCGAGAGTGGCAGCGTCAAGGAGATCCTTGGCCTGCTCCCATGCGCTGGCGCGCTTCTCGGTCAGCCGCTTGATGAGCTCGTCGCTCATGGCTGCCTCCTAATGGCAAGGGGATGGATGGTGGGTGCTGCATGCAGGTGGTGTTCGTGGTGGTGGCGCAATGCGCTCCGGGCACGAATCCGGGCCGCGAACGGGTCAGACGCGCTTGGCGTCCAACTCGAATCTCCTGCGCAGCAGCGCGACCGGGACGGTCGCTGCCGGCTGGGCAGGCTCATCTGTGGTGCGAACCGATGCACCAGAGGTCTCGGGGTAGGCGGGGAAGCCCTGGACGATGGAGACCTCGTGGAGCACGACCTCGTTGAGGACGCGGGTCTTGCCATCTTCGGACCAGGAGTCGCCGCCCCTGGGGACACTGAACCCGAATGACATCGAGTGCACGGTGCCATCGGCGATCAGGGTGGACAGGTCACGACCGAGGGTGGTGTCGGGCAGCTGCGCTTCGACACGCAGGCCACGGTTGTCCTCGGTCAGCGTCAGCGACCCGTTGCGGGTCGTGGCCAGCACCTGATCGGTGTTGTGATTGTTGAACATGCGGATCTCACGACCCGAGCTCAGCGAACGCTTGAACGCCCCAGGGGCGATCTGCTCAATGAACGGCAGCGGCTCGGAGTCGGAGTTGAACACCGCCGCGTAGCCGGAGAACTGCATGCCGTCGCCGGCCTCGCGCAGTTCGAGTCGGCCATCGATGGCACGGAACTCGACGGTGCGACCGTTGGCGGTGCGGGTCTCCTCGTCGATCGTGATCGACCGCATCGGAGCCGGATCCTCCGGTGCCATGTCGGCGGGCTCGTAGCCGGCGACCAGCGCAGCGGGGATCACCCACTTCTTGCAGATCCCGTTGGGGTCGATGTCGCCGACGACGATCTCGCACGCCCTCGGGCCCTCGTAGTAGGCGCACGATGAGCACACCAGACCATCAGCGGCGAACGGTGAGGCGGCCACGTAGTGGGCGCCGTCGGGGCCGGAGCCCTGATCGTAGGGACCGAACACCTCGACGACCGAGCTCTCCGCTTCGATCTGAGCGACCTGATGGGGGGTCAGCGGGTACATGCCCTCGACCTCGCCGTCACGGGTTTCTTCCATGGGGGACCTTTCGTCGGTGGCCGTCATCAGACGGGCTTCTCCGCGTCAATGCCCATGGGGGGTGGATCTTCACCGGGACCTGCCATCGGTGCGCCAGGCAGGGCCATGACGAACTCGTCGCCGCCCTCGTAGGGCTCGAGGCCCTCAACGGCGCGCGCCTCGTTCGGGGTCAGGAAGCCCGACATGATGCCGACCTGGTGGGCGCGGTAGCGGTTGATCTGATCGGCACGCAGGAACCCGGCGGTGTCGAACATCAGCTCACGTGGCGCAGCCATGAGACCCGACAGGGCGGTCTCGATGCGGCGCAGCCACGGCAGCAGCGTGTAGGTCACGAAGTGTTGGCCGGCAGATTCGTTGTTCGTGTAGGTGTTCGACTCGCCACGGGCGCCGATCATGTAGGCCGGCACACGGAAGATCCGGGCCACCTGGGCAATCTGCAGCTCGCGTGATGCGTTCATCTCCATGGAGGCGGCATCGTCGGAGATCGAGCGCCACTTCATGCCGTTGGTCAGCACGGCTGGCCGGCGGCGGCGACGGTTCTGGGTCTCCCATGTCGCCTGCAGCGCCTTGGCCTGATCGGCAGTGAGATCACCCTCGACCTCGAGCACCGACGACGGGGTGGCACCTTCGCCGTAGAACTGGGCGAGGTGGCGTTCCATCGCCAGGGCGAGACCGATGGTGGTCTTCTGCATGGCGATCGGGGACAGGCCGACAGCGGCCTGCGGGGGAGTCCACCAGCGCAGGTGCAGGATCTCGTCGGGGCCGATGGTGGCACCGTTGACGGTGTAGGTCCGCTGGCGGTTGATGACGGTGACCTGCACGTTCGACGGATGCAGCGGGGTCAGCGCCACCGGCAGCAGCCCGTCACGGCGGTCGATGAAGACGTAGGCGTTGCCGTGCAGGGCCAGCGACGACACGATCATGTGGATCAGCTCGTAGCGGGTCACGGTCGCCGAACCATCGAGCCATGCCGGGGTCGGCACACGCTCGATGCGATCGCCGACGTGGCGGATCGCACGCAGCGGCAGTGATGCCACCGAGTCGGCCAGCAGTGACACTGCGGCCAGCACGGCGGAGACCTCGAGGGCGCTGGTCTCGTCGACATCCTCGCCGGACCAGTTGCGCGCCGTGACCCACGGTGCGACATAGAGCGGCTCGGGTGCCATGGCGGCACGCTTCGCGAAGAGACTCATCGGGCTGCCACCAGGAAGGAGATGCCGATCGCCAGCACACCGGCGGCGATCACGGACACAGGAACGCTCACCATGGCGAGACCGGCGACGATCAACGCACAACCGATGAGCTCGACAACCGTGGTCAGTGATTCACGCAACAGACTCACCCCACGGGTCGAGGATCGAAGGAACACCCGATGCGAACTCGGGCGAGATGACATCGAGCAGGGCCAACGTGCACGCCACCAGCGGCGACACATCGACGGAGACTTCACGGCGATGCCATGCCCAGGCATCACCGAGCTTGCGGCGCTTGGCGCCAGCGACCGCACCCGACAGGGGCGGCTGGCCGATGTGGCGCACATTGCCGGCCACGGCCATGTCGAAGAACTTGCCGCAGGCCGTGGCCATCTGGCGGGTCGAGATCTCGTTGACCTGCAGGCCGAGTCGGCGCAGGTCGCCGGCCATGGAGCCAGCGGCCGAAACAGGATCGATGGTGATCGAGCGGTACTCACGCACACGCTCGGGGGTGAACCAGTCGAACACCCACTGGGTGCCCGGTCGGTTCCCGATCACCTCGACATGGGCGATGCCATCGGCGCGCAGACCAGCTGCACACAGCGACGACATCGAACGTGACGGGGTCACATCCAATGCCAGTGACACCGGCCCCTCGATGCGTGAGCGGGGATCCTCACAGGCGCCCCACTGGGGCTCGGAGATCACCTGCCACGGCTGCTGGGCCGCACGGTCCTGACGTTGATTCAGATACGCCCGGCGGAACTCCGGTTCCCGCATCGACTCGAAATCGGAGCGGATCGCCTCGATCGGGACGGTCACGCCGAGGGCCGGCATGCACTCCCACCACACCGCCTCGTCGGCGATGTCGGCGTCATCGGGGGCGGACCACTCGAAGTAGGCCACCGCCTTGGTGTCGCCGGCCATGGCTCGGAGGCGGCCGTCGTCGATCTTGTCGTTCAGGTAGAGCGAGTCGTTGGTGCCAGCGGTTGACACCACCCACAGCTGCGGCTGCGGGCGAGTGATCATGGCGGGCTTCATCGCCTGCTCGAGGCGGTCATCGACCAGGGCGAACGCTTCGTCGATCACACCGAGATCCAGCTGCGCACCGTGTCCGGCGGTCTCGGTGGTCGCCATCAGCGACCAGATCGAGCCGTCATTCCAACGGATCGCCTCGGAGCCATTGGTGCGGCGCACCTGCATCAGCGCCGAGAACATTGACCGCTCCAGCACCGGGACGTGTTCGTCCTCCCACTTGAGGCGAGCGTCCTTACCGGTCTGGGCGGTGTAGCTGACCCGCTGCATGCCGCCCATGGCCACGCAGCGGTGCGTCATGGCAGAGAGCATCAGGGTGGTCTTGCCGCTCTGGCGGGGAACCGTCAGGCGGATCTCCCGATACACCAGGCGGCCGGTGTCAGGGTCGAGCTCGTAGGCCACATCGGCAACGTGTCGTTGCCATGGCATCAGCGGTGTGCCGAGAAGTTCAGCTATCCGAGCGACGTTCCCACCCAGCGTTGGGCGGTCCGTTCTTGGAGTCGACCATCGGGGTGGACAGCTCTTTGAGGAAGTCGGTGAAGTCGTCGGTCTCTTCGCCATTGCGGCTCTCCAACTCGCTCAGCGTTGCCCGTAGCTCGCGAGAGATGGCCGCTGTCGCCATCCCTGCGTCACCGTCAAGTGCTTTCGCCAGCGTCACCGCCAGGCGGCCGAGGGCGTCGTCGACGACGCTGACCTCAAGGTGGCGCAATGTGGCCCGGACGGCTTTCTCATTCGGGCCTGCTGCCATGGTGTACCTTCCAAAGGTCCCCCGGCATCGCCGTGGGGGGGAAGAACGAG
>Ga0208005_1000587_pt1 | contig 13182 bp, 20 predicted proteins | sample DEB19_08_DNA_3_FD_184530 | JGI IMG/M metagenome (GOLD analysis project Ga0208005, IMG submission 184530) | Aqueous microbial communities from the Delaware River and Bay under freshwater to marine salinity gradient to study organic matter... | ecosystem: Environmental > Aquatic > Marine > Coastal... | reverse complement strand
GATAGGGATTGACGCCAGCGATGACCGAGACGTCGGTCGCCGTGATGCCGTCAGCCCGAAGTGCGAACCACTCTGGACTGCGCTGCTCTGCCTTGACGAACTCGTACTGCTTGCTCACTTGCCGTCCTCCTTCCACTTGGCAACCGCCTTCGTGCGGTATGCCTTCAACTCTTTCTGCGCCTGCTTCAACAGCAGCCGCGCCTCTTCCTGTCTAAAGCCATTGTCACCCGAATACTTGTAGATGCCGACCAGATTCGTGTAGTGGCTGACCTTGCAGTCCTCGCAGAGCCGCTGATACAGCACTGGCTTGACTTCGCTCTCTCGCTTTGCGAGACAGACGGAACATTTCCACTTGACCATCACTTGCCCTCCTTCTTTGCTCGGTCCTTCTTTGCCCAGCCCTTGCCGGTGAAGACGATTGCCGCTGGCGTGTAGACCATCCGCATCCAGCGGCCGCACTTCTCACAGCGCGGGTTGTAGAGCTGTGTCATCGAATGGGTGTGTTCCTCACGCGCACCACACTCGCCGCAGCGGTATTCGTAGACAGGCATCAGCCCAGAATCCCGAAGAGGAATACGACGAAGCCCAGCCCGAAGCACAGGATGCCGATGTCGGCAAAAAGTGCTGCGCGTCGTGCCTCTTCAGCCAAGATGCTCGTCTTGATTGCCACGCGCCTGTAGACGACAGGCTGGTTCTTTCGGTTGAGTTTCACTTTGCCACCTCCATTGCAACCAGCACGCCGAGTGCTGCGTAGAACGCCAAGACTACGACGAGTGCGAACTTGCTGTTCCAGAATGTGTTCAGCATGATGCTGCCTCCTTCAACTGCTCAAGGGTTGTTTCGCCGGCAGAGATGCGAGCAATCTCGCTCCATGCAATCGGCGCATGTTCAGCGAGTGGCTTCTCGCTGCGCTTAGGGCGAACGCCTAGCTCAAAGATGAGCGAAGGCAGTTCGGTCGAGGTAGGGTCGCCGACCACGAAGGTCGCGTGACCCTTGCGCTCGCTGCGATTGACCCACCCGAAGTTCTTGTTCATGTTGCTCTCCTCTTGCAGCCCCGCCAACTTGGTCGGGTTCCTCGCTGCTGTCACGACTATACACCGTGACAGGATTGGACTGTCAAGCCCCTATTTTGAGCGTGAAGTCCCCCAGGCTGGAGGAGGTCAGCCTGGGGGTTCGGCGTCCCGAAGGCCGCCGTAGTCATCGTCCTCGTCCTCCAGAAGCTCTAGCACCACCTCGATGCAGGCTCGGCAGATAGCATAGGACAGGACCGCTGAATAGTCGGCTGTGAGGCTGACCTCCTGCTCCACAAACTTCCAGACTCTGGTCTGCTCCCCGCATGGGGAACAGGTGCCGTAGCGGTCAGGAGTAGGAGCAGGAGGACCAGCCAGGAATGGCACTAGCGAAGCCTGACGAGGTACTCCGCTGAGACTTCACCGTCTCCGTCAAAGAACATCAGCCACTGCCCTGGTTCGCCGGACGCGCCGACAACCTCTTGAGCGAAGCGGTTGCTGCTCTCAAGGCTCGGACTGCACCACGTCGTTATCTTGCCGTCGGCAAGGACGAGGCGCGCTGGCTGGTGCCAGTGTCCGAACCACATGTAGTCGAATGGTGCGACGCTCAAGCGCCAGCCGCTTGCCTTCTTTGCCACGCCGTACCACGGCATGCCAAGCCCGCCTCTGAACTGGTCGCCGTGGACAATCATGCCGACCTTGCCGCCTGGTAGTTCCAGCGTGTCGTACCAATGCCGACCACCGAGGGTCATGCTCTCCTTCCATGTCACGCGTTTCTCGCTTGCCACGAGCTGGCGCGCAATGTTGTAGAGAATCGCGTCGCTGTTGCTCTCTGGGCTGTGGTCGCTAAAGCGTCCCAGCCGACCGTGGTTGCCGATAGCGCCGTAAACTTCCACCTCTGGGAAGAGCGCGGCCATCGCGCGCACGAACTGCGCGAGCATCTCCGCTCCCTTGAAGATTTGGACGTAGAGACCGCCAGCCTCCACCTCGTAGGCTTGCCCTGGGAAGATGTTGCCGTCTGACTCCACGAGGTCGCCAGTCAAGAGAATCTTCAGCGTGTCCACAGGGTGGTCCAGCCGCTGAATCTCCACGACCCGCTTCACCTTCTGAGCGAGCAGCTCGATGCGCCGCTGCGCCACGTCAATGTCGTAGTCAGCACTCTTCTTGCCCAACTGCCAGTCGCTCAGTTGCACGATGGCAACCTCACGCTTGCCCTTGCGCTTGTCCGGCTTGGGTGCTGGCACGGCTGGAATCTTCATCCCGACCGCAGCATCCTTCGCCGCCCGATAGACCGCCTCGACCAGTTCCTGTGTCTGTCGGTCCTTCTTGGCGAGTGTCCGCAGCGCACGATTGTGCGCCGCCTTTAGTTCGCCTAACTCATCCTGCTCATTGAACTCCTTGAAGTCCGTCATGCTTCCCTCCTGCAATAGCACTCGCCCCTGCGGTGCCGCTTCACGGTGTCAATGCCAACGTCGGCACCCTTCTTCTCAAGCCATCGCCAGATTGACGACGTGCTGACTTCTGGTGCGTTCAGTGCGTCCCGCAACTGCCCCACGTCCTCCGGCTCAAGCCGAGGCTCAAAGAGCGAGCAGCGTGGACCCTTTCTTGGTCTCCCCATAATCCTCCCCCTAAGTGGCGCAGCTACACGCCATGCGCCGAGAGTGAAGCCCCCTCAGGCTGTTGTCAAGCCCCTAGCTTTGCGCGGTACACGGCGGCTTCTACGGCGTTGCCGATGGCCTCTTCGTCCAGCTTGATGCCACGCTTGGCGCACTCGCTGCGTACAAGCGCAAGTGCGGCTGTCTTCTTCTCTTCGCCAGCCTTTGTGGTGAGGGTCTGATTGATGCTCGCCACGGTTGCGGCGGCAATCTTCTCCAGCATCGCGTACTGCTCGCGGCTGACGTTGGCTTGAATCAGGTTGATGACTTGCTTAGCAAGGTAGCCGAGCGCGCCGATAGCAACAGGCACCAGCCCGATGATGAGCGCGTTGATGAGGTCGTTCACGAGTGGGTCCATCAGTCTCCTACTTTCGGTGAATCAGAATCATTGCAGGCGGGGTTGGGAACCCAGCCTCGCCCTTCGAGTCTCGGAGGGTCTTGACCTCAGCGGGAGTGGCTGCCCTTCCAGGCTTCCCTTCCTGCATCGTCGGGCAAGCATACGCCCAGCCATCGTTCTCCCAGACCAAGACGATGTAGTGGCCGTAGCTTGCGAGCGGCTGCTTCTTCCAGTAGTCGCGCTGCCACTTGGAACGCAGTCCCTCTGGCACGCTCTTCTGGCTGGCTTGAATGTTTAGGATGAGCGCCGCGCCGTTCTTGACTTGATTGCTGACCTCGCTCCAGTCATACGCCACGCGAGCGTTCAAGCCGAGAATCTGCCCTGCCTTCGCCAGTTCCTTTGCGGTCGTACCCTCTGCGCCGGTCGGCGTGTCTACGCGCCCAGCCTGAGCGCAGGCGGCGTGAGCCTGCTTGGTGGTCGTTGGAAGTCCGAGGAAGGTCGCGCAGGTGGCGAGGCTTGCAGGACCGCAGTCATCCATTGCCTTCACGCCGAGGCGCTCCGCGAGTCCGAGCTGCGAGCGGACGATGAGGCTCACTTGCCCTGACCCATTAGCCACGCGGTGATGCCGCCCAAGCCAGAGACGCCGAGCAGTGCCACGATGAACTTGGCAAGTCGATAGGCGCCGCGAGTCTCAGCGAGTTCCATCTTGATGGTGCCGAGGTCCTTCTCGATGCGGTCAAGCCGCGCAAGGATTTCGCTGTTCTGGCTTCTGGCTGGCATTAGATTTCAGGCTCCGGTTGCGGCTCAGGCAGAGGCTCTGGAAGAGGCTCTGGTGCTGGCGGTGGCGTGAATACGCCGTCAGTATACGAGCCGCCAATCCACACAGGCGTCTCGTCCTCCACGCGAACGCATCGCAGTGCGCCGAAGAGGACGCCGTAGTCGCGCAAGAGCGCGTCGTGAGCAGCGCCGTCTACGGCGCCACAGATGACCTGTACGACAAGGTCATCAGCGTTGAGATAGACGTGCTTAGCCGACATAGATGACATAGACCACACCCCCAGAACCGTTGCCACCAGCCCCGCTCACGATTGTGAATGAATCTCCAGCGCCAGGGTTGGTGCTAACGATTGCACCACCACCACCACCACCTGCGCCAGTTGCAGCGCCAGCATTACCACCATTTCCCGCAGTGCCAACGCGCACTGTCCCGCTCCCGCCAATGGCTCGCGCAGCGCCACCTCCTCCTGCGCCTGTGCCGTAGATGGCCGTGCCAACTGTGTTGCTAGATGCATTGCCGCCATTGCCAGCCAGAGCGGTGCCACGCGTTGCGCCACCGCCTCCACCACCTCCGCCATAGCCAAGCGCGATTGCGGTGCCGAGCGAACCAGTCACTTGCGTTCCTCCAGTCCCACCACCAATGCCGCCATTGGTGCCGTTCACTGCAAGAGGCGTAGAAGGCAACAGTCTGAAACTTGAAGCGGAGTCCGCAACGCCCTGCCCTGAGCCGTTATCCCCATTTGCTGTTCCAGCCGCGCCGCCTGCGAGTCCAGTGAGGCTTGCTTGGTCATACACATCCACCGTGATGGTGCCGCCCTTTGCTCCGCCAGCCTGCAAGATTGTTGTGCCGCCCGCACTGCCGCCAGAGCCACCAGGCACCGAAAGGTTTGTGCCAAAGGTTGTGGCTCCACCCGCGCCACCAGCAACACCAAAACTTGCACCTGTAGTAGTGCGTGTGACTGCGGTGCCGCCTACTCCGGCTGCGCCAACTCCAATCGTGACCGTGCCAAGATTGCCAACATAGAGGTCTTTCATAATCGCCCAATAGGCACCGCCGCCGCCTGAGCCACCAGTGTTTACTGTTGTTGGGTTTGTCATCCTCGCGCCGCCTGAGCCGCCGCCGCCTCCAGCGCCAACTGCTACCACAGTCACATAGTCCACGCCAGTTGGCACGGTGAAGGTTCCGCTGCTGGTGAATGTCTGAGTAAGCAAGAACGATTGTGATGCCCCAGTTGAGGTCTGAAGAATGAGGCTGTTGAGGTTCACGGTCGCTGTGCCAGCAACGAGCGCGGTTGTGGTCAGCGTGGCTGCAATGTCTACATACTGCGCCGCTGCGTCAATCGCGGCCGTGCCGCTCGTCGTGAAGCCGTTGATGGTCGTCCACGCGCTGCCGCTGTTGGCTGTCCCAATGTTGTAGGTGCTGAGTTGGTTGTTGTCGGCGTCGTAGTAGGTCGCGCTGAGGACGAGGTTCCACTCGCTCGTCGCCTGCGTGCCGTTCTTCGTGATGCTCAAGAACGCCTTCTGACGCAGCGAAAGGTTGGAGTCGTTCAAGAGATAGGAGCGAGCCTTCAGCGTGATGGTCTCACCGGACGCCGTTCCAGCCGTTGGGTCAAGTGTGACTGCCCATGTCTGCGTTGCCGTGTCATACGCCATCAGCGCCGTCCCAAGTCCGTTGATTTGCGTATCCCAGTACGGCAGTGGGTTGCCTGAGGTGATAGCCGTGTAGGGGTCGGCTGGAAGGATGTCGAAGTTGGCGTTCGGGATTCCGTAGAGCGCCTGTGTTCGCGCAGCTAGTCCGAGCGGTGAGCCACCGAAGGCGTTATCCGGCGAGACGATGAGATTGCCGTTCGGGTCGGTGACGACGCTCTGGTTCTGCGCGATGACGCTGCGGTTAGAGCCGAACTGAGCCATCTGTCTCTCCTACTTTGTCTGCGTAGCGATGAGGTTCGCCAAGTCGCTTGGGTTCTTGCGGTTGAATCTTACCGTGATGATTTGCACATACGAGCCTGGCTCAAGGCTCCACTCCACCTGCTCCACTCGATAAAGCCCAGAGAGACCAAGCCCTGCGCTCGTGACCTCTACCCACTGCCCAGGCTCCCAGCGGCTGACCAGCGCGAAGCTGCTTGCGCCAGTCTGCGCGTAGCCTGCGCTGAAGCCGTTGGTGTTGAAGCTCTGCGTGCCAGCACCACGCAAGGTGAACTGCCCTGAGAGCAGCGGCTTGTGGCGCTCGGTGAAGTAGGCAACCGAGGCGCGCTGAATCTGCGCTCCTGGGTTCTTGACTGCGGTCGGGTAGTCAATCACGTTGTCAAGGATTGGACCAGCACGCAGTGTGAAGATGGCCGTCCCAGTGTTGTCCACGAGGTCGTCGTAGGAGAAGATGCTCGTGAACGGCGTGCCGCTCGTGGATGGAATCGTCATCATGACGTTCTTGGTTGTCTCATGGTCCCAGTTCACGCTGAGCGAATACGGCGCAACCGTTGCCTTGCTACTCGTCGTGTTCGGCGTGCCGGCTCCTGAGGTGATGATGCTGTACGGCGCGGTCGCATAGGTCGGCTTAGCACTGGTATCAACGAGTGCGTAGTTCAGCGTTCCGTCCAGCCCGACGTAGTAGCGGCGCTCTTTGGCATCTCCGCCGAAGGTCTCGACTACGGTGTCAAGCGCCGAGCGAAGGCTCGTGCTTGGGAACTGAATCGCCTCTTGGTTGATATACACCGTGCCGCCGACAATGTTTGTGGTGCCTGCCGTACTAAAGGTGCGCTGGAGCGCATAGTCGGTGCTATGGAACGAGTTGGTCGTGGAGAGCAGTTGCTCAACCGTCTGGTCCTCAGTAAGACCACCAGCAAGTGTCACCATGAGTTGCCCACCAGCATTGGCGTCAGAGACGTAGCCCACGCTCTTGATGTCGCCGTAGCCGGTAAAGGTTCCCCATGTCCCCTGATACGGCGTTGGGAACACCACGGTGATGCTGTTGTCTCCCGTACGAATCACGCGGTCGCCGCTGTAAGTGCCACGCAAGAAACTAATCATCTGCGCGTTATTGCTGAAGCCGCTGATGCCGCTCGGAACGCCAAGCGTCACGGTGTCTCCATCGAGCAGGTTGAGGTTGGCGTAGCGGCCAGTCACGCTGAGTCGGTCGTTGGCGAGACCGACGCGAGCGTAGGACGCCTGCGTGGTCTGGGCGCCAGTGCTGGTCGCCACCGTGTCATAGGTGATAGTCCGTGCTGTTGGCGTTGCCTTCACGCGCTGGATGCCTGTGTAGCCACCAGCCGAGCCGCCGAGCATGACGCCGCCCACCTTGATTGGCTGCCCGACGACGAAGCCGTGGTCTTGCCCGAAGGTGACCGTCGCCACGCTGCCGCTGACGGTGAACTTGCTTCCAGCGACCGTGCGGCTGGCTCCTGGCTTGCCGAAGACTCCCACGCGGTCGAGGAGATAGTTCGCATCTCCGAGGCTCACGTCAGTCAGCGTGCCTTGTCCTGAGCCTGTGAGCTGCGCTGAGAGTGATGCCACTACGCCGAGGAAGCGTACGTCGGCTGTGGCTGGCGTTGAACCTGTGTTCTTTTCGCAGAGACGCACGCGCGTGTTGTCTGGAATCTTGAGGTACCACGGACCGAGGCTCGGCGTGGTCTCCTGCATCACCGTGAAGGACATGGTCGAGCCTGAGCCGTCGCCGTTGGCTGAGAGGCTCAGCGAGTCGAGTGGCACAACCATTGCTTGCTGGCGCGCTGTTCCAGCGACGTAGTTATCTGGAGGGTTCAGGAGGTCAACGGCAATCCACGCCGAGCCAACGGTGGCTGTGCCGGCAGAACCTGCCGCAGTGTAGGTAAAGGCGCTCCCGCTCGTCACGGTCACCTGGTAGACGCCGACCATTGACGTGCCTGCGGCTGTGGTCGTGTCGCCGACTTGCACGTAGGCGCCTGTCGTGAGGCCGTGTTCGCTGCTCGTCGTTATGGTGACGGTTGAGGAGACGCGAATGGCTGACGCTACAGGCGCAAGGTCAGCCCAGAGTTGGAATGGTGCGGTCGCCATTTAGCGACCTCCGTTGCGCGTCCCATTGACGGTGTTCGCCGTGAGTCCGAGGTACTTGTTCACCGAGGTGGCAACCACGGCTCCGTCCAGTTTGATATAGGTGCTAGTCGTGAGGTCAACTTGGGTGTTCCCAGCGTTCATTGGGTTGATGTATGAGCCGCCGCCGTAGCCAGCTCCAGTTGCTGCATTTTCTAGTGCCTTCTTTCCTGTCTCTCCAGCACCAACGCCGATGAACTTTAGCCCTGCGATGATGGCGTCAATCACAATCCTAATCGCGTCAAGCGCCAACTTGAGTGGCGTCAACGCGAGTGTGAGGAGGTTGATAGAGCCTTCTCCATTTGCAAAGATATTGAACAGTTCGCCAACGGAATCAACCAGCGGTCGGACATAGTTGTCTACAAGGTCAGTGAAGATTGGTCCCAGCGTACCCATCAGCCGCTCGAAGGCTGGCAGTGCTGTTTCGGTGATGAACGTCAGCGCCTCATTAACCATCGGCAGCAACTTTGCCCCGAAGGACTCGATGGCTTCGTTGAAGCGAATCTGCGCGGCGGCGAACTTGCCGCTCGTGCTGTTGGCGACTTCCTCAGCCACGCCGAGATACTTCTCGTCAGCAAGTCGCAGGATGTCCTTGAGCTTCGCGCCCTTCTCCACCTCGATGCCGAGTGCGAGCAAGCCTCGCGTGCTGCCCTGTGCCCCCTTGCCGAGCGCCATCATCACCGAGGCGAGGTCCTTGCCGGTGGCGGCAGAGATGTTGGCGGCAACCGCGTTTGCCTTCAGGAGATTGTTCTGATTCTTGAAGAACCTTGAGCCGATTTCTAGCCCAGCGCGAACATCATCATCGGTGAAACCGAGGCGAGCCATCGCCTTGATTTGCTCTTCAACCTTTGGCGTAAGTTTGTCCATCTCAAAGCCGCGCGCCTTGAGTGCGGCGTTCAGCCGGATAGTGGCTTTCTCATCCTCCGCTGCGGCCATAATCGCGCTTGCTGCGAAGGCTGCAATGGCTGCTCCAGCCGCAAGTGCGGCAGCACCAATAGCCTTGAACGCTGTGCCAGCCGTGCTGCGTAGGCGTCCCATCGCCTTGCCGATATTGCCCATCGGCGCAGTCGCAGCGTCCTTTGCTGCGATGACGAAGTTCGCTGAACGGTCAGACCCGAATGCCATTTATCTCCCTCGCTTAAACTTCAGGATGGTGTTTCGGAACACTTCATTGTTGAAGAATGATTCTACCGTCTTCGCCATCGCTTCCATCGCAGTTCGCTGGCGTCCCTCGTTCTTTGAGACGCGCGTGACGAACGGATTGGCTGGAACTGGCTTCACTGCCTTCGCGCCGTTCTTGGTCTGGCGCACGCCGCTGATTCCAGAGGTGACGAACCAGCGATACCACGCTCCACCATTTGCACCGGCGCGGTTGCGTCCAGCCCTCGGACCGACGACTGCCGCAGGCGTGTTGAATCGCGCGCGGCGGGCGGTGACGGACTTGCGGAGTCGCCCAGGGTTCTTGGTGGTCTTGCCGATAGGCGCCTCAGCGCGCATTGGCGCAACCATCGTGCGAGCTGCGTTCAGCGTGGCAATGCTGAGCAGCCGTTTGTAGGCGCTTGGGTTGGCGCCTTCAAGGAAGCCGAGACGCAACGCCTCGTAGTTGGAGTCCACGTTGAAGGAGATGGTCAGGCGGTCGAGCGAGTTAGCGGCCATGCTTCTCCTTAGGCTGGAGGTCGGACATCAGGGCAAGTGTACGAGCGAAGTCTTGAGCCTCCCACTCCAGAACCTCATGCGGTGGGATGTGGAACTCTTTGCCGATGAGGTGCGCTGCTACCAGCGGGTGCGGCGCTAGTGAACGACCCGCCGCCAGCCGCTGGGCGTCGAGCCTTATCGAGGGGGGAGTGCTGCTACCGCGTCGCTCCACTTCGTGATTGAATCGGTGAGCGCATCCATCGGCGCATCCAGGACGTTCTCTGCCGGTGCGCCATCTTCCGTGAGAAAGTTGTGCTTCACGATGAGTCGGCTCAGCGCCGTGAGTGCGCGCTCTACATTGCCGCTTTGCAGCTCAATGAAGACGCGAGCAGGAACGCCCTCTGCCTTCATGGTCGCCGTCCAGCCCTCGAATGGCGCGGACAGGGTGATGTCTACGGTGCGGAACTGTGGCTTGCTCTGGCTCATGCTGCCTCCTCCTGCTAACTAGAACTTACGGCAACGCCGCCAAGTCGCTGTTCACCACGATGCGAAGGCTCTTCGCCGTTGATGTGTCGTAGACCAGCGTGCCGGTGACTGCCATCGTCGTGAGGCCGTCTTCGGCTCCAGCCATCTCCTGCACTTCGGTTGGCACAATCATGCACATGATGTATGCGCTGTAGGTGCCGTTGCTCCACGTCAGGCGCACGCCCTTCGGCGTAGCTGCGCGGTAGGCGTCGTACCAAGTGGTCACGGCGCTTGCAGTGCTGCTCGCCGTCATCGTCAGCGTGCCCGTGAATGGGTTGCTTTCGCTGTGCGTGCTGAAGACGGTCGTGCCGTTCAAGTAGGACTGGCGAGTGATACCAGCGTTGAAGTCGAGGCTGAAGTCGAGCAGATAGTTGAACGCTGTGCCGTCAGCCGTGCCTGGGAATGTCGAGCCGTGCTGGAACGCTGTCCAGAGTCGCCCAGCCATGAATGGTGAAGTCGGTGTGCCTTCCGCGAGTGTCGCGCTGTTCTTGGCGACGTTCTGCGCAAACATATTGGCGTTCAGGCTTGTCAACCCGTTGCGGTCAGCCGCAATCGTGATGGACTCAGCGAGGCAATAGTTCACTGCGTACTGCTGAAGTCCGTCCGTTGCGACGAGCGTGTAGGACTGTGGGCTGTTCGCTGTCGTCATCGAGTAGTCAAAGTCCCACAGGTAAGGACCAGCCCCTGTCGCAGCGGTGCCGCGTGTCATTGAGAGCCAGAGCGGAAGTTCGCCGACGCTCACCGCAGGAACGGTGGCGCTGAGGGTTGGCTCAATCGCAGTGATGGTGCCAGTGGAGCCGATGAGCGGGTTGCGAAGCGCAACGGAACGCTCGGCGCCAAGGTCAATCGTCACGCCATCGGAGATGACGCCAGTTGGATTGACGAGCAGCTTGCGGCCGCCTGAAGTCAGCGTTGGGATTGTGCCGGCGGTGGCTTCCTTGAAGGCGACGAGCTTGCTGAACAGGACGTTTCCTGCGGATGCTGCTGGCATGTATTACTCCTTGTCGTCTTCAGCCGCTGGTGCGGCACTTGCTGGCTTGGCGATTCCTGCCGCAATCCACGCTTGCGCGATGGCTGCGGGTGCGCTGATTGTAGACCCATCGGTTGGCAATCCACCGACGAACTCTCCCTGTGGAAGAGAGTCGGCAACGTACTGCACGTCGATGTGGCTGGTGACTGGATACGAGAGTGGCTTTTTGATGTCAGGCACTGGTGTTTATTGCCTCCACGCATGCTACTTCGATTGTTGCGCTGATTGTAAGGTAGTCCGAGTCTGCCCAAGTATCGGTCCCGATGGCTGTGGAGACAACACTCGCCTGCGCCACGGCATCCGTGCCGTCCAGCGTCACGCCGTTGATGAGGCTGTCGCGCAGCCAGGTGCGCCACACCATGAGGTCCGCATACTTGCGACCGAGGTCAGCCTGTGGCTGGATGTAGATGGTGGCGTTCAGGGTCAGCACCACTTGGCGATTGCTCGCGCCGTAGCCAATCGTGTCGTCGCCTGGAACGATGACGCACGCTGGTACCACTGGAAGGTTGTCCGGTGGATACGAGTGAACCGCGCGGAGCGCATAGCCAGTCGGTGGCGTTGCGGCTGAGAGGTGAGCAGCAAGCCCAGCGATGACCGTCGCGTCGTTAAAGCTCACCGAGCCAGCCCTTCGCGGCGGCGGTACTGCTCAAGCAGCACGCGGGACTCTGGATGCAGTGCGCTCGTCTGGCGAATAATGCCGCCGAGGTCCTGCGACCCAATGACGCCGAACGGCGAAGTGCGCGATGACCAGACTGCGCCAGCCTGAATCAGTGCAGCCTGCTTAACGGCGTTAGGGACTGACGGCCATCCGAAGACGCCGATGACCTTGACGCCACGGTAGACATCCTTCGGGAAGTTCTTCGGCCATGTGACGCTAACCTCGATGCTGCTGTACGGCCAGCCATCCAGCGCGTTGTTCGCCGGAGCGAATACATAGTCCGTGCCAGACGTCCACGTTGTCTCGTACGTTCCGTCACCGTTGTCGTCCGTCGTCAGCGAAGAGACGCTCACGAGGTCGTCCGTCAAGACGTACTGGAAGTCCTGCGCCGTGTAGTAGCGCGTCTCGGTCGCCGTGCCGAAGCCCTGGCGTCGGTCGGTGTAGTTGTCAATCAGCGCGTCGGTCGCATCAAGGACAGACTGCAACGGCGTGTCGTCCGTTGAGTCGGTGATGCCGATGGCGCTCTTGAACTCTGCGAGTGTTGCGTAGGACATTTAGCGACCTCCGATTTGCAGGACGGACACGAGCATTGTGCCTGAGGCGACAGCATACAACTGCACCCGCTCAGGAAGGTGAATCGTGGTAGTGGTATCTTTGTGCAGCTCAAAGCCTGTAGCGGCAGTCACGCCATCTGGACCGACCCAGATTTGGTGGTTGCTGGTGTTATCGCAGTGGATGTAGATGGTCGAGCCTGGCACCATGCCCTCGCCGAGCGCAACGTGCGCCGTGCCGACCGTGACCTGCCTGCTGCTGATGCGCTGCTCGCTCATTCGTTATTCCCCTTTTCCCGCCCTTTGAGCGGCTCTCTGGTCAGGGTGGCTGTATTGCCCCGCCTCGTGATGATAGCGCGCTCTACGTGGCTCCTAGATGCCTCTGCGTTGATTCTAGGCTGACCCTTGCCAGCCAGTTTCTTGAGTTTCTTGAAGATGTCCATAAACCCTCCCACTAATGCAACAGGGAGCCGAGCCGAAGCCCGACTCCCTGCCGCTACCTAGCGTCTAACGATTAGACGTTGGCTGACTTGTACGACTTCACGGATGAAGCCTGGGCAAGTCCGGTCGCGCCACGGACCTCAACCTTGTACGAGACAAGGCCAGTGTTCCAGGCGTACTCGCGGCTCACGTCCACGCGGACGCCGCCAACAAGTGCCGTGTAAATCTGTCCGAGGTCACCGAACAGGATTGCGCCTGCGGTGTCGTCGGTCAGGTCAATCAACGCTGCGCTGTAGATAGGCGCACCCAACAGTCGGTCAGGTGTGTTGCTATCGCCTGCGCGGAAGATTGGCTGGCCCGTTGTATCAACGAGACCAGTCACAACGCCGAGCGTTGTGTCGTTCATCAACCAACCAGCCTTTGGTGCGCGTCGGTACGCCTGGTTCACAGACGCCTTGAGCTTCGCAAGGTCGGTGTAGGTTGGGTTCACTGACGCCG
>Ga0208005_1000585_pt1 | contig 13201 bp, 20 predicted proteins | sample DEB19_08_DNA_3_FD_184530 | JGI IMG/M metagenome (GOLD analysis project Ga0208005, IMG submission 184530) | Aqueous microbial communities from the Delaware River and Bay under freshwater to marine salinity gradient to study organic matter... | ecosystem: Environmental > Aquatic > Marine > Coastal... | reverse complement strand
GACGGGCGCGATGTCGAGCGGGGAGTACGCGTTCACGTTCACGTACAAGGACCGCGATCAGGCGTACGAATCGAACGCGCCGACGGAGTCCACGATCACGCTCACCGGGTCGAGTGGCAGCGTCACCGTAGTCGTGCCGAACAGCACCGACGCGCAGGTCGATGCGATTGTCGTCTACGCCCGGAAGGTGTCGGCCGGGGAAACCGTCGCCCGGAAGGTGTCGAGCCTTGCGCAGTCCGGGGGCGTGAGTTCCACGCTCGTTGTGACCTCGACGACCTGGACGACCAACGACGAAGTCCCGACCGACCACACGCTGCCGCCGGCATTGGCGTTCGGCGTGGTGTGGAAGAACCGCTGGTGGGCGCGAGACGCCACGGTGACGAACCGGATTCGGTTTACGCAGATCTTCGAGCCGCAGTCATGGCCGGGGACGTACTACATCGACATCCCTTTTGAACAGGGTGATGAAGTGAAGGCGCTGTACGCGCTGGGCGACTCGCTGATTGTGTTTGGCAACACCAAGATCTTCATCGTGTTCGGGCAGTCGTCACTCGACTTCGAGGTGAAGCCGTCGCTCGGGTCGGAAGACGGGGCGCTTGGCCCGCGCAGTGTCGCGGCGATTGAGAACGGCGTGGCCCATGCGGGCGCGTCGGGCGTCTACGTGTTCGACGGGACCAGCGACAAGTTGCTGTCGTTCGACATTGAACCGGGCTGGGTCGATCTGGTTGGCAACGTGTCGGCCGGCGCACTTGGGCGCGTGGCGATGGTCTACCACAAGCGGCTCAAGGAACTGCGCATCGCGGTCCCGCGCCGGTATCCCTCTGGCGCGGTGGGGGAATGGGTGCTGGATCTGAACCAGACCCGCGCCAAGCAGAACCCCGCATGGACCGCGACCGACCGTGACATTGCCGGCTACGTGCCGTGGGACGGCCCGGAAACCGCGACTGGCGACCGTGGCCGGATGCTCTCGTGGCCGACGACCACCGCACGGTTGATGGAGGAAGGCGTCGGGACGAGCGCGAATAGCTCGAACCTGACCGGCGAGTACGAAGGACCAGGGCTGACGCTCGGCCCCTTCCGCGCCCGCTACATCGACCTCCGGGGGGAGTACGAGCCGCACACCGGATCGTTTGGTGTGGAACCCGTGGTGGACGGTGTGACGTTCGGGTCGCAGTCAGTCCCCATGACGCCCGGTGGCGCGGTCTACGGGACGGCGACGTACGGGACGTCGGTCTATGCGGGCGGCATCACGCGGCGGCAGTTCTACAAGGAACTGCCCCTCGAAGCGGAAGGCCGGTCGTTTGTGCTGAAGGCGGTCTACACCGGACAGGAACGCTTCCGATTGTTCAGTTATCACGTCGGGCTGGTCCCTGAGACGGCCTCGCGGAGCTTCACGGAGTAACAGTGGCGAGCTACCCCAATTCGGTCAAAACGTTCGGGACCAAGAGCGCAGGCGACACGATCCAGCCCGCGCACGTCAACGATCTGCAAGACGAAGTCGCGGCCATCGAGGACGGCCTGCTGAACGGCACCGCGCCGATCAACTCGTCGCGCATCACCGCGCCGTCGATGCAGATCGGCAACGCGACCATCTCGTCGCTGACGGTCACGGCGTTCACCTTCCCGGCGAATTCGACGCTCACCAATCTGAACGTCACGGGCGGCTCGACGCTGACCACGTTGAACGCGACGGGTGGGTCCACGCTGGCGACGTTGAACGTGACGGGCATGTCCAGCCTCGCCGATTTGCAGGTCGCAGCGGCGGCTCCAGCCGTGCGGGTGTCGAACAGCGCCAACATTGCCATCGGGGATGCCAGCACCACGCGCCTCACCTTCAACACGGACGTGTTTGCCTCCACCTCGGGGATGCACTCGACGGGCACGAATCCCGGCCGACTGATTGCGACCTCGTCGGGGATCTACTGCATCACCGGCACGGTGACGTGGGCTCCGAACTCCAGCGGTCTGCGGCAGGCGCGCATTCTCATCAACGGGTCGTCGTTTGCCACGATTCAGAGCGTGCCGTCCGCCAGTGGGACGTTCAACACGGATCAGAACATCACCACGATCTATCGCTTTGCGAGTTCCGGCAGTTATGCGGAACTGGAGGTGTACCAGAACAGCGGGGGGTCGTTGAACATCTTGGCGGCTGGGGACCACTCGCCGACGTTTGCGATGACGAAGATCCGCTAATGGCCAGCGGCTACGTTGACACGCTCCTGAACGCCCTCCCCGCTGACAGCAAGCGGGTACTCACGCAGGTGTTCGACTACCTCCAGAACAACTGGAAGGTGGGGACCGGCGTGCGGGCGACGAATGCGCAGTGGTACCGCCTCGAGTCCACCACGGCCAGCGTGGCAGATACGGAGTTCTCGGTACGGCATGGCCTCGGCGTGGCTCCGCACACGCTGATTCCGGTCGTGGATCTGACGCAGGCGGGCGCGAGTCTCGTCCCGCTCACGGTGTCGCGAGCCGCGGATGCGGAGCGTGTGTATCTGAAGAGCAGCAGTACAGGTGCGGTGTTCACTTTCTTCGTGGAGAGCTGATTGGAACGAGTTTGCATCGTCGGCACAGCCGGATCGTGGACGCAAACCCCGTGGACGGACGCGGGGCTGTCGATTCTCAGCCTTAACGACGCGTATCGGCTGAAAGGCTTTCAGCGGGCCGACGCGTGGTACGACCTGCATCCGCTCGACCACTTCGTGCATCCGCCGAGTGACGGCCCGATGTTCGCGCATCAGGTGCCGCCTGGGTACTACGTGCGCCCCTCTGATCATCGTGAGTGGCTGGCGAAGCAGGATATTCCGGTGTGGCTGCATCCCGACTACGCCACGCAGTGGCCCGACGCGGCGACGTGGCGCAGTGCGCGGGCGTTTCCCAAGGCCGACATCGAAGCGGCGTTCGGGCGGTACTTCACGTCGTCCCCGGCGTGGATGCTGGCCCACGTCATCTTGCAGGGCGCGAAGGAAGTCCACGTCTACGGCATCCATCTCGCGACCGAACACGAGTACATCGAGCAGCGGCCGAACTTCGAGTACTTGCTCGGGCGCGTCCTCGGGCCGTCGCGGGTGAAGCTGACCGAGAAGGACAACTGCCGGTACTACGAGACGAAGGACGGTTTGGTGGTGCTGCCGCAGTCGACGCCGATTCTCGCGTCGGATTTCCAGTACGCGTTTCAGCCGCGCCCCCGTGCGAACGTCGAGCCGCTGAAGTGGGAGCTGCACAAATACACCGTCAAGGCGAACCGCGCACTTTCGGAACTCAAGACCGCGCCGTGGTGGAAGCCGACCGGCCGCATCAAGGCGGATATGGCGAAGTGGGACGCGTACATCGCGGACACACAGGAACAGTTGGCGCGGATCAATCTCGGAGCGTAGACCATGAAAGAAAATGAAATTGACAAGGTGATGAGTCCGTCGCTCGGGGGCGGGGGCACCGGCTGGGAACGCAATATCAGTAACCCGAACTCGCAAGATGTGTCGATGCTGCGGGCGGTCTACAACCCCGTCACGGGTCAGTTTCAGTACCAGTTCCCCAACGGGGCCACGTTGCAGGCCGGCCAGAACGGCAACAGTGCCATCGGTCCATACGCGGGTAGCTACCGCAACGACCCGAACATGATGCCGCCGCCGTCGCTGCAAAGCAACGACGTGTACTTCGGGCCGGGTGGCGGAGCGGAGACGGGGCAGTCAAACCGCGGCGGTGCGCCTGGCGGTATTCCGCTGGGCAAGTTCATCAAGAATGCCGCGTCTGCGTTGCCCCTTGCGGCTGCGCTTGCCAATAAGCCTGGAGACGGCTCACCGGGCAGCGGCAACATGTCGCCCGAACTCCAGCAACTGCTCGCGCAGGCGCTCAAGCGCATGAGCGCACAGGACGGTCTGTTCTCCGCGATCAACGCACAGGCGATGGCGGGTCTGCCCACCATCTATCAGCGGTAAGCACCTATGGCGATGTACGACACGAGCGGCGGCGGTACCAATTGGGAAGACGTGTACAACCGGGGTGGCGTGACCGGCACGACGCAGCCAGCCACGCCGTACGATCCCAACGCAGAGACGACGCAGACAGATTGGTCAGGCGTACTGAATCGGGGCGGGGCGACGGGCACGACGACTCCGCCGCCCGTCACGCCGTCGCCGTATCCCGCGCCGACCACCCAGCCAGCGAACAGCCGGAACACGGGCATCGCTGACGCCTACCAGAAATATCTGGGACGCACGATTAGCGGCGACGAGTACCAGTACTGGCAGAACGTTCCTGACTACGAGCAGCAGATCGCACGGTCGCAGGAAGCGCAGCAGTACGCGTCGCGCCCGCAGACGCAGGCCGCGCCGAGCGGCGCGCCTGGATCGCTTCCGTGGGTCCAGCAGCAGCTTGCCCGCTACAAGTCGACCGATGATCCGAACTACTGGGTCCGTGTCATGGCCGCCGATCCAAAGGTCGCCGCTGGTGACCAGTCGGCGCTCGACTACTGGCTGATGCGGATGTCGATTGGCGACGGGTCCGAAGCCGTGCGAACGGGACAGGCGAAGCCGTACGACCACGGCCCGAGTTGGGGTGGTGGCTCGGCTGGTGCCGGTGGTCCGCTGGCCTTCTCGGACCCGGCCACGGCGCAGTGGGAGCAGATCGTCCGCACGCTGTCAGAGCGGCTTCAGAACCCCACGCCAGACGCGACGAAGGAATTGCAGCAGACGCAGGCACTCGACCCGCTGGAACGGCAGCGCCAGTCGATGAAGCAGCAGGAGTCGCTCCGGCTGTCACAGCGGGGCATCCAGCCCGGTTCCGGCGTCTATGACGACGCCATGCGGAACATCGACCGGCAGTTCAATGAGCTGCGCACGCGCACGCAGGCGGGCTTTGCAAATACCGCCGCGCAGAACGACGAGAACCGCATGATGCAGGCGGCGAACCTGTTCAAGCAGATTCCGCAGTATCAGGATGCGCGTCTCGCGCTGGCACAGAACACGATGATTCCGACGAACGTGGGATCCCTGCTCCAGTTGCAGCAGCAGGGCAACCAGTACGGCCAGATGCAGGATCAGGCGTTCTGGACGAACCTCGCGAACGCGATCGCCAACATGTTCAATCAGTAGGGGCGTAGATGTATCCACCGATGGACCCCACGTCAGACCCGCTCGGCCTCGGCCCCGCGCCGACCGCGCCGGCTGCGCCTCAGACTGTGCAGCCGAAGTCGATGCCGATGGCCGCGAAGGTCATTCTGACCGCGCTCGGCGGCTTGATGGGGCCGGGACGTGGCACGGGACTGCTACAGGGTGTCAATCTCGCGGACCAGCAGGCACGGCAGCGTGCGGTGCAGGAAAACGCGCAAGTCCAGCAGGACTGGCAGCGGCAGCATCTTGCGTTTCAGGATGCGGAACGCGCCTACCAGCAGCAGCAGGCGCAGCGCGCGGCCACGCTGAAACAGATGGTGGACTCGTTCTCAAGCGAACTGGCAAACACGCAAACGGACGCCGAAGCGGAGAGTCTGTACAACGCGGCGGGGAATGCGTTTCAGTCGATGGGGTTCCGTGGGTTCGACGTGCCGAACCTGAAGCGGCGTTTCAAGTCGCCCACGATGGTGGACCGGGCGACGGCGGTGTTCAACAAGTTCATGAGCAACCCGGCGAACAAGCTGGCGTTCCAGAACAATCCCGAGTCTCTGGCTGACGCCACGATTGGCGATGTGGGCGGTGTCCCGATGACGTTCCGCCAGTATGCGGAACTCTCGCACACGATGATTCCGCAGGCGAAGCCGAAGGACGCGCCGAAGCCGCCCACGATGGGCAGCTTTGAAGACTACATGGCGCGGACCTACGGAGACAACCCGACACCAGATCAGATCCTTGAAGGACGCAAGAACTACAACCAAGCCGACGACCGTGCGCCCCGCGTGACGGTGAATACGCCCGGAGCCTCTGCGGGAGCCTTCCCGCCTGCGATCCAGTCGCGCATCGACGCGAAGGGTAAGGAGTTCAACGCGCAGCCAGTGGTCAAGCGTATTCAGCAGATGGCCGAAGCCGTGTCCTTTGCGGACGCGATGGACCCTCAGACGAAGAACCCGAACGACGATCAGGCGCTCATCTATGCGTTTGCCAAAGCGATGGACCCTGACTCGGTAGTGCGCGAAGGCGAGTACGCCACGGTGCAGAAGTACGCGCAGAGCTGGGCGGAATCCTTCGGATTCAACGCGCAGCGCATTTTTTCCAATTCGGCATTTCTGACGCCGCAAGCGCGCACGAACATGAAGGCCACGATTCGCGCCAAGTACGCGTCGGCTGTCCCGCAGTACCGCAACGTTCGCAAAAACTATATTGGGCAGGTGGACCGCATCATCGGCGCACGTGGGGCTGGCTCGGATTGGATCGTGGATTACGAAGCGGCGTTTCCGCAGGACCAGCAGCCGCAGCCCGCCGCGCCAGATGTGGACGGAGCGCGGGCGCGAGCGCGGGATCTGTACAAGCAGCGGGGGGCTAAATAGATGCCGCGACGGGAACTCTCTACCGAAGAACTGGCCGGGATCGAGCGCGAGATTGCCGCCAAGATGCCGCCCGGACTGTCAGACGACGACTTTGATCGGCTCTTTGGTCCGGCGTATGAGCAGGCCGTCGGCATCGCCGAGAATAGTCCCGCTCCGCTTCATGGATCGGCGATGAGTCGGGCCATGTCCGGCATCTGGCAGAACCTTAATCCTGCGTCGATTGCGAAGGGGCTGTACGACACGGTGCGGCACCCGCTGGATACCGGCAAAGCGATCCTGTACGACCAGCCGAAGGCCATGCTGGAGAAAGCAGCCAACGCAGACACGCTTTCGGAGCGGATTGGATACGGCGCAGCCGCTGTACTTCCGGTTATCGGGCCGATGTCCGCGCAGGCAGGCGAGACGGCTGCGAGCGGTGATGTGGCTGGTGGCATTGGTCAGGGCGTAGGGCTGATTGCGCCCATTGCGGCCACGGCAGCAGTGCGAGCTTCGCGGGCGAGTCAGGCGCGGTCGGGTGTGCCTACCGTGCTGCGTAGAGAAGCAGTGCAGCAAGTCGCCGATAAGGTACTGGCCCCTGGCAACGTCCGCTTCCGTGGACGCGCCCAAGCGACGGCACAGGGCATTCTGGACCGTGGCCTTTCAGGCAGTCGTGATGCTTTGCGTGAAGCGGCCGACGTGGGGATGCAGGACGCAGGAGATCGCATTGACGCCGCGATCCAGTCGAACGGTGGGCCAAAGTCAGCGGTGGACGTGAATCCCATCGTCGCGCAATTGCGCCAGAAGATGGACGACCTGAGCGTCAACGGCCAGCCTATCGCAGGAAATGAACGCAAGGTGGCCGAATTGCAGCGTCGTATTGACCAGATCGAAACGTCTGCGCAGACGCAGCCGCCGCGCACCGTGCAGCCGCCGAATGCGCCGATGCGGTTGCAGAGCTTCGAGGAACTTCAGAAGTACCGCGACCAGATGTACGCGCAGGCTGATGAGGCTCGCGCCTATGAGCGGAATGGGAATCCGCGCCTGAAAGATAAGGGCTTTGCGTCGGCAGAGACGGGAAGCGCGATCCGTAGCGAATTCGCACGACTGGCCCCCGATCTCGCATCGGCCAACGCCGACTATACGTTCTTCCGCACGCTTGGCGACGTGCTAGACCCGGCGCAGGGCCGTCCAAAGCAGACCGGGCCAACGTCCGGCGTTACGGGAGGGAGTCGCACGGTTGGCGCGGTTATGGGCAGCATGATCGGTCCAAAGGCTGGCTTTGCCCTGAGCGTCGTGAAGCCGTGGATCGAGGAGATTCGCGCTAGGCCGGAATGGCAGTTGGCAAGTGCGCAGGACAAGCTACGACTGGCGAAAGCGATTGAAACGGGCAACATCGGACGCGCGAAGAGTCTGATGGCAAAGATCAGCGCCGTGCCGCGTCAGCAGACTACCAGCCCCAACGAATCCCAAACCCGAACCATAGCACCAGCATGGTAAGGACCGACAGCATCAGCAGCGGGCCGGTGACGAACAACAACACGGCCATGTACACGCGGTATATGCGCCAAAGCCAGTCGATGCCCTGCATGAGCCATCGCATCGCCCGTCAGTCTAGCACTGACCGTTCCGTCAATCCGCTTCATTCCCTGAAGGTCAGCCGTGGTTAGTCCGCTGCGCGTCTATCAGGCCGCGTCTGGGGCGCTCAAGTGGCGCCTGTGGACGACCGTGGGTGTCGTCAGCCTGTCGTCTGTGACCGTGTCGGCCCAGAGTGTCGGAGGGTCCAGTATGTCCGAGTGGTTCAGCCCACAGAACATCTTCGCCCTCGGCGGCATCGTCTACGGCGTCGGCACGTTGGTGCAAGAACTGCGCAGCCTGAAGAAGCGGCTCGAAGACGACGAGCGCACGTACGCCCGCGTCGACGTCGTGGACTTGCGGTTCGGCGCACTCATGGCCGAGATTGCCGCGCTGCGGGGCGACCTCGAAGCGAACGACACAGGCAAGCAACTTGCGGCGTTCGTCCAGCGGTTTGAGGCGTATCTCCAGACCGTCCAAGTGTGGAGCGCCCGGATCGAGAGCGAGATCCACGCGACCCAGAAGGATCTGGTGCGGCTGGATACGCGCATGAAGGGATCGGTTTCGTGACCGACCGCGACAGGGCCAAGCTGCTCGGTATTCACCCGTCGCTCATCGAGCGTGTGGGCCGCATCCTCGACGCGATGGCCGCGCTCGGACATCCCATGTGCGTCACGGACGGCGTCCGCACCACGGCGCAGCAAGCCGCGCTCTACGCCAAAGGCCGCACCGCACCGGGGGCCATCGTGACGTACGCCGACGGCGTGACCAAGACGAGCAACCACCAGCCGAAAGCAGACGGCTACGGCTACGCCGTGGACTGCGCGTTTCTCGTGAACGGCAAACCGTCGTGGGACGTGTCGCTACCGTGGGCCGCGTACGGCGCACTCGCGCAGGCGCTGGGCCTCACCTGGGGCGGGGCGTGGGCCAAGCTCCACGACTTGCCGCACATCGAACTGACCTGAAGGAGTCTGAATGCGCCGAATCCTGATTGGACTGCTGCTGCTGACCACGGGCTGCGTGCCCGTGCGACCGACCCCACCGCCGCAACCGCCGACGCCTCCCTCTCCTCGGGTGCTGGTGGCGACGGTGCGAACGCCTGACGGGGCCATCGTCCAGACGGGAACCGGCACGCTCTCGGATGACTTCGGCCACGTCGTACCGTGTCTGTGGGGTGGGGATCGGCTGACGTGTACGCCGGTCGAAAGCATCCAACCAGGCTGGCAGGCGTATCTGCGGATCGTGGACGTGCCTGACCTCGAGCCGTACGAGCAGCGCATTCCCCAGCTTCCGGCTGACGCGGTCACAGACCTCGGAGAGATTCACCTCGACGCCGCGCACTTCGATCCGTCGCACATTCCGCTGGAGCAACTGGCGCGGATTCGCGGAGCGATGTGGACCGAGACGTGGGCGTGCGATCTCGGGCCGCGTCCGTGGCAGGCGAACAACATCTGCGCGACGGACTTCCTCTGGAACTACTCGGAGGCGCAGCGGCTGGCGATTGTCGAGAACCTGACGAGCCTCGGCTATACCCATGCGGTGATTGGCCCGCTGGTGGACAGTGACGGTTACCACGGCGCGTGGACGCCAAACAACTGGACGCAGAAGTTCGACCAGTTCCTCGACATGGCGCAGTACCTCTGGGACCACGGGCTGGCTCCGGTGGTGTTCATCCACCCGGACAACTGGACGCTGGAGCAGACGCAGAGCCTGACGCCGCTGCTCCAGCAGCCCCGCGCTCAGAAACTGCTGCGCATCATTATTCCGGCCGGATGGGAACCCACGAAATATTCGTGGTCAAACGCGACGTGGACGGCGTACATGCAGTGGGGACGGCAGACGCTGCCGAACGCGCTCGTGCTGCTGCACACGGTCTGCGACGTCGACGCGCCAGTCGGCACGGATGCGCGAGGCGACGACAACGGCAAGCCGAACGCGGACGGGTGGAACCGGATTGCGCCGTACCTCCACGGGTGGCTGACGCAGAGTTGCACCTTCGAGAACCCGGACGGACGCGACGACCCGCCCTACACGAACTTTGAGAACTGGACGCGCCTGTTCAATCCCTCAGTCCGTGGGAGCTATCAGGACCGCTTCAGGAACGGGTACGCAGGCTGGCCGCGTACGTCGGCATGGGGGAACGCGCCGATGAAGGTCTACGCCGGGGAGTATCAGGCGTATCCCGTGTTCTGGCAGGGCGGGAAGAAGGAAACGGCCCGCCAGTGGGGCGATGCAGCGGTCGCGCAGGGCGCAGACGGGTACTTGGACGGTGGCTCAGTGCCGGTGGGTGCCGGTCCTGTGCCGTGGCAGCGGTAACTAGGAGAACAGACGCATGAAGAAAACGATCATCAAGCACATTTTGGCCATCGCGCTCGGTGGGGCTTTCACGGCAGTCGGCGCGGCCACGGTCGATCCGGATCGCTTCAAGTCCTCGCTGAAGGAAGCCGGGGCACTCGCGGCGACGGGGGCGATCACGGCGGTGGTGGGCCTGAACACCAGGGCGCCGAAAGACGAATGACCTGTGGCCGCTGTGGAGAATCGCGCCTCATCGAACGGGTGGGGCGCGTCCTCTACTGCTCTGTGTGTTCGTGGAGTGGTGAACCTGTAAGGAATCCTTACAGGTTGCCGGATCGGCTTCTCAAGAAGCCGCCGAAGGGCTGACGCACAACCTGCAACGACACGAGGGCCGTCGAGAGACGGCCCGTTGTGTTTCTGGCGTTGATTGCCCATGCCGGGTTTCAACAACTACCTAGTCCCGACGCCGATTGCGACTCGGGCATCTCCAGCGGCAGTCCGAACACATACGCGTACGGGTTGAAGTTCTGGCGCATCGCCATGACGCACGCCTGTATCAGGTCGGCATTCCTTCTCGAAGTCGACGTTGCATGGATGCCCAATTTCCGCTCTGAGTCTGCCACGCGGTCACGTCGTAATTCCTCTGCGTAGGCACGGGTACGGCACCGGCTCAAGTGCTATATAAAAAAAGTTGCACGCGGACACAAATAGGGCTTGACGTGGCTGTGGCCGATGCACTAATGTTGCGTTCATGCACACGACATTGCTCATGGCGCGCAAGCGCAAAGGGCTGACCGGCGAGCAACTCGCCAAGCTGACCGGCGTGGACCGCTCGACCATTTCCCGGCTGGAGCGTGGGCAGACGCTGCCGATGCTCGACACCGCCAAGAAGCTGGAAAAAGCGCTCGGCGTTTCGCTCAAGTTCAAGCGTCATCAGGAGGCCGTATGACTGACCGCCGCCGCGAGTTGCTCGACCGTCTGGAGAAAGTCCAGCACAACCAGCACGTTGACATCATGACGATCACCGGCTTCATGAACGAGGAGCAGTTGGCCAAGCACGTCGCCCGCTACGAATCGGAAGCGCTTGGGCGCATGTTCGCCAAGCCCGCGCCGCGTCAGAGGGTCGCATGAAGCAGCGCACGCAGCGCGTCGGTGGACTCCCGCAGGCGCAGCCGGTCGGCGTCCACGCGGGCGATTACGGGCAAACCGCGTGCGAGCCATGCGAACCGTCGACACGCGCCGAGGCGGAAGCCAACGCCAATCTCATCGCCGCTGCCCCCGAGTTACTGGCGGCACTGAAGGCGCTGATTCCTACGGGCGTATTCAACGGCACAGAGCAGCAGTGCATTGATCACTGGCAATACGAACTGGCGCAAGGCAACGAGGAAGCTCCATTTGTTCTCGCGGGCTACGCCGCTATTCGGAAGGCGGAAGGGCGTTCGTGATGTTCTGCATGACTGTTGCGGTTCCAACCGACCTGACTGTGGCTGTCGCCCGTGCGGTCGAAGAGGCGCGGCAGTCATGTTCGATGAAGTTGGAAACCCTTGCGTCCCTCATGGGCATCTCGCGTGAGCAACTCTCGCAGGAACTGCGCGGGCAGGGCGTCATCAGCCTCTCGCGGTTGGTGATGGCGAGTCGAGGGATGTAGACGGGCAGGCGTTCTGGCGGGCGTTTCTCCCGGCGCTGAGTGAACTGGTGGGCGTCGAGGACTTGGACGCGGTGGCCGCGCAGCTTCGGCGGGTGGTGGCTGCACTCGATACCAGGGTGATGGCGAAGGCGGATCTTTCAACACAGGGACAGAGGAAAACAGCATGACTCCTTACGCAGTGATTCTGACGGGCGCGACGGTGCTGCCCTCGTGGGCGACGTTCCTGCTGTGGGCCATTTCGCTGGCCTGCGTCGGCCTCGTGGGCACGGCGATGTCCTCGACGGCGCGGCGGCTGTTCGTGGCGCTGCTCGTGGCGCTGGTGATGTCGGGGGCGGCGGTGACGTATGCCGCCGTAGTGGGAGGGGACTACGCGTACGGGTGGTGTGCCTACGCGTGGTTGTCCTTCTGGGTCTGCTGAGAGGAACGTGGCAGCTACCAAGGGCCAGAGCGTCGGTCAGGCGTGCAGCGTGCGGACTGGACCGGGCTGGACCGGCGCAAGTCCTAGAGGTTGGGGCGCGTTCTTTCGCGCAGCCTCGTAAGGGCCGTGTGTGACGGCCTGAGGAAGTACTTAAGAGCTTTTCTCAACGTGGACTGTGACGCCCACGGGAGAACGCGCCCCCAACAACAACAGAGGCCCACGGCGGCAACCGTGAGCCTCTACACCGAACGACACACAAGAGGAGTCCCGTTCGATGCCGACATTCATTTTCGCAGATTTCCTGACGACGGGCGCGGAGTGGTGGACGAACAGCCCCGGCGTCATCTCGCTCTCGCTGCTCATCGCCTGCGTCGTCGCCTGGATCGGGCTGGTGCGCTGGCTGGAGAACCGCAACGACCTCTCGTTGGTGCAGCGGCACCGCAAAGCCGTGCAGGAGGAGATTGACGCGGCGAAGCGGGAGCGCGAAGCCGACAAGCGGCGGCGGGCACTCGATGCGGTGACGCGCATCTCGGACCGGAGGCGGGGCTAATGCTACTGGCCTTTGTCGGCACGGCTCCACGCCTGAACGCCCACGAAGAAGCCAGCCGCGCCGAACTTGACGCGCTCCGGGCGATTGGCGTCCTCACGCGCCTTGCGGGGAGCGCACCGACCGAACAGGACGCCGACCGGGTGTCCGACTACATCACGCGCATTCAGAAGTCCGCGCAGTTGGCAGAACTGACCGCAGCGGCGACGGCGGATGAACGCCGGAAGGGGCACCGATGAGAACGAGCGAGACAACCGCAGCGGT
>Ga0208005_1000582_pt1 | contig 13224 bp, 14 predicted proteins | sample DEB19_08_DNA_3_FD_184530 | JGI IMG/M metagenome (GOLD analysis project Ga0208005, IMG submission 184530) | Aqueous microbial communities from the Delaware River and Bay under freshwater to marine salinity gradient to study organic matter... | ecosystem: Environmental > Aquatic > Marine > Coastal... | reverse complement strand
CTGCCGTGGCAGTGGCGGATGTTTCTGCGATGTTTCCGATAGTTGACATCAACTTTTCTGATGCCATTGCTTGTAGCGATTGTTCCGCTGCTTGTTGTTGTTCTGCTTGTAATTGTTCCGGTGACTTAATGAGACCCGCAGACTCAAGACCCAGTGAGGTGGTGAATCGTACGAGGAATCCATAAGGATCAATGTAAGGTTGGAATGCTTGTACTTGACCTGCCATTGACATCCATTGTGAAAGTAGAGTAGATTCAATTTCCCTATTGAGTGCTTCAAGACCAGTACGAACCTTGAGTCCAAGAATTCCTTTCTCAGAAATTAATTGGACAATATCCGGTGGTAGCAGTTCATCCTTAACCATCAATAGAACAGTTCTCTTAACGATTGGAATCTGTATGGATTGTGCGATTCCCGAGAATACACCACCCAATGATTGATCTAATTCCTCTGCCATCATACGGATTTCAGTAGCAGTAACTCTTTCTGCTTGTCTTTGCAGTGAGGAGTTCAATAGGAATACTCTACCCAATCCATTAATTAAATCTGATCGTAGACCTGCCATTGGTGAAAGATCTACTTGACGGAGTAGTTGAATTGGGAATACATCTGTCTGACGAGCAGAGACATAATCACCATTAGCGGTATCCAATAGGTCCGCTATCTCCGTGATGCCGCTTGGGTCAATACCAATACGGTGTTCGCTATTCGCCATTGCCGCCTCTACAAGCGACTTGGACAATGCTTCTAGGGTACGGATATCCCCGATGTGCTCCTCAACCAGAGAGCGTCCATAGTCTTCTCCTGCGATCCTAGACCATGATTGTGGGATGTATGGACATACGGTAAACTCACCTTCGTCAACAATTACTCCGCAATATTCTTTTGTACACTTCCAAGTTTTAGATTCCGCCTCCCATTCAACAAGTGTGTAAAATGGTCTATGTGTCTTTGAAGGTGCGTATGTTTGGTTGTATGAGGAAGTAAAACTGTTATAGTCGGAATTGTTATAGTTATTGTTCTCTTCCTTTTCGTCTTCTGGTTCATATTTCTTTTGGTTACTTTCTTCCATAGCAGTTTCCCAGTCCTCTGGAACTGCTTCTGGATCTACCCATTCTCTTAAAATAATCTTTTTGATCTTACCATCAGGGTATCGTTGTATAACATAGTGATCTATTCTGTGTACCATAAAAGAATAATCATCTTTAATTTCAAACAGTGCATCACCGAGAACTATTAGGTGTTGTAGCAACACAAACAGTTCCTGACGCAAATTGCTGTGGGAAAGTTTAGTCATGATCTTCTTATCAAGTCTTGCAAGGGACGCAATGGTCTCGTTCATATTAACGCCAGTAGGCACATATTCAGTGTCTACTTCAAAAGAAAAGAACGGTGCTTGAGACAGTGGGTACATTGCAGATGTGATACGGGAAGCAAGAGACATAACGCCTCTGGCAGGCATAGAGTTAAAGACATCAGGCAGATCCATATTCTCGGACCAACCTTCTCTTGGGAACAAGGTAGGTACGGTCAATCTCGCACAATCCCGACTTCTGTTGAGTTTATTAGTTCTGCGTGCATCCAGTTTCAGGAACTCTCGTTCAATAAAAGATGAATTGGGTGAGTATTTATATTCCATTTATTAGTTCCTTTAGTGGAGTAAGGGATGCCTTATAGCAAGCAATATCATATGCTTGTTCCGTAGACACCTTGCCTTCAATAACATTACATGTTCCACATAAAACCTTACGGATTTCTCCGGTGGCATGATCGTGGTCTTGGTGTTTCTTATCTGTGAATTGTCCATCTCCAAACTTTAGACCACAACATTCACAGTGGGTGGTAGTCAGATAGTGTTGGTATTGCTCTTCGGTTCCTTTATATTTCTTAAACCATTTATTTCTTGCTGCTTCTTCACGATTATTCATATGATATTTGCGATCAGATGCTGCCTTCTTTTCGGGATTCTTTTGAATACGAAGGCGTTGTTCATTGAGAAAACATCTCTTACACCAACTATGTTTGCCATCACTGGTGTTTGATTTATTATTATAAAATCCATCCAATGGTTTCTCTATCTTACACTTTGTGCATATCTTTTTCATATTCCAAGTTGTCCTCTCGCCAAGTTCTCACTGGCATATAACATACCTGCATATCGTGATTGATTTCTCACATCCTGCTTCCACGCTCCTGATTCTATCTGTGCCGCAGTCAAACTACCGTATTGCGATCTGAATGTCTCTGCTGCCTGTACTCGTTCCGCTTGTGCCAAGGGATTTGCGGAGGAATTCCATTGATCATATTTCAACAGGTTCTCAAAGAGTGCCTTGTTATATGACATATTATCTTTAGTTACATTTCCTTGAGCAAGATTATACTCTTGTTTCGTACCTCCAAATCCTAGATTGGCGGCAGTGAACCAAGAGTAAGTTCCTTCTTCTGGAATAACTTCAGCAGTTCCTTTCTGTAACAAAACTTGTGTACCACCGAATGTTGAAATTTCTTTAACAACTTTATATCCTTGACTAATCAATCTTTGTTCCGATTGACTGCCTTTGGCGACTTGCTGTTGGGCGAAATCCGCACTTGCTGGTTGATATTTTCCTGTTATTTCAGGATTAAATCTTTCAGGAATAAACAGAGAACTCTCTGGTACGAATCCACCTCTTTGCATTTCTTCGTACTCTAAAGATGTACTTGCTCTTTCTCTACCAGTAGTAGCAGTAAGTTCTCTACTTGCGACACGACCAAGATATCGTCCTTTAGCATCTTCAAATTTAACTTTGTATTCTTGCTCTCTTGCTTGTCGTGCTATTTCTTCTGGTGATGGTCCAGATGGTCCTCGTCCACTACCCATAGTTTACTCCTTAGTTTGCTAGTTGCTTATTCTGAATCAACTCTAGATAATCTATTACTGAAAGTTGACCAGACAAGAAGTCCAGTTTGCGTTGATCTTTATCAAGTGTAAATGTTATTGGTTTATATACACGCTTTAATGCGTCTATTAGTTCTTGTGATACATGTGGAAAATCTTTATCTTTCATTTCTCATCCTACTCTCATTGGGTGTGCCACTAATTCGTGGTACAGTGATTGTGTTGTTTTACTAAATGTAACGATGTTTAGTTCTCTGAGTACATCTGTTATCTGAGAAACACAAGTTTCTCTTTTCGGTAGTGCTAGGTCTGCACCTAGATCTGCAAAGACATACATCGGTTCCGTTACCAGTCGTATAAAAGCATTGGATAATTTTCTACCTTGGAATTTCTTTTCAAACCAATTTAGATCCAATGGTTCATTACCCATTAATTGTACAAATAATTCGGGTTGGCATTTGCGATATACAGTAGCAGTCTTTCGCATAGTCAAACCCTGTGCCGGATGGGGAAATAAATAACGATCTTCATCCAACATCAACCCGACATGAACAGCACCGTGACCATAGACGCATCGTGCAACTCCAGACATCAAGTCTCCCTTGAAGTCAAAGAAATCAACTGATACAACTATAGGAACTTTTGGTTCAGACGGTTCCATCTAGGATCTGATTCTTTCTCTGGTCTGTAATCAACCCAATAGAGACTAGGTATCCCATACCTGCAATAGTTATAGGATCATCTGAGATGATTACCTGTGCCGCTGTAGCAAGCATTAGGAAGTCTGCGACATTGGGGTTAGTCTTTGCTTCGGTACGGATTGCTTCTCGCTCCGTGCCTGTAAAGCGATTTAGGAACTCATAGGCAGTCCATGTAACCCGTAATTCATCCGCTGTCTTATTTCTTAAGGTATGTCTACGGTATGCTACTTTGTTTGGGTGATCCAATTCAATATGTGATTCCACAACTTGAGTTGCAGAAGGAGTAGGCAACGGATCGGTAGTAATGGGATAATGGATATTTACTTTATTATTTCCTGTTTGTACCCATATTGCATATGAATCCGTATCAACCATAACAACTTCATTTGTTGTTGTCCTGTAGTATTCTGCTAAACTCATCCTATTCTCCTTGTATGATCTGCTAAAGTTGTTCCTGAATTAGTAATAGCAAGTCCTCTTCGGAGATCTATAGGATCGCCTACCAAAGGTGCATAAAACCTTAATGCGCTTGGTCTTATAAGTCTTGGACTTACTCCTGAAGCAAGAGCAGCAATCTCATCAACATTTAAAGCAACATTCCAAACCGCTGCTTCTGCTATTCTACCACTTAAAGGTTGACTGCTGTAAGTAGAACCGTTGTAATTCATACCCATATCAACCCTGTCTATGGTGATTGCGCTCTTACTTGTTGTATTGTTTCCAGGAGAACCACCATTAATATATGCGGTTCTGTTTGCATTGCCAGTAAATACTCCACAGGCATGATACCAAGTATTTGCTGTATAACCTGTGCTTGTATTAGCATTTGCGGGTGTACTACTAGATCTATGGTTTGCAGTTACAGGATCACCAGCAGTATTACCAGAAGCAAGCAACCTGAATCCACCTGTATTGTCTACTGTATCAAGAGAAATAATATTCTGAGTTACAGTAATTGAAGTAGAACGAAACCACGCAGCAAGAGTTAAAGGAACTGTTGAAGGAAGGTCGGTACTGTCCTCGCTTGCAAGATAATCTGATGTTCCATTAAATAAGCGTGCCATTATGCTTTCCTCACTTCCATAGCAATAAACTTAGCATCAACACCCATATCATCCGTTCCGGTTACATTTCTTGTTAACTTAATTGCAAAGGCATCTCCTGCTGCAAGACCGTCAGTATCTGCATTAGCAATTGTTCTGGTTGTAGTTACAACAGTATAAGCAGTAGTTGTACCGTATGTTTTAGATTCTACGGTTGCTGTGTCATATGATCTTGATGTAACATTGCCACTTGCAAGACTTGCAATTTCCCATTTCCACTCAACTGTTGATGCAGATGTTGTATTATTTGCTGTCCAATGAACTATAACAGATAATCCATTTGTTAGGTCTGCGTTATTAGGTAACACACCAGTAAATACCGCACTCTCTGCCGTTCCTGTATCAAAGTCAAGTACAAGAAGATCGTTCAATGTACTCAATGTTGCCATATTAGAAGCAGGTGCAATATTATTTAATGCTGTAAACACAGCATATACATCATTTGGAGTTGTCCATTTCAGTGTTGCGTTATTTGTTGATACGGTATCAATAGTTAATGCTTGTCCTTCCGCACCAACAGCATTTGGAAAAGTATACTCGTTATTATTTGCTAGTGTAGATGGTGCTTTTAGACCGACATAATTAGTACCACCACCAGTTCCTTCATTTAGTTTTACCAATCCCTGATTAGTTACAACCACTTCTCCGGTTGTTACCGAACCAGCAACGGTTAAAGCATCTGTTGCTTTCACATAAGTAAAACCAGCATCACCACCAAGAGCAGAACCACCGTCATTAAACTGAACTTGGGTATCTGAGCCACCGGGAGTTCCTCCACCACCGCTAGATGTAAATGTTATTTCGTCATTAGTTGCATTGGTGGTAATGGTCATACCAGTACCAGCAATGAAGGTCAGGGTATCTGTGGTGCTATCAGCAACGACATTGCTCTGCCCAGCAACCGCAATGGTCTGGAATATATTCTGGTCGCCGGTGTTGGTTCCGCTGGATGTACCAGAGAATGTACCGCTTTGGGTGGCAAGAGTACCGAGACCCAAGGCAGTGCGAGAATTTGCTGCGGTCTTGTTGACCCACTTGTTTGTATCGTAGACAAGGAAATCATTGGTTGTCTTAGATGTAACCTGAACATCTGAAAGTTCCTCTAACTCCTGATAGTTCTGGATATTGACAAAGATTGAACCAGCACCACCACCAGCAACCTTTACTATAAATCCTACACGAACACCGTGGTTTGGTGCAGTGGGAATGCCTGAACGGAATCCGCCAGCAGTAGTCTCAGACAGGTAGATGGGTTCGCCTGCGGTATATCCTGTGGTGGTTATTCCTTCCAGAGAACCAAAGGTCTGAATAAATCCAGAAGAGTTATTGCTAATGGATTCGGCAACTACGCCTACGGTCTGAGCACTGGTCGCTTCGGCATTCGCTTGAGCAAGACTGACCTTGAGTTGAATATCTGCGTGACTTCCAGAAACATAGACAATCTGACCTTTGTTCAGGGTAGAACCAGTGTCGTTACGACAGAACTTATAGAGTTGTGCGCCTATGCGGTTAACCACATTTGTGGTCATGCCGTACTCAAGAATGGAATTGGTCGCATCCCATATCATTCTGCCTTGTTGAACCGTGCCTGCGGGCGTAAGGTCAAAGTCAATCTGCTCTGTGTTTAGGTCTACCACAGTCACTTCATTCGGTAGACCAATAGTAATGTCTCCCGTGCTGGCATTCACCTCAACCTCATTGGCAGTTCCGGTTAAGGAGTTGACAATGTTTTGCCACTCTACTCCTTCTGTAGTAGCGGAGTTGGCAACCAGTGCTTGGTCATTGGTTCCTACGGGTAGGCGGTTGGCGGTATTAGAACCTGTTCCTACAGCGAGATCGCCCTTGGCATCCCAGAAGGTGGCGTTAGCAATGTCTGCACTGGCGGTGGCAGTAATGTAACCGAGAGAGTTCCAAGCAGTAGTGCCGTCACCAATCTTTAATTTATTCGTGTCCGTCTCATATCCGCTTTCACCTGCTGCAAGGACAGTGTTCGCACTAGTCCAGTTTGCTGCTGTGTCACGGCGTAGTTTAATTACATACGGCATTTAGGCTGTTCCTCCATCAATAACATATCCTGTCGTGTTACTTGTAGAATCTCCTCCATCCAATCCATCCACACCCGCAGCATAAGCAAATCCACCGTCAAGTAAATCAAAAGGAAATCCGATTATGCTTTCTGGTCTATGAGTATGACCATCAAAGATGGCTCGTATCAATCTACGAACTTCATCTTGTTCAACTCTGTCTAGTACAGGCATAGATCAGTCTCCGTATATTAGGTTAGGTGTGGCGAATTCCATTATCTTCTTTAACTTGGTCTTTGGTCCGTTGTTATCCAATACTTTGTCAAACAAATCTTGTGGATACAATCCATCAATATACTTGTTTGCAAGATTATCTTGTTTGTTTCTGGTCTTGATTCGTTTGGATGAATCAACAAAGAGAAGCATGGCATTACACATGTTCAATGTCTTTATGTCTTCTATGCGTGATACATCATCAATGATCATAATTTGTTCTTTGAAATATCTTTCGGCTTCATCTTCACAAAGTTTATTATAAGAACTTCGTTCTGTGTGGTGTCTTTCTAAACAGATATTGAGAAACTCTTCGTGCATTATTCGTGCATCAGGAATAGCCTCACCAGTATCTTCAATCATCGCTGCCAGAACTTTCTTGAAACTTATCCGAAAGCAACTAACATCGTGTTTCTTACACCACGCCTCTATTAGAGATGCGACATACGACCGACCGGACTTAGATGTTCCACCAATACCGATTACCCGCATGCCGCACCTCCTTTAGATGCTCAGTCTTTGTTCTTTGATGTCTTTGCCATAGCCAGTTTCTCCTCTAGAGATGCAACCTTTTGATTCAAAGACAGAATGGTGTTCTGTAATTCAGAACAAATGTCTTTGATTTGGTCAAGTTGGATTAGTACCAACTTTGCATTATAGACAGTCTTGCTGGCGAAATGGGCTGGAACATCGTTCTTAAATTTTAGTTCAGTCATTCTCTTCTCTCCTTGTTATCAGTATGCTTTCTTTGCAGATTTCTTTGATGCTTTCTTCATTGGTTTCTTAGCCGCTTTCTTTGATGCTTTCTTCATTTGCGTTTACCTCCTCTCTTTCTACCAAAGTCTGATTTCATGGCTTTCCATGACTTTGCCGAGATGGTGGTATTCTTCTTGGAACGAGAGATTCCTTTCTTCTTGCGAGCGTTTATGTTCGCATATAGACCACGCTTCTTCTTTGGCATTATCTCTTGCCTTTCTTCTTAGTCTTCTTCTTACTTTTCTTTTTCTTCTTTTTCTTCATCTTCCCATAGACATAGTTAGCGATTGCATAAGCAGAACTCTTTGATTTGTTGCTGTCACGCATGATTGCTTTGGCAATTTGTTCAACTTTCTTTGGCATTATTTCTTTCTCCCTTTGCCCTTTGTAATCTTGGGTGACGAAGGACTCCACAATGCACGGCACGCCCAATACTTTGGAGTTAGTTTATTGGTTGCTTGGTCACAGTTATGTCTTGCTCGGAATGCTTTGCGTGCCTTGGCAGAGTAGTTGGACTTATATCCTTTTGCTCCGAAGTGAAGAAGTTTCTCCTTGCCGTTGGCACATGCCTTGACCATCATCTTCTTACCGGGTCTGGTAGAAGGGCGTGGCTTATTACATGGCATGTTTGCCTTCTTGCATTTGGAACATTTCTTCTTTGCCATAAGCACTCCTATTGTTTCAAGTGGTCAAGTCATCATCATCATCCACAATTTCACTTTCCATAACCGTAACGAAATCATTCAGATACTTTGTAAGCAGGCGAAGTTCACCCATAAGGCGGTTGATTTCCATCACATTCATGGCATGGATAGGACTCTGAACATGACCGACCAATCCTGCTTCCATACGAAGGCGTTCTTCCAATCGCAATACATTATCATATGCCCGTTGAGCAGCGGTAGATGGACTCTCTTCTAATGTCTCAATATGAATCGGTCCTGCCGGTCCAACCACACCAGCCATCATATTGCTGATGAAACTGTCAATGTCATTTCCTTTGACACTATCCGGTAGCATCGGTGCATTTGTACCTGTTCCACCATTAGCACCAGCAGCCTGTTCCAGAATGTCTAGGTCTTCAATGATTGGAACCAAATCATCATAGCACTGCTGTGGTGTAAGGGTGTTCAGTCGTGATTGGATATCTTCCAATGCTTGTCGGATATCTTTACTAATACTCTTCAGTCGCTCGTTATTATTCATCGGTTATCTCCTGTCTCTTATTTATTATTTTCAATAGTTTGATAGTTCATTATTAGGACTTCTGTCCCTTTGCTTGTTCTGTTATAATCTTTCTTGTTGCTACTTCGTGTAGATGCGGCACGATACACTTCTTGTCTATGCCAATTAAACTTATTCGGTGGATACATGTCTTTGAGATTATCAAAGTCATAGTAACTCAAAGCAAATTTACCTTGGATATTTCGCAATAAATCTGCTAATCTGTGGTGTTTCTCTTTGCTAAATGTTTCGCTATAATAGAACTCTGTGTTGTAATATGGTGGGTCAATATAAAAGAATGTGTCTTTGTCATCCCATTTCTGGATTACATCTTCGCAATCCATATTCTCTACCACAGTTATACTTTTGATTGTATCTTGGATTTGTTTCTTTTCTAGTTTACGACGGAGTGTATCCCATTTGGATGAATACTTTCCTGTCTTGTCTGTAAAGTATGGAACATTATTAATGCTTAACGGTGTACCTGCAAATACTTGTGTTTGTAGATACAGAAACTGAGCAGCAACTGGATAATCTGGTTTGCCAAACCAATAGTAAGGTTGGCTGAATAGTTGATGTTGATATGCTCGGTATAGTTCTACATCACTCTTTGGTATTTCATTCATTATTTCCAACAACTTGTTCGGGTCTGTTCGGAAACATTCCCATACATTGGCAAGGTAAGGATTGCGGTCATTGTATATCCGTTGTTCTGCATCTTGTATCTTATTTGACTTTACCATTACCCAACCTGCTCCGCCAAATACTTCTACATAACGAGAAAACTTTGATGGAAATAGGGGTTCCATCCAACTGACATGATGTGCTTTGCCGCCGATATATGGAAACATTATGCAAAGAACCAAGTGCTCTTGTACACACAGTCCAAGTTCAACTTGCCTCTATGTGGTAGTGGTGGTAGTTTCACACCTGTCTTCTTCTGAATGTCATTCACGAAATCCTCAAGAAGATTGATGCGATGCATATTCACGAATGTCTTTCTGATAATCTGATGCAGTCGTGGAATGTGGCAGACATGTGTGCCGATGCTGTCGTGTATGAACTGGACGCTGTTCATCTTCTCGTCTTTCATTTCAAGAGCGACATATCCAGCATGGCTGGCATCCAGACTATGGATTACATTGGCAACAATACCTCTGACCTGTGCCGGAACATTGATTCGTTTGTTGCCATCGGGTACATAGAATGTGGTGAAGTGAAGGCAAGTGCGTACCACACGGCTCTCCTCCCACATGTATCGTTGATTGATTGGAAGACCCAACGGTGTAGTCCATGACACACCATATCCATTACTGCCGAGGATGCTGGCAATCTCACGCAAGTAATCCATAAGCACTGCTGCTTGGATGACAACATCTTTCACTGCTTCGTTTATGATTATCGCTAGGTAGTTTGCGTTGTGGTATTGGGAACCTGCCATGCCATCGGTGAATCCATCAGCAATGAGATTATCGTGCATCCCACGAATGGTGATTCCATATGGGTATGCAAGCACACTTCTCTTGACAATTGACCTGCGTCTCTTCTTATCTTCTGGCTTGTCTCCCACGAACTTGGGATGCCAAGCAAGATGCGCTGATGGATTTCCGAACTTGTCGGTAGATGTTGGATTAGCCTTGACATCTGCTTCTATTCTTTCTCGTACCTTGTTTGCCACATCCATATACAAATCAGAAGGCACTTCGTTATCTATAAGATTTACACTTTTGCCACCAATCTCGTCACGCATGATGGCACTCAAGTGTTGCAGTCCATTCTGGCTACCGTCAATGGTGACAGATAGATTGGACACAAACTTGGATGGGTCTGGCAGGCGTATTGCTTTCTCTATGTCACGCAATACCTGCAAGAAAATCAAAGGATTCTCATAATCAACCCAGCGTTTATCTGCGAATGGGTCAAACTTTCCTGCCTTGAGAACAGGCAACCACATGTCATCAAACCATTTTACTCTGTTATCATAGGACATCTTGTCCTGACCAGCCACTGTTGCGGCGTAGATCTTCAGGTTCACCAGTCCATAGTTTCCGATGGGCATACCATTACGGAAACGAAGCAAGGATTTCTGTATGTCGTTTCCTTGTGGTGAAAGATGTGAACTGAAACTGTACATGCGACCACGGAAATCCACACAGCACGGGAACCAGATGGAGTTCTCTTTCATGTTGCGTGCCACATCAAGGCATTTGATTGCGGCAATACGATTGCTTGTGGCAGAATACCATCTGCTCTTTTCAGTAGCCCGTTGCTGATACCACAACCTGCGTTCCTTGGTGTCGGTAGGCATGGGCGGAAACTTGGGACGGACAGGCTGAACAGGAATAATGTTTCCGTATTCGGGTGAGTTGAGGGACAGGATATGTTCCAGCACCTCAAGCGTATCTTTGTCAATCTGCCACTCGGTATTCTGAATATGATTTACCGCTTCAAATACCTGATTCAAGGATGATGACTTCATGTCAACCTCATGCTGACCATAAGCACCAGTCAAGAAATCTTCCTTCAGTATTCTGTATCCGCCATCAATCTGCTCTGTTGGTTCCTTGGTTAACATGCCATGCTCGTCACGGAAACCCCATTCAACAGGAGGACAAGTCATGGGCATCTTGAGTGGACGCATGGATTCCAAGTCCGCATGGAACTTGTTGAGCCATTCAATCAACTCATCATCCATTGTCACATATGCTTTGGATATATTCTTCTTGATGAACTCCACTTCCACACGCCATCCACCAGTGGCATCAATCACACACTCAATTAGTTTCGCACCAAGACTCAACTTGGCAGACAGTTTCCACTTCAATCCACCGCCATTGAGTGCTGCGTAAATCTTCTGAATCTTCTTTACCTTGCCGATGAAACGCTTGTCATCATTGCGGCTGAACCCTTTCTGGTTCGTGGTCTTCTGCTTGTTGTTGGAACGGATGGAGTCCAACATGATTTCGTTCCTGACTGCCTCGCCCACCTCTCTGCACAGGACGGAGGACACCTGCTTCGGTGATTGAAGCATGTGTGACAGAACAAGCAAGGCAAGTCTTTCCGCTTTGATTACAAGAAACGCATTCGCCCATGATGACGGATTGCCTGTGATGGCTTTTCCCTTGGTGAGGTTCTGCTGCTCACGCAAGATTTTCTTGGCGACCTTGCTCAACATGTTGCCGATGAGAACTTTCTCCGGCTTCTTGTTGGTCGGATCTATGATGGATATTGTCTGTTGGTAGCGACGAATGCCGTCAAGGATTGAGTTCCTTTCCAGTTGATCGTTCTTTTCCTTTGCGAGTTGTCTTTCCTTTTCGGTCATGTCGTTCCAAGATTTCATCTATTTCTCTCCATATGTCTTCCTCTATGAATGGAAGCAGGTCAGGTACACTCTCCGCTTCCAGAAGGTTCTTTAACTTCTGTTCCATATCTTTGTGGTTTATTCTTGGTTTAGAATTTTCTGGATTTTCCATGATGCCAGCCTATCTGCAATAAAGTAAATGCTGAACACGATTCCAACACCGGCAAAGAAATGAACAGTGCCTGTGTACAGGAGGTGTAGTAGAAACTCGTTCACTCTTCACCTCCATCACAGATGTGGATATTCAGGTTCTCAATGTTGATTACAATCGGCGAAGTGGAAGGTTGCGATTTGACGGTGTGTGGATTCATCTTTGACAAGAACTTATCAGACCTATGGTATTTAGTTATATTCTCTTTCTGAGTAATGACTTGGCAATTTTCTGCTTTATGTTCACCGCCTGCAAATAATGGATGGATGTGGTCTACCACATGCTGAATGCCTGTCTTGCGTGTCTTCTCTATGGCTTCTTCGTATAGTTCCGCCAACTTGTTCAGTTCTTTTTCGTCGGGAATCGGTGTGCCGTATTTCTTGTTGGCATCTCTTGCTCTATTGGTAGCGTAGACATACCCACGATTGTCCTCGTTGTATTGATTCTGATAGGCGAGGAGGCGTTGTTTATTTTCCTGATAGTATTCTGCTCGTTTGTTAGCCATTGTGTTTCCTTTCTCTTTGGAGGTTAGAGGCTAGAGTTATTTATAATCTTCAGTTATTTGACATTATGTCTAGGCGGGTGCGGCTCATTCGCCGCACCGCCTCTTCAAGTGCTTTGTTTATTCACTCTCCCACTCAGCCATCTCACACCACACCTCCGCATCAACCCCCAAGACATCGCCAAGGAGAAGGCAGAACGGGAACAGGCAAAGGAAATAAAAGATTTCCTCGCATCATATCAGAGAACTCT
>Ga0208005_1000577_pt1 | contig 13271 bp, 18 predicted proteins | sample DEB19_08_DNA_3_FD_184530 | JGI IMG/M metagenome (GOLD analysis project Ga0208005, IMG submission 184530) | Aqueous microbial communities from the Delaware River and Bay under freshwater to marine salinity gradient to study organic matter... | ecosystem: Environmental > Aquatic > Marine > Coastal... | reverse complement strand
TGTGTTCAGCAATAAATTTAGCAGCATCTTCTTCCTGACCCTCAACAATGTTTTCTTCTGCAAGGGCTAGATAATGGTCGGCTTCTTTATCGTTCTTTAAGAGTCTTAAACAGGTGGCAATGTTCATAAGAACCTTAAATTCTTTAGGGCTGATCATTTTAGCCATGACCCATAAAATAAGGGCTTCTTTGTAGCTTTGGGTTTCCCATCTTTTCATGGCTCTGCAATGCCAAGCCCACCAGGCATGAGGATCTTCAATGATAGCAAGTTCTGTGATGAAGTATTCGTCTTTGTACATAATAAGGGTGTAGAAAGTTCTTGTTGCGTAAAAGACTAAAAATGCAGTTATAACAATAGGGTTTGTGTGGATAATCTGAGCTAGAGCGTACATAAGAAACACATTAGGCAGGGCTACAAACCTTTCGGCTATCTCTTGGTTGGCTCTTACAAGATTACAAAAAGGCAATACCGTAATAGCAAAGGCGAATAAGGCCCAGGAAAGGCTATTCCAAGGCACTAGGACTGCATAAAGAGCAATACCCACTAGGGTAGCCAGGCCAATCCAGAAATATCGGCATAACGTATAACATTTGTGTTTAAGGCTTCCTGCGGCTGATTGTAAGAAGTTATGATAGAAAGTTATTCTAAAGGGCAAGATACATAGGGCCACGTAGAAACCAAAGGTCTTAATTCCTAAGATTAACTTTCTAGGATGAATCACCCTATCTTCTGTAAAGCTCTCGGTTGAGTGTTTGTTCTTAACGGCTGTTGCAAACTTCTTAGAGTGAAGAAACCATACAATTGGCATTAGGGCTAGAAGATACCAGTAAGGAGAACCTATTAGGGCAATAGGGGCTAAAAAACCCACTGTAAACCACGAACAGAAGTAAAGCAGGGGAAAGGATAGGATAGGCACACACATGGCCAGCAATAGGCTTAAAATGGGCAAAGCATAGCCTCTACCACCAGGCCAAATAGTTCCTTGATTGTTTATGGGGTTTAATGAATAAAGAAGGGCGGCAATAAAAGAGACCCATGACTGACCAAAGGCAAAGTAGATAGCGATGCAAATAGCTATGTGAATCACAAGGGCAATAAGATGTTCTAGCTCTTCTGTTTTAATAAGGGCAACGTAGTTTTTTCCTTTAGACCTCACAAAATGGAAACTAGGACTTAGGAACTTTGCTGCACCTATGAATCTAAGCCAGGCTTTATGCCAAGCGTTCTTAATGGGTGGTGGGTTCTTCCAAACACTAAAATCATCGGAAACAAATTTAAAGCTAAGACTTTTAAAATAAAGAGCTAAATTGACTACAACTATCCAACCTATTTTTTCAAGCATAATTTCCTCATTTTCTCCTCTATGACTAACCGTCCACCCCTAAGCAAATATGTAAAATCTTCCCATTTTTTAATGTCTTTGATCTTGTGAAACCAGAACTCTGGACTTTTATAAGCGTCGTAAACCATCGGGATATACTTATGACCATGAGAATTAGGATCAGGTTTTGTTCTTGGTGGGCTGTAAACAGATGCTTGGGCTGTCTTGGCGTAGCCTTTTTTAAGAAGATGATGAACCAAGCGAACTGTATTCATAGAATCTTCGTGTGTCTCCCATTCATATCCGAACATGGATGTTATGTGTGGTTCAAGTCCAGCATCAGACATAGCTTTTATATTCTCAATTACTTTTTCTGAGTGTTGTCCTTTTTGGATTTTGTCTATTGTCTTTTGATTTGCCGATTCTACGCCCACTAAAATAAACCGAAAACCTGCCTCCTTCATTAAAGTAAAGTTCTGCTTTATAGGTTTTAAATTGCAACCCAAGACCATCTTTTTGTTCAACCCGCTTTTTATCATTTTTTGGCATAGATCCTCCAACCAGTCATTTATTGGAATAGTTCCTGCATCGTCAAACATTTCTTTAAATCCGAGACTTACACAATTCTCAATCTCAGCTATAACATGATCAGTTGTCCTAACACCCCTTTTCACACCATCAATAATCTTTTTAGAATCAACACAAAATACGCACCCTTTAGCTCCTGCCCACCAACATAGATTAGATGACATAAAGTGTGTAGCAAACTTGAATTTGTAATTTCCGTATGATTGCCAGCGTTTATTCTTAGCATCGGTGAACACTCTGTCTGGATAAGGGAGATTCTCAAATGGCACGTCTATCTTTGTATCGTCGATAATAACTTTATCGTATGTTGGCGCAGTGTAATACAATTCATTTTTATCAGGCATTGTCCATTCAACACAGTGGCCCTCATTCCTAAGATAAGTAGCGTACATCGCAAGATGCGCAGGGTAGACCCATACAGGCTTCTCAAACTGTCTTTGTTGGTTATAAGGATTTAGAGGAAATAGGTATCTCACTGCATCAGCTCCGTAACAATAGCTTTCATATCGTATTTGTAATTCCATTCTGGATAGTCTGTTTTAAATTTAGTAACGTCGGAGATATACCAGATGTGATCGCCTTTTCTTTCTTGATCCACGTATTCCCAGTCTTTAATCTTAAATAGTTTTAAGGCTTCTAGGACAGACACGTTAGAATGGCGACCACCACCCATATTATAAACTTCACCTGGTTTTGGCTTCTTTACAAAACAGTCGATAGCTCTCACTAAGTCTGAGGCGTGTATTTGGTCACGTACTTGTTTTCCTTTATAGCCAAATACTTTGTAAGGGATGCATTGTTTTTTGCATTTAGCCATGTACGATAAAAATCCATGGAGTTCTGCACCAGTGTGAGCTGAGCCTGTAATGCACCCACACCGAAAAATTCCAGTCCGAATCCCATAGTATCTCGCATATTCTTGGACATATAAATCTCCTGCTAGTTTAGAAACTCCAAAAGGTGAATGGGTTGAATTATCTATACTCATTAACTCGTCAATGCCATGCAGATTACTTTCGTACCTTGTTTCTGTTTCTGTTAATTGAAGTCTATTGGGTGTATCTCCGTAGACCTTGTTGGTAGATAGATAAATAAATACTGCTTCTGGAGTGTATTTTCTTACCATCTCTAAAAGCATCAAAGTAGAAAAAGCGTTAATACCAAAATCAAGAAGTGGGTTTGTTGCTGAATAATCATGGCTTGGTTGTGACGCACAATGTATATAAACATCAGGCTTTTCATTAGCTATGATCGCTTCAATCTTTGAAATATCTACACCATGATGATAATAATTTGGGTGATCTATTTGATTCTTAACGACGGAGGCATCTTCACCAAAGAAGTGTTTTCTCATATCATTGTCTACACCGATTACTTCATTGCCTTCGTTCAAATAGTGCTTAACTGCTTCCGAACCTACGAGGCCGAGCGATCCCGTTACTAGAACTTTCATGATGGTCTCCTTTTAAAAAATCCTTTAATGAAATTAATTCCGTATACACAAACTGTACTGACCCATGCGAACAATGCGAGGCGAATAAAATTTCCTCTGTGACAGCCATATGTTCCAACTTGTTTCCAAAGTTTTTTGAATATTGGCCTTCTGTTGTGATAGACGAGAATATCCGGATGATAGAAGATACCACGTTTGATTTTTCGGCAGAAGAGACTATCTTCACCAGTGAGATAATTTTCAAATTTAGTTGCCACCTCCTTCTTGACAATCAGGTTGAACGTTGGGTACTCAGCCACAATTCTTTGTTTCATAGGAACAACCCGATAGGCATAAGGTAACATCTGGTAAACAATGTCTGCTATTCTTTCTTCATGAGGCGCATCTGGTGGGAGGACTCCAGGGCCACAAACAGCAGGATGAATCTCAAGCCACATAAGGGCTTTGTCTAACCAGTCATCGGATGGGTAAGCGTCTGAGTCTATAAAAGCATAGATGTTTCCTTTTGCTTTCTGCATAGCCCAGTTACGTTTTAAGGCTGGATAACCAGGAACAATCGAATCAGGAACAACAATTATTTCGGCACCAGGAAATTTGAGGCTACAATGAAACACACAGCGTTCAGTGTAAGCGTCTATTACTTTGGTTGGAATAATAATTGAAATCTTAGAATAAGACTTTCTACTAGCGTTTTCCAAACGGCTCCTCTCGATAGTTTTTGTGTTATTTCTGCCTCTATTGGTACTTCTATTATTCTTCCCCCATTTTTCTTTATGTTGTAAAGAATTTCTACGTCGAATAGCCACCCGTCAGTTTTCCAGGTTGTCAGCATTTCTCTTCTAAATAATTTGATTCCTGTTTGAGTGTCTACTTCAAGGCCAAAGAATAGACGTATATAAATACGAGACAAGTGGCTTATGACACGCCGCATGAAATGTTTATGTTTTATTCTTTTAGTTCCCACCACCGCATCAAAATCATCTAAAAAGGGTAAGAGACGAAGAAGCATTCTAGGTTCGATATCGCCGTCTCCGTCCAAGAAAACGATCTCTGACCCATTGGCGTGATTGAGTGCCTCTCTAATTGCCCATCCCTTACCCTTACCTTCTCTGTCACAAGATACAATGATCTCATGAGCAGATAACTTTTGCTCAACACTTGCTACAAACTCTTCTATCTCTGGTTCTCTATGATTGGGTAATATTATAGTCAGCATCTTTTAATAGTCCGAAGTGTTTAATTTCACCTTTACGTTCTGGTAAATATATTCTTGGCTTACTAAATTCATCCGCTACTTCATTTACTGTCTTTACTACTCCTGATCCTACGTTAAAAATTCCTTTTGGTTTCATGTCGATTGCTATTCTTATGCAGTTTCTCACAAAGTCTACATCCACAAAATCCCTTGTTTGTGTTCCATCACCATAGATCTCAAGAACTTTTGCTTTCTTAAACACCTGATAAACATTGGGTTCTCCGCGCTCACCCTCACCAATAACATTTGTTAATCTTAGAATCGTGCAAGATTTAGCAAACGTCTTTAGTAAATGTTCACCCATCAGCTTGGTTTTTGCATACATGGATTCAGGCTTAAGTCTAGAGGCTACTGTGTGTCCAAGACCCTCACCATAAACAGCGCAGGTTGAAAGATAAATAAAATGCGCATCTGGGTGTTCTTTGATCATGTTATAAGTACCGTTTACGTTCACATCGTAATACAGATCAGGATTTTTCTCTGATTCATAGACACTGATCTTTGCAGCTGTGTGAACGACAGTTTCATATTCTCTGAACTTCTTGTAGGTTCTAATATCAACACCGTCTTTAATGTCGATACCATCTCCTTGTAAGCCTGAGGCTATGAATCCCTTACACCCTGTGATGAGCCAGTTTTTCATTTTTCTTTTCTTTTTTATCTGGTGGATAGACTGATTCAACAAAGTCTTTAATGAGTTTTCTTTGTTTATCTTGAATGGCTAGTAAGTCAAGTCCTGATGCAATAGCGTAGGCCTGTAAGAACTCACTTGACATGAAAGGAAATTCATTCTCACAAAGAATTGCAAAGTCTTTCCAGTTTTTGACTTCATTTCCGGTTGATCCGTAGACAATCTTTTTAATGTGACCGAATTTTCCGCTTACAGGTATTTCTTTCCATATCACAGCTTCAAACATAAACGGCATAAAAGTAGCTCTAAGAGTTGTAAAGAATAACCAGATTTTTTCTTTGAGTGTGGTTTCTATTTTACAATCTTTAAGAGTTCTTGCAGAAAAACAAGTTCTCATTATTTTCTTGTAAGGTACTGCTTGATAGCCATTAAAAGTTTCTGCTTTTTCAATGAGCGTGTATTCTTCCGATATAAGTGTGCCACCTTCTGAAACACTCTTATATGTTTGGTACGTTTTTCCGGCATTTGGGAATCCTACGATTAAGGTTTCATCTACACAAGATGCGTGCATTAAAATCTTGTCAGTTAGAGCTAGTTTTAAAAGGTCTACCATACGAAGAAGGATATCGTGATTGACCCAACCCTTCAAAATAAATGGAAGTTTTAAGAAGCCAGGTGTCACCTCACATTTACTCAGTCCTTCTGTCATTCCTATCTGCACAGGAAAAGGCCAGGGGCTTTCAAGATAAAGACCATCTACTTCTTTGTCGTATAGAAATGCACCTACCTTCATACACCTGTCTTTATTGATATTTATTTTTTTTACGATTGAGTATTCCATCTAGTGATCCCCTCCAGTATTCAAGCACCATGTTGGGTTTACCTCTGTAAAGAAGGCAGACCGTATAACCGACAATAAACATTGGAAAAAATATCATGAAATAGATAAATAGTTGTATTTTATTTAAGTGCTTCTTTTGGAACAGAACTTTATTACGAGCCATGAAGTAGCAATTCATTGGCCGTCTAAAATCAGGGATATTGGAATAAGTCTGAGAATCGTGATAACAAATGGCGTAGGGATTAACTACTACTTCGTAACCCATGTTTTTTATTCTTTTACAGATGTCTGCCTCGTCCATATCAATAGGGAAATTGACTTCATCAAATCCACCTACATCTTCAAATACTTTTTTTGGAATCACGAACGCATTGGCTACCTCATCTACTGGATAGTAATCTTGTTTTCTGTTTCCAACGCCAAACCAATTATACTTCTCTATGTTTTCATTAGTGCGTTGGCCCCACATAAGTCCTGATGTGAAAAATCTGAATGACCCACCGTCCGCTATGATTCTTTTTTTATTATGATAACAAGCGGTTAATCCCATCACTCCAATAGACTTTTCCATCATAGTCTGTATCTTCCACAGAGCATCATCGGCTAGGTAATTATCATCATCAATAAATAAAAGATAATTGTGTTTAGCTTCTTTAGCTCCCTTGTTTCTCTTGGCTGCAAGAAGAAGGTTTTCATCATTAACGATTATGATCTGATGTTCTTTATCAATAGTATCGAGTAACTTTTTTAGCTTGTCCTCTCTACCCTTCATCGTTGGGATGATGATGCTGAATTTCATTATCTTCTCCTGTGATTTATAACTGCATAACCGAACATCATTAATAACCAAATAATCTTTTTATAGTGGAATTTAGAATGTCTTTTGTGGTATCTTATCCAGTTATCAATTCTGCCAAACATGTCAAATCTATCCTCGAAGTGTTGCCCTTTTTCTAGCATGTGATACAAGTAGGCTTTTGGATTGTAGATAAGTCCATATCCTAATTTAATTATTTTTTGTTCTACGTCTGTATCAAACCATTCGCACACTCCATCAAAAGACTCATCGAAACCACCTACATCTTTTATAAGCTGAGTTCTCATGGCCCAGTTGGTTCCCTCTAAGTGGTCAGCCTGCATTGTCCACCAAAGACGGTCACCACTTAAAATCTTAGGATCAAACCTTTCGATGTAGTTTGAATCGTAAGAAACAGAACCACAGTTATAAATTGCTGCCGGTGCAAATGTACGATTATCGAACATCCATCTAAGAAACCAATTTGGATTTTCTGCAATTCTTATACTGTCTCTAAAAACTCGTCTTTCTTTAGGAACAAATGTTGGGCCTGTCGTTCCTGCAATGTATGGGTTTTTAAAAGGAGCAATAAGTTCTTGAAGCCACGTTGGGGGGATCTCTACATCATCATCAATACGCACGAATATCTCACCCTTAGCCTTAGAAAGGGCATTATTCATGGCTTTAACGATGCCTTTATCAGACGCAATGATTACCTCAAAGTTATGGTAGGTCTGCTTTTTTAAACACTCCAGAACCTTCTTTGGTTCTTCCATCGTTAATATGACTATGCTAACAAAATGTTCCAAATCTGCTCCGCTATTAATCGTGCATCGTGATTTTCTAATATCATCTTCCTTAGCTTTGTTCCTTCTTCGGGTTTATTCAAAAGAATCTTTATTTTTCTTGCTAGATCTTGCGCGGATGTGAACTGCCACTGGTAGTCACCAAATACTAACCTTTTAGTGACAAGGCAGGGTTTACCCATGATCCCGTACTGTAAGAAAGGAGATGTGACTACAAAATCATTTCCCCTGTTATTGCTTCTTAGGGCCACACCAATTCCACAACGTGCTATTAAATTATGAACGTCTTTAAAAGGTATCCATCCGTAGAAAGTAACATTGCCTGGTGCTATTGATTTAAGTCTCTTGTAATCAGGGCCGTAACCGACAATTAAAAAGTCTACCTCTGGTAATAATTCTGCTGCATGTAATAATACATCTACGTTCTTGTTTCGACTAAGCACCCCATGAAACATTACAGTTTGTGTATGATGCACGTTATCCATCGGAAAATCTTTTGGATCTACAGGATCAAGGACTGTATACGAGCCGCCATTTATTTTATAATTCACATAGGCAGACATTGCTTTTGAAATACAGATTATTTCATCTGCTAATTTCCAAGTTAGCACTTCAAAATAATGCAAAATATTAAATAGTATTCCATCGGTATAATACATAAGATGAAAGTCACCCAATCTGATAACTACTCTTGATTTAGGAGATACCATCTTTACAAGTGCTGGATAAAACGGGAAGGAATCATCACAATAAATAATGTCGTACCCTTTTCCCATCACAAGAGCAGGTGCATAGAATATCCAGGCAATACTTTTAAGAAGTGGTTTCCACCATCCGGATCTGTCGAAAGATTTAAAAGTTAGTACATCCATCCCTTTGGCGTTTAAGTATGGGAAGGCTGCGTTTGTTTCTTTAATCCTGTTTTCAGGATGCCTATGAAGTAGGGCTATTTTTTTACTAGCTTGTACCAAGTTTGCCATTTTTCCGTTGGTTTAATGTCTACGATTTCAAAGTCTTTCCCGCAAAACTTCTTGATGTCATCAATGCTGTACATATAAAGCGTATGATGCTCTAAATAAATCCCATTGTTAGCGTAGAAATAAATAGCTAATTTTGCTTCTTTTCCGTCGTAACTTTCTGGGAAGATCTCACGCCCTATATCACCTAAGAATTTTTGTGTATGCGTGAAACCTTCTTTGTCAACTTTTTTCTTATCTAGGATGTCGAATATAAAGTGATCACCTTTTGCTAAAGGTAAATCTTTCCACCATTTCTGGGTTGGAATGTAATTGATCACGTCAAATAACGCAGTGGCTAAATCAAAATAAGGAGTAATCCATATGTCATGATATATTGGTACTTTGTGGTATATAATGTCATCATGAATAATATGTTTTCTATATTTTGACTTATTGATCATTTTTTTTGACTTTTCAATTCCCAATAATTGCACTTTCTTAGGGTAATATTTCCAGTAGTTTGCAGTTCCACATCCGATATCAAATATCGTTTTAGGATACTCAGCCCACTTGTAAATCATTTCTATTTCTTTTTTGTAGGGCTTGTCGTGATTGAACAAATCGTAGAACTTACTGTACTGATTATCGAACATACGAAATATCTCCGTGTGTCATTGGTAGATCATCCATATCTTTCTTCCCTGCAATTCTCCAATAGTAAAGTGCTAGACCTCTTGCGGCTTGTTCGGGAGTCATGTACATGTTGTAACCCAATAATTTTACATGGTCTTTTTCTTTTGGGATCTCGCGCCTTCCATCATTTCTCATGAGCCTAAACCATGTAGCCGCTTTCTTGTTGTCTGTCAAAATCATTCCACCCCGACCAATAGGGATGTGTTTGGCATAATGAAAAGATAGACAGTGAAAGGTATTTGGCTCGTACATATTTTTTTTGAATCTCATGGCACTGTCTATAATTGGGTAAGGGTGTAGTCTGTAAGCACCTATCCAATCTCGATTATCATATTCAACTGTTCCACCAGCATGGATAATGCTCATGGGTACACTGAAATATGTTTTCTTTGGTATCGTTACATTCGATACTTTTAGATACAGACAACTCAGAAACAGTGCGGCCGTACAACTCTCAACAGCAATTCCATATTTTGCCCCGCAATGTTTTGCTATTGTCTTTTCAAACTGTCGGATTACGTCGTTTCGTTCGTATTTTTTTACCATCCACCACCTCTGTGAGATATGTCATCGTCATTATTCGATTTTGTTGCTTTGATAACAAAATAAAATAATCCTATTACAAATAAATCAATTAGAATTACTAATATTGTTGTCATCGTAAAATTCCTTGCTTATGTCATTTGTCTTAGGCATTCTTTCCAGAGAATATTATTATAAATTCTTGCCGATTCTATCTCTGAATCAATAATACATTGTTTGTTTTCTGGAAAGAGAATAGCATCCGCAAAAAATCGACATTCTTGGGTGAAGTAAAATATTAAAACTTTTTCTTTAATTGATAAACTGCAATAATCAGAAAAATAACTAGCCAAAGAAATTTTTCTAACCTTTATTCGGCTTATAAATATTTTTGCCAGATCAACTTTTTTTTCTTCTTCAATATCAATTATTAAATCACTAAAATATATTGCGACGTGTGGGTCTAAAGCATCCATAATCAAATAAACTCCTTATCCTCAGACACTACACTAAACTGCCCGGCCTTAATTTCGTAAGCAACACAATCCGCAAGCACCTTAATTCCATGCCCACCCCTGTAAAGAAGCACAGCCTCTCCAGGTTCAGCGATCAAGAAGTCTAGAAACTTTCCAAAGGTGTCGTAAACATCAACCCTGAGCATACCCGATATAACCACGAAGGCTTCTTGAGTTCTCTTAATTGTTCTTGGGTTTAAGATATGTTGGTGAGTTCTAAATATCTTACCTTTTGGGTAGTTCATTCTTGAGGCTTGTAAGGATTCGTATTCACTTCCAAACCATTCTGTACCCTCTTGGATGTCTATAGCATCCACTAGGATTGCGTAGGTCTCTTTGTCTTTGGATATGTACTTCATTAGAATTTGATTCCCACACTTCCACCTACTTCGATAGATGAATTTTTAGGTTCGTAAAATCCGTTGTCCACTTCTGAGGATTGAATTTTCCACCCACGAATGAAGGGTGTTAAAACAACATCTACTTTCTTAAATGATTTCTTCGCATCTAGGGATACTTTAAATCCAACTCCGGATTTCTGATCGTTATTAATTAAAGGCAAACCTAGATTTAATTTATCAAGATGACTTTTCTGATTGCCTGATAGAAGAACATCAATTTCTGCTTGAACAGGGAATTTAAACTTATCAAACTTTACCCCTAGTGGGATGTAGTGATAGGTTGATTCTCTATCGTAGGCTAGCTCACCCGTAGTTGCAGAAAGACCATTTCCTTTGTCGATTAAGTATCTTTGGCCGTATCCTGTGAATACAACTAAGTTTTTAAAAGGGTATCCAATTAGACCTCTTACTTCGTAGGTTCTATCTTCGATCCCATCAATCTCGCCTGTTCCAGAATAGTCTACAAAACCGATGGCATATCTTCCGTCTAGTGCAAGATAGATTTTTTCTCTATTCTCGATCGTTCCATGAAGGCCGTAAAAGACACCATCTTCTTTGACGGTTATGGACTCTCTTCCTACTGGAATATTGTTTTCTCTGTAGCTAAAATGCGATATTTCAGGTTTGATTTCAAAGCTTGCCGCGTAACAATTGGCTGATAAAAATACCATTAGAACCAGCGTTGTGATCTTCTTCATACTTTCCTCCAGGTTGGTTTTTCTGTTTTAACGATGTAGGGATTATAAGTATTTAAATACCCTGCACATAGTTGGTTTGCTAATTTTTAGTTGATCAGAGATTTCATACTGTCTTTTACCTAGATTTTTTAAGTTCTTAATTTGTTCTAAAACAACAGTGGTTATACGTCGGCCATAACCATCATTTTTTCTGTGCATACTCATATGATCAGAACGCTTCATAAGCAATAGATTTTCTATTCGATTATCTAATTTGTTATGATTTATGTGATGGACTACCTCATCTTTTCCAATTTTTCTACCTATTGAGTCTTGCATTATTTTGATATGTTCTTTTATTCCATTTTTTTTCCCGCAATATAGAACCCTGTAGCCATTTTCATACCAGTAGCCATGACCTCGTGTTTGCATTTTCATCTGTATGTTCCTTTAAAGAATTTAGGTTTAGCGTATTTAACAACGTGCTTAATGTGCTTATTTAGGGCTTTAGAAAGCTCCCACTTGATTTTAGCCACATCAGTCCACATACCCTTAGTTTCTTCGATAATCTCGTTACCTTGCTTATCTAATACGTAAAAATCGGCATAATAATTTGCAATGTGAACCCCGTTCACTCTTAAATCAACTTTATACTGTATTTTGAAATCGCTAATTTCACCAGCCTGTTTCTGTGCATAAAGATAGTTACAGTGGTTAGCTTCTAATATGCTTTGGTGGATATGTTTTGAAACGCATGTGCAACTTTTATTTCCATATTTTGTTTTCTTAACAAACCTATCCCCTGGGTACTCGTATCTAATTTGGTCTTGTATCTTTTTAGGGAGTTTTCTCATATTAGTATTTAGTATTAAGATCTTAAAGATTTAAATACAGTAGTAGTAGAGCCTGTGGATAACCTGTTAATTAGTACATTTTCATTCTTAAATTTGTTCACAGCCCCTGTGGATAACCCTGTGGATAACTCAGGGTGGCTGTGGATAAACTGGTTCACTATTTTTCCACATTCTTCACAGTGTTTAAGCATAGGATCTTGCTCTAAACGACAAAATACACAGTTATCATAATTCTGGTAACCAGGATAGTAAGACTTACACTTAGTACACTTCTTTAATTCCATAAAAAATCCCCTCCGGCTTTAGGATAGTTTGAGACGCTCCGGCCGAAAGGGCAAAAAACACTAGCCGACTGGGATGGGCTTTGTTTTATTAGTTTGATTAAATCTTTAGGTTCGAAGCGTCTCATGTTTGTGATTATATAACATCAGTTAAACGGTTGTCAACTATTATGTTATTTCCCCTCATGCTCTCTGTGTTCTATTTTCATATTTTTACCAACTTTCTAAGTTTTTTAGGGAGCCTACGAATCATCATTTTAAGCCTACTTCCTGATTTAATTTGCTGATTACCTTTGGTGTTAGTATGTCTGCGATTTCTTTTCATTTCTTCTTCGGCTTCACCTCATAGTGCAGTTCTGCTTTAAATACATCATCATCATAATCAACGGCTCTTTCTTTAGCCTGTCCATAAGATGTGTGAAAAGAAAGCTCTCCTTGATATACTTTAAGTTTTGGATAAACTACCCAGCCATTCACTATTTTCTTATTTATTTTCATTTGGACTCCTTTGCGTTGCATACCATTGCGCTCGTTTGGACGATATGGTCTCTCATTTCTTCCTCTCCCATAAATGCCATAACCCGCACTTATTACATTTCTTCTGCTTAAACTTCTTAGATTTCTTTTCGGCCCAGATAAACCAAGACATGTAATATTTTGCTTCAGGCTCTCCTGCGT
>Ga0208005_1000574_pt1 | contig 13300 bp, 16 predicted proteins | sample DEB19_08_DNA_3_FD_184530 | JGI IMG/M metagenome (GOLD analysis project Ga0208005, IMG submission 184530) | Aqueous microbial communities from the Delaware River and Bay under freshwater to marine salinity gradient to study organic matter... | ecosystem: Environmental > Aquatic > Marine > Coastal... | reverse complement strand
CCAAACGGCGGCAACCCCCGAAACATCATCGCTTGCCCCTTGGAGTCATATCAATATCAACCCCAGCAATGGCAGTCCAAGTTCCACTAGGGATTACCCTAATTCTGTGGTATTTTCCAGACGATCTCAATGGAACTCTGTTTTCGTTGGATGCTGCAACAGCGGTAGAGAATGTTATTGGATCATCCAGCATCTCCCTGCTGGCAACAGAAACAGAAGCAGATCCATTGTCCACTTGAGGTCTTGCGAGCTTAACAATAGACGCAAGTCCAGAGGCCAAATCTCCCGTCTCTATCTTCGCGTCTGTTGCAGTGCCCTCAAAGGTAACGATCTTGTTCCCTTCAATGCCAGCAAACACCAATCGACCACCAAGCCACTGTCTAGCATCCAGAGATACCGTCAGAGCATCGATTGAGGCCGAATAGTTATCCAGACCTTCAAGCGTCACAGCAGCCGTTGCGGTGCTTGCTACATAGTTTGCGTCAGTCGATCCATAAGACCATCGTGCCAACTGCCAGTTATAGATAAGTAGGGAATACCCTGCACTTGTGTTTGGATAGCACCAAAGAACGACCTTCTTGACAGGATCAATTGCAGCAGAAATCGCTGATACAGCAGTTGGAGAAAGGTCATTCCAGAACCAGCGATCTACCTTTTCTGCTCCGATTGGCTTAACAGACTGTCCATCACAGACATAGAACCCGTCATCTGAAAGGAAGAATGTCAGATTTCCATACTGAGCGATACTTCCTGCCTCATAGCACCCGATCACCGGAGATATTGCATCAAACTGGAAAAACAGCGGACTTCCGATGTAGGACATTCGGACAATCGCTCTTTCAAGCAGGATTATTCCGAACTCGCCACCCGTAATTCCCTGAATGTCGCCACCATCAGGAAGGTCTTGATAATCTGATTGGCTTGCAGGGCCAGAAGTCCAATCCGTCTCATCGTTGATGTCTGACCATTGCACTCTGTTTGGATAACTGGCAACGTGCGCCGCCACAACAAAATCACGAACTACCGCAACAAACTTTGCAATAGGAGCCGCAGCCGCTACATCAGCAAAAGCAGTCGATGTCCCAAGAGTCCATGCTTGGATCTTCTCTGCACCATTGGCTGCAAGCAACACTTTGCCGAACTGTGCCCAGTTCCAGGTCAAGCCAGAATAGCCACCAGCTTTTGAGACATCGTTTAGATTCCGGGTTGCAGAGTCATACTTAAAGAGCTTAGTAGCACCACCAGCGAAAAGATAAGAACTTCCAGAGAACTTTCCTGATGTGATTGAGATAAGATTTTCTGATGCCGCATTAGAGTAATCACTTAGAGACGGAATTGGACCATATCCAACCTGTTGCGGATAGACGTTGTAAGCAGCTTGCAATGCTCCAGCCATTCCTGGCTGATCTGGCAACCACTCACCAAAAGTTATACGTTGCTCCATGTTGTCGATCCTGCACTTTGAGTTGTCCAGGAATTAGATCCCGGAGTAATGTCTGTCCATATCGTTTCGTCTTCAGGAACATCAGTCCAAGACGTTGATCCGGCACTTGAGTCTGTCCAAGTATTAACTTCTGGAGTCAAAGGCGTCCATTCCTGACCTTGCTTGAATCCGATGCAGCTTACATCTGCGTTTGCTGCTATCGAGGCGTATGCTGAGAACGTGGCATTTGCTAGGCAAGAAACAAGCGCTAGAGCCGTTATTTGAGCGTCTCCACCCGCTACCAACCCACCAAGGCAAGAAACCGTCGCATCAGCCGTTATTGAGGCATCTGCAAGCCTTACGCGAATTCCATCTGCTGTGACAGTTGCTTCAGCAGTAAATGATGCAATACCACTTGCAACGATTCCTCCAAGACACGAAACAGTGGCATCTGCGGTGATTGATCCAGCACCAAATTGAACCCTTGTTGCGTCAGCAGTTACTGTTGCTTGTCCTGAGATATCGGCTTGTCCGTATTGGACTCGTATTGCGTCTGCAACAAACGTGGCAACGGCCTCGATGACGCCTGTGCCGAATTGGACTCTGATTGCCTGTGCAACAACGGTTGCTGTTGCTTGGATGTCTCCAACTCCAAATTGGACTCTGATGGCTTGAGCAGAAACGCTAACATTCGCGTCCACCGATCCTGATCCAAATTGAACCCTGATTCCATCTGCCGTCGCAGTTGCTGTAACGCTTACAGATGCGTAAGCATCCCACCTTGTAACGCTTGTGTCGTATAGCGGAGAGTCAAGCGTTAGCGTGAGATCGTCTAGACTCGCCTTGAGATTGTCAAGTGAGTCTATCGTCCACGGTGGGAGCAAATCAGCCATTAGGCCAGCGTCACGCTCAGGGAACCAATGGCAACTCGGAACACATCACCCGTTGCAATCGTCTTGGATGCGTCCAAAGGCGTGTGATACAAAAGGTTTCCAGCACTTGAGGCGTCTCTAATGCCAACGTAGGCAACCGTTCCCCATGAGCCAGTGGCCTGTGGAAACTCAATTGCTGCCGTGTTGGTTGAAACACCATTGCTTGGCGCTCCAAACGTGATGGATTGCCGAGCATAGGCATTCCCAGAAACTTCAGTTCCCGTGTCCGCGTCAGTTGGATCTGTCGTATACAGAGCCAGATAGACAGTGGTTGGGGAAGTGTAGGAAGTGTTCCGCAGAGTTGCGTTGATAAGCGCATTCTCCAGATAGTTGCTCATTTCAGCCATGATTTACCTCTTTGCCAGCGTCATTGCTAATGGTTGTGCAGAATACTCGCCACGGTCATCAGAAACCGTCAAAGTATCAATTGCACGTTGATACAGTGCTGCCCAGGTAGACAGCCTTTCATCGTTCATCAAATAAGGTTCTGCCTCTCCAAGAGACGCATACAACAAGGCATCCGGGCAGTTTGCTAAGAACACATTGGATGCATTAGTCGATGACAGATAGGTTGGTGCTGCGTAGTACAGCAACTGAACCGTCATTACAGAGTCAGGAATCGGGGCGAACTGAATCTCGGAAGCGGTGATTGTGTAAGCCTTCGGTCTTCCAGTGTCAGTTGCCCTTGCATTCCTGAAAAATATGCTTGGTGCGTAATAAGTAAGCGCCTCAATCGGAGTCGTGTTGAGGTGGATGTCTCTTAACTCAAGAAAGTCGCTTGGCAGAGAAACAGTTGAATCGTTTGCAGTGGTCGATGCAGTGGAAATCTTCAGCATCTGACGGATGCGAAGTTCCCTGCGAAGACGGTTTTCTGCAAGCGTAATAAAGTCTGGAATTTGATCCGTCAAGTCAGTCCGGGCCAGGTAGTTGGCAACGGATGTCTTGAGATCGCTATAACTGGTGAAAGGCATTAAATCCTCCCAGGACGGGTTCTAAAGGCTTGATTGTCTCGTTCGTTCAACCACGCCTTGAAACGCTTTTGGTCAAGGATGTGGAATCCGCGCATGATTCCATCCTTGTTCAACTGGTCGATCACCGTTAGCGGAATACTTGCTATTTTATTCCCAAACAGATGATTTGACCACCTAGTTCTTTCATCGTACGAGTTGAACTCTCGTTTATTGCTTTCAACGATTCCAGAGACATCTTGGACAGTCTCAATGACAACTTCACCGTTATCCGTAGCATGAGCTTTACGTGAACGGAAATTGTTTTGTTTTGCTATTTCGTTGATGTTCATGTGAAAAAGGGACCAGAGTTTCCCCTGATCCCTCGTACTGTTGTTAAAACAGATTAACTCAGATCTGCCACGATCCCATGAGCGGCTTCATTCTTGACTTCCAAGGTGTACTCAACCAGAAGCTGAGTCTTGGCAGAGTCGCCGGTGTTTGCCAGGTCGTTCGTGAAGAACGGACGCAGGTAAGCAACAGCAGCGTACTCAGGATCAAGCACGAAAGCCACTTCGTTAGCGGAGTTGCCAGACAGCATAAAGCGGTTAGGAACAACGCTCATCGAACCGAAATCGCTGAGATAAACGTCAGCAGCACCAATGATGGTCGTAGGAGCATCAGAAGGAGCCATGTAACGCTGTGCAGCGATGCCAGCAAAAGCCGACACGGTTTGCTTGTGGGCCGGAGTGACCATCAGCACCTTGGGAGAGCCACCAGACTCAAAGACTTCCTTAACGACAGTCTTGAGCAGCGATTCTTCAAAAGTACGGTTCGTGCCATTGGTACGAGCAGTCGTGCCGGTTGCACCAGCAGAGCCACCAGTTCCAAAGTCACCATTGGTCGCCAACCAAGTTTGCAGACCACCCAAAACACGAGCCGTAGAGCCAGCAGAGCCGTTTGACTGAACGGTGTTGTTCAGCAATGCAAACTCCATATCGCGCTTGATTTCGCTGGAGGCTTTAGCCAACTGATAAGCCTTTTCAGACTTGCGGCCTGCTTTGTCAACAGCTTCCAGGGTGCCAGTAATACCAACGGTCTTCTGACTGATCTGGGTGCGGTTGCCAACACGGGTCGTTGCGGTCAGCGTTGCTTCCGTAGCATCAGCGCCTTCAACAGCAGCGTTAGCGGCAGCAGCAGCCAACGAATCGGTTTGCCACTCATGGTAGACCGCCGTAGCTTTGGTCTTTCCAATGGTGGACATAAAAGGCGTGTCAGTCGGAGAGATGTTATAGATCACATCCGACAGGTCTTCCCGCATACCAACTGCGGCATAGGTACGAAACTGAGGCATTTTGATTCCTTAAAGTAGACGTTCAAACAGAGCAGCAGCGTCGGAGACTTTTCCTGACTTCCTTAGCTGTGCATGAGCTTTTTTCGTCTGCTCGTCACCCGCAGCCTTTTGAGTTGCTGCGACGCCTGGTTTAAGCATCCTTGGCGCTTCTTGGACTTTCTTGGTTACGTCAGGCTTTTGGGCTTGCAGCTTGCGATATTGCGAAGCCTCCCAAAGAGCTTGGATCATGCGAGAGTCATAAGCCTGAGACAGTTCATTTTCAGAAAAGCCTAGACTTGTTGCATAGTCACGCATCTGCTTCTTGATTACGTTCCCTTTTTCCGGGTGCCCGTAATCAGGAATGATCTCAGTCACTCGCTGACGTTCGGATTCAACACGCTGCGCAAGTTGGGCTTGTTGTTCGCGGTATTGCTGTTGTAGCAGTCGCTCACGTTCTGCCTTTACTCTTGCCAGTTGTTGCTCGCGTTCCGTCTTTTCTGCGAACTTGACTGCGTAGCCAATAGGGTCTGATTCCTTGAGCGCCTCAAGGTTCTCGCCCTGGTTTTGCTGGGTCAGGAATTGCTCGATCAGGTTGAGTCTTTGCGCGTAGGCATCACGCGCTTGCTTCGCCTGTTCAACAGCCAATCGCTCAGATTCAACGGCTTTACGTTGTTCTGCGAGCGTTTGTGACTTTTTTGTGTAGTCAAGACCCTTTTGATAGCCATCCACAAGTTCATCAAAGGTTACCTCTCTTTCCTCTCCAGCGGCTTTCACCCGGAATCGCTGCGGTTCAGGAGCTTCCTCTTCTTGCGGAGCTTCTTCAGGTTCAGCTTCTTCCTCTTGTGACATCTGCTCTTCAGGGGCTTCCTGTTCGGATTCCTGCGGAGCATCCATCAATCCAAGAAAGGATTGTGCTGCTTGATTCACAGTCATTGAACCACTGCCTTGCGGCTCGGTGTTCTCTGCCATTTGCTTCCTTCAATTTTCCGATTAACCGAATCGGTACGGATTCACAGAATCTTCCACCGCTTCTTAACGATTTGATCGCTATCAGCAATGGACTGAAAATGCGCAATTATTTCATCAAGAAACCTTACTTTCAAGTAGGCTTTCTCACGTTCTTCAATGTCTGATTCTCTGGAGTTAAGTATCTCTGTAATGAACTGCGATCTTAACCCATCCAACTCACCCTTGAACCAATCATCAGTTAGGAGCGTTTTTGCTCGCTCTGCTTTGTTCATTGTAGTAATCCGTAGTCAAGCAATTCAAAAGATTGCTGGCCTAAATTAGACAAAGAACCGATCTGGCTTTGCAAAGCAGCCAAAGAATCAATGATGCTTGTCAGATCAGTTGGTTGGTATAAACCCTTAAGAGCGTCAATCTGTGCTTGTATTCCAGATAGGTCGGTTGGTTGAATTCCAGAAATCTGATTTTGCAGTGCAGCAATGTCTGAAGTTAAGCCAGAGATGTCTGTTGGTTGGATTCCAGAGACTTGATCTTGCAAAGTATTAAGTTGAGAAATTAATCCCGAAAGATCGGTTGGTTGAATCCCAGAAACCTGTCCTTGCAGGGTGTCAAGTTGGCTCTGCAACCCAGAAAGATCAGTTGGTTGAATGCCTCCGATCTGGCTTTGCAATGAATCCAGTTGGCTTTGCAGTGTAGACAAGTCTACGGGTTCGTAACTTGGACGGCTCTGAAGTTCTGCCAATTGATCGTAGATCGAAGACAAATCAACAGGCGCACGGCCTTGCAAGTCAGCTAGTTGAGATTGCAATCCAGAAAGATCAATGCCACCAACAGTCTTTTGCAAGTCTTGGATGTCTGAGAGCAATCCAGAAAGATCAGTTGGTTGATACAAATCTCTCAAAGATGCAAGTTCATTCTGTAAGGATGTCAAATCCGCAGGCTGATACAAATCTTTCAGATTAGAGATCTGATCTTGCAAAGAAGTCAGATCCGTTGGTTGATAGAGATCCTTAAGACTTGTCAGTTGATCTTGCAGAGATGTCAAATCAAAAGAACCATACAGGTCTTTCAAAGACGTCAACTGATCTTGCAACGAAGTCAAATCTGCTGGTTGGTAAAGATCTTTGAGAGATGTGATTTGATCCTGTAAAGATGTCAAATCTGCTGGCTGATACAGGTCTCTCAACGAAGAAATCTGATCCTGCAACGAAGTCAAGTCAGCGGGCTGATACAGGTCTTTGAGCGTGTTTAGCTGGTCTTGTATGCTCGTCAAATCAGTCGGCTTGTACAGCCCTTTAAGTGCGTCCAACTCGCTTTGCAGTCCAGACAGATCAGTTGGCTTGAACTGACTTCCGATCATATTGATCTGTTCAGGAGTCAATTCAATTCCACCAGCCAACTGGTTTTGCAAAGATGCTTGCTGATTGGCTAAATTGGTCAGTTGAGTCTGAATGTTGGCAAGCGTTTGATCTCCTGTTTTCTGGACCACTGTACCAATAGCAGGAGCTTCCCAGGCCGAAGGGGTATAGAGAGGACGCTGAGTTGGAGTTTGAATCGTTTGCTGTGGAGCGCCAAACTGCATCGCCAACGGGGTTGTTTGGTCAATAAACCTTCCAGCACCATAGCCATACCCCTGACCAAAATAACGATCTTGGTAGCCCTCAATAGGAAGGCTTGTCAATGGCAAACCACCAAGTGTTTGTGGAATAAACGTAGCAGCAGGATTTATCATCGTCTGCCAAGCATTGTTCTGCGAGGACCCAGACGGTTGACCAGAGGTTTCCCAGTAATAACTACCATCTGGGTTGTAATAAGTGTCGTTTCCGTAGCCAGTTTCAATATCAGCCATGATTACCCCGGAATTTGTACGTTCGTTGCAATGCCAGCGCCGACTTTAGCGGCTTTCAACTGGACCTCGGCTTCAAATTCTTGCTTCTTCCTGACCAATTCAGCAGCAGCCTTCTCGCGCTCCAACTGAATCTGAGCAGCAGCTTTCTCTCTTGCCAACTGAATGTCTGCTTGAGCCTTTTGCTGTGCAATGGCGATCTGGGCATTTGCCTGAACCATCATTGCTTGTGTGGCAGGATCTTGCTGTGGCTGTTGAGGCTGCGGATTGCTTAGAGCCTGATCCATCTGTGGCGTAATCGTCTTGAAGAAGGTAGCTGCATCCTTGAACCCAGCCGCCTCGATCATCCTTCCAAGCGTCTCCCGATATTGACCAACGCTCACCAAAGGATTGGCAGGCCCGTATTGCTGGAGGATTTGCTCTTGCTTGGATAGGATCATCGACAGCATTGCCATCTGTTGCTGCTGGTTTCCAGTACCAAGACCCACAGAGATAGAGACATCATATTGATTGCTCCACATCCTTGGATCCATCGCAACATATTGACCATTCATGCGGATGATGCGTGGCTTGTCCTGATACTTGCACAGCAGATGCAGGATTCCCTTAAACAGACTCTTTACACCTGTCTCAGCAAAGATCCTGGCGATCAATTCCAGCTTGCCAGAAGATGCATTTTGGAATGCAGCAACAGCCGTCGCAGTGACGTTTTGCAAAATGTTTGGATCTAGGCCCTGACTTGCATCAGAAATGCCAGTTCTTTTTGCTTGCGTTTGATCCAGGTATTCAAGCATCGGGAAGGCTTGATTTGCAACCGGCTGCACAGCAAGAGGAACAACCGCATTCGGGTCTTTCATCCGAACCACGCCACCAGGCGTGACACTCAGCAAGTCCTCAATGTTGACTCGACCTTCAACGGCACCAACCCGCGCATTGTTTGTCAGATACAAGTTATCCAACATCTGCCGAGTAATAGTGGACTTCTGGAGTTGAAGATCCATTACTTTGTCAGCAAGACTCAACCCATAAAACTTATGTGGAATTGGGATAGGGCAGAGGCTATGGAACGGAACATAGTCCGTCTCCTCTTGCTCCATGATCTTTTTGCCAGCGTAGACAACCCGATGCAGCTCTGCGATTCCATCTCCATCCATGTCAGCGCGGATATAGCACTCATAGACTTCAACTTCCTGCATTGATGGGTCGTTTGACTCCATGCCACTTGGTTGCTCTCCTTCAGAGAATCGAGCCACACGCTCTGGAGAGAAACTCAGATCGTCGTAAGCAGGCAGGTTGTCAACAATCTCTTGTGGATAACCCATTGCAACCAGATCAGACCTTGCAAGCAAAACTCTATGTGCGCAGAAAGGCGAGTCAGCAATTGTCCTAGCACGCTTAGAGATCAAGAATTCTTCTGGTGGAAGGTTCTCAATCTTGACTCGTCCAATCTTGGTCTTCTTCATAACTTTTACGCTATGAGAAGACTGAATCAGTTGAGCACCATCAGGACCAATTGCTGGAGATCCATCTGAATTAAACACAGGATAGGTAACCGTCTCTTGCTCAACGATCTCCCGAGTACCATCAGAAAGAAGGAGCGTCAACTCATCGTCTGTCAGATCTTGGTAGGTTTCCTTTGTGATGTCATAGGAATCGTCCCAATAAGCCTTAACGATGCCGACTTTCTCAAGGAGTCCGTCTTTGAACCAATCGTGCAGCAGAGCAAATCCAGGGTTGTCTTTGTAGAAAACCCAATTTGTGTAGTCTGTGGCTTGTTTAGCTGGACCTTCGTCGCCAGGAGCAACAGGCTCAAACCGAACGACATCATCACTAGCAGTAAAGATGCGAATCAGTTGAGGCAATGCGCCATCAATGACTTCTGCAACCTCGCCAGTAACAATCTGGCTGCGTCCTTCTACCTCATTCCCGTACGGATAGCGAAGGTAATACTCCAGAGCTTTCGTTCTCGATTCCGTCGTTTCGCTCTGCACGTAACCGATAGCGTCGTCGATTTCCTGATCCAGCAGGCTTTTCAGGCTCTCTTGATTCATTCTTCAATCCTTCAACTTCAGATTCCAGTTTGGCGATTCTGTCTTGCAAAGACTTAAGAAGCGCCGGAAGGTTTCCTTGTTTGTCAACCCACATTCAGACCACCCACTTTAAGTTCACGGACAAAGGCTTGCTCCAATCGCCGCCTTGTGTGTTTATTCCAACAGCCATGTATCGGAATGCATCACTTGCGTGAGAGGCCCAATTGTGTAGCGGCTTGTCAAAGTAGACGTTTCTTTTTTCGTCGTACTCGCGCCGATAGTTTCTTAAAGCGTCAAGTCCTTGCTTAACTTTTGGCATATTGAACCAGCACTTTGGAAGCATTCTTCTCACTGACTGAATGCCATCAGCAACAGACAGTCTTGGTGCGACAGTAATGCTAAGTCCTGCTTCTTGCAGCATTTCTTTTCTGCTGCGTCCTGTTCCGAGTTCCCTAACCTCAACATCATGAGGCAGGATGTGCTCGGCAGTGTGCCACTTGTTTTCTTTAATCCAGTTTACGTACCAATCGAGTCCAACCCCGTGATTTTCCACGAAGTCCATGACTCTGTATTCTTGCCCAGCAGCCTGAAGCACCCAGATTGCTGTTGAGTCACCGACACCTAAGTCCCAGGCCGTGAAGGTCTTTGTGAGATCGTCTCTTTCAATCTCAACCATCCGTTGCTTTTCTTCCAACTCATTGAGGAAAGTTGCGTAATAAGCACCCTCCACAGCAGCATTGAAAGAACACTCAAACTCTTGCTGGTACTTGTCTTCACCCATCTCCCTCTTCGCAGCAACCAACTCCTCATGCGGGATTAACTGCGTCTGGGAGGCTTTGAACTCTAGTGATGCCCAGCCAGGTTCTTCTCCAGCCCTGTCTCTTAAATCCTTAAAGTGATTTGCTCCCTTAGGAGTTCCAATAAACAGCGCCCATCCTTGTCTATCAGCAAGCGATGGACGAATGATCTCGTTCCAGATTCTTGGGTCTTGATCTCCAATCTCATCCAGGACAACACCATCAAAGTATTGGCCCCGAAGTGAGTCAAAGTTGTCGGATCCGTACAGACTTATCCTACGCCCCCAGAAGTCCACTCTCAGTTCAGAGTGGTTTGCGGTTGCGCTCAATGGAGCTGTGTACTTAAGCAAATAGTCCCAAGCCACTCTCTTTGCTTGAGTGTAAGTCGGGGCTATATAAGCGTATCTTGGAGCTTCTTTCTCGTTCTCGACTGCGGCTTTAATCAGATGATTAAGTGCCGATACAGTCTTACCCATCCGTCTGTGGGCAACGACAACAACGAAACGATTGTGATCTAAAGCACTGTGAATCGCAAGCTGTGCAGTTCTTGGGCTATACGGGATTACGATCTCGTTTACTTCGCCCAAGTAATCACCTGCTTGATAGGCTCACCGTTAGTACCGCTGACTTCAGTTCTTGCCAGCTTTGGAATGTGGTACTCGATTGCTCTTAAGTACAAATCTGCGGCTTTACCGGGATCTGGCTTAACCTTATCACCATCACCTAGAGCGACAGTTTGTAGCCATTCAGCAAACTTTGGAGCGTTTTCCTCTGCCACCATTGCGATCATTTCTCGCACGTTCTGGGTGGTTTTATTTGGGACGCCTTTTATTCGGCCCATCCCCGCTGCTGGAGGCTTTCTCTTAACAGGTTTCAGTATTTTGTTGTCCATTTCCGACTCCTTTCGGGCCATCGGGCTTAAGTTTACTCTTGTTCTTGCAGTAGTCCAGAAATCATTGGAACACCAATTCCTAGTGCTGCTAGGCTTGCCAGAAGGTCGTTCTCGTTGACCCGTGCAGGGTCGAAGGCGGCGAATGGGGATCTCTCAAAATCGTATTTAGGGCTTTGCATCGTCGGCATTGATGCTGGGCCTTCAGCAAATTTTTGAGACTTGTCGATTCCAAGCTCGTACAACGAATCACCTGGGGAATACAGCGTCTTTGCGGGTGTTCGTGTAGAGATGATCTTATAATCACCATTGAGTGCGGATTCTCCATGCTCAACGGCATATTGCTTGTCCATCGTTACCCAATCCCCTTGGTTGATGAACTTGCCAGCTTTCTTTGGAACTGCTCGAAATACCGTGACCATTTCGTCCGGCTTGTCTTTCAGCGCCTGCATCCTTCTAACCAGGGCGGAATCACGGGCTGGATCAGCACCATCTCCGTAATATCTGGCAGCTTTTGGCGAGTAGATGTCTGCCGGGTACACCTTGTCAAGTTGATGCAACGGTGCCCCGACATCGGCAGCTGACAAATTTGGCTGATGACCACCCTTGTAGTCGGGGTAAGCGTATTCCAACGCCCTCGCCCTCTCCATCGGGGTGTTGTTCTCTGGCAATCCAAGCATCTTGACTGCGTTCTGGCGAGCTGTTTCCAGGGCTTTTTCTTGTGGCAGTGCTTTAGTGGCTTTTGAAGCCTTGGCAAGTGCTGCTGGTGCAGCCGCCAGTGCAAGTGGTGTTGGCGTGTTAGATAGTGCCTGACCAGTTCTCCATGCCTCTTTTTCTATGCTTGTTGCGTCTTCTGGTGCATCAAAACCAAGCAGACCTCTAAGAGTGGCACCACGAATACCACCTCCTAGAGCCTTTTCGGTCCAGTTGCGTTTTTTGGCTAATTCTGCAACGTCATCAAGAAGTCCTGCAATGTCCATTTCATTTCTTTCTGTTTCGCTCTGAAATGGCCTTAGCCTTCGCCTTGGCGTCTGCCTTACTGTTGGCTCCCCATGCCTTCAGGCTTAATAGGAGTCTCGTAGGCTCACCGTTCTTGTACTCTGGACCAGGCATATTGCCCATCCTTGCCAGAAAAGATGCCCGCCTTGGGTTGTCTCCACTCTTTACGGGAGCTTTTAGGTTAGAACCAGGGTTCTGTCTTTCATAAGACTTACGGCCTTTTTCATTGAGGCCACCCTTTGGATTCTTTCCCTCTTTTCTGGTCCAGGCAGCAGTCATTTCTTTTTCATCGCCCTGCGAGCTTCGCTCATTGCAATCGCAACTGCCTGAGACTGACTCTTAACCACAGGTCCTTTTTTGCTGCCAGAGTGGAGCTTTCCTTTGCCCCACTCTGACATGACTTTAGCTACCTTCTTCTGACCCTTCGGAGTCATCTTCATATTCCATCCCTTTCATTGCTTCGTGTTTGGCAATTCTCAACATCTGCTTTTGGTTCTGAGTCAGCTTTTGAGTGATAGGTCCACCACTCAACCAAGCAGAGCAAGTCCTGTTTCCAGCACACTTAAACTCGAAAAGTTCGCAGTAACCAAGATTCGCAGCGTCTTGTACTTCATTGGCATACGTTTCTTGGTCAGACTCCTCTTGTTGTATTCCTGCAACAATGCAGTCAATCATCTCTGGAGTCTGAATGAATGCAGCGCAATTTCCGCAGCGCATTGACTTGGCTTCTTCTACCGGAGTCTGCCATTCGTCTGATTTGGCTTGCCAGAACTCCTCGTTTTCTTCGTCTGGATTTGCTGGGCCATAGCCGACATTCTTGAAGGCCCAATCCCGAGCCTTGAGGTTCTCTTGAATGTCTTGCGTAGCAATAGGGCAGATCATTTCTTCTTGCCCTTCATGGCTTTTTGCATCTCAATGGCTTCGTAGCCCTTACCAAACTCATCAGCCATGCGGTAAGCCTTCATAGGCTTCGTGTGATGGTACTTGCGCTTGTTCTGGTCGAGATACTTCTGCATCTCTTTGGCAGGGTTCTTCAGCATCTTGCCCCCAAATGAAAAAAGGCCCTCTGGCCTTAAAGACGCCTCGCCCTGGCTTGAGCCATGCGATGCTCCCATCCCGTGATGAGGTAATGCTTTAT
>Ga0208005_1000568_pt1 | contig 13365 bp, 13 predicted proteins | sample DEB19_08_DNA_3_FD_184530 | JGI IMG/M metagenome (GOLD analysis project Ga0208005, IMG submission 184530) | Aqueous microbial communities from the Delaware River and Bay under freshwater to marine salinity gradient to study organic matter... | ecosystem: Environmental > Aquatic > Marine > Coastal... | reverse complement strand
GCACTATTGATTTTATCTGCTGTAATGCTACCTGCTGCTAACTTGTCACCAGTTATGCTGCCTGCTGTGAATACATCTGCGGTGACAGCACCTGCTGCTATTTTTTCCGCAGTGATAGCACCTGCTCGAATGTTAGTGCTGCCTACTATGTCACCGTTTAGTGTCAATACACTGCCATTATAAGTTATATTAGTTGCGGGACTGCCCAGGGTAAATGGACCCGCTTGTTCTAAATAAGCACCACTGGTATTGGCTGTCATAGTAGTGTTATTTCTTGTGGCATTGCCCACACGCAGTGCGTTGGTTAAAACCGCATTGCTAACTAACTTACTGGCACTGATAGTTCCATCTGCTATGATACTGCCAGAAAATATTGTTGCTTGAAGTATCCAACTATTGCTGAAATAACCATAAGTCACGCTGTTGTTTTTATTGTTATAAGTTATAGTGGCAATATCACCAGCCTGTGGTGTAGTTCTACCACCAGTGGCATTGCTGTATTCAGTTGTGGTGGGACTGGTGCTGACATTATTGCTGCCCCTGTCTATAAAGATCTGACTTGATCCCTGTGGTCCAGCGACACCCTGTATGCCCTGCTGTCCATCTGCCGATTGATAACTTATGGCTCGCATAGTGGCATAGCCCCAGTCTATTTGACTTGTTTGATTAAAAGAATTTACCGTGGTGCTCAATACATATTTGAGTTCCCATAAGTATCTACCTGCTGCTCGCTGATATTGACTATATGCTGTGGGGCCATTTGAATCACGACTCCAAAAACTATTAGGTGGATTATAACCATTGATATCCCAGCGATAATCCACTACGGTGCCTGTGGGTATGGCAGTGGGTGTGTTAGAATTCCATTGATACACCGTGAGCACTGCTACACCTATACCATTTTGTCCTGCCTGTCCCACAGCACCTTCAGTGGCTATGGGCATACTGATCTGTGCTTGAGCACTGACACTGGTGGTGCCGTTTGTGGGAATGCCTGTGGCTGTGACACTAACGACGACATTGTTAGCCGTGGTGCTGGGAGTGATTGTTATATTTTGACTGCTTAGAGTGTTGGCAGTGCCACCTGTCACGGTCCAACTATATGTGATATTACCCGAGAATCCGCGTGCCTGTGCTGTCAGCGTAGTAGTGGCGGGAACAAATGTGCCACTGACTAACTTTTGAAAACTCATAGCATTACTTGATGCGTATCCTACAATATCCACGGTGGGCACTGCTACACCGGGACTGCCATTGGTGCCGTTGGTGCCTGCCGTGCCCTGTGGTCCCTGTGGGCCTTGAGGGCCTTGTGGGCCCTGTGGTCCAGTATTTCCCGTGGCACCTTGTGGGCCCTGTGCTCCTGCTGATCCCGTGTCGCCTTTGGCACCTGATCGTTGTTGAACAATATTACAGCGTCTTGTGCCCAGATCATACGCAGTGCCTGAACTATCTTTATACCATATACGACACTGAACATAAGCGGGTTCTTCATAACCTTTTAACGCACTTGTGATGCCTGTTATATTGAATATGACTTCATCATTGACGGTGTCATAAGTGGCAGCAGTGACAGATATGCCTTCATATACAATATCACTGACACGAAAGTTATCATTGGGCATAGTGCCGTTAGTTGTAGCAGTGGTGAGATTGATACGCTGACTGCCTACTTGAAGGCTTAGGCGAATTTGCTGTGTGGTGCCAGTATATACACCTGTGCTGCTGGTAGCCAGTGTAAGTTCCTGCGGACTAAACACCACGCTGGTTGCTGCTTGACTAACACTGATAGCCTGTGGGCTCCAGACAATTGTGGCAGGCGTTGATGTCAATTCACCATAACGACCTGCTTTACCAAATCTTGCTTTTACATAATAACTTTCACCTGAACTATTGGCAGGTAAGTTGCTGGCAGTGTAAGTATAACTGAAATTGGGACCTTGAAATAATGTGCCGGGACTGGGCAGTAAGTTGCCCATATATGTGTAAGCAGTGTCACTGGGTGTGGTATTTGCTGCTGCCATACAAGCAAATAATTGTATTTCATCTGCTGTAAATTCTTCTATGACACTGAAGACTATATCAAAGTTAGGCACGGTGGCAGTGCTGTCTATTTGATTGCCAGGAATTGACACAAGGGGTCTGGGCAATATGTTTATGGGTTTAATACCTAAATTAGGTTGTTCTACGAACTCACTGACGGGTTCTTCTGTATATACATCAGCATTATATTCTATAGCAGTTATTTCTGCCAGTAGTGCTCCTTCAGCGGTTTCTACTTCTTTGATGCGACTGATTCTAAATGGTTTTCCCTGGGGATATGTGGGTGCGGTCCAATTATATAAACTTTGTGTCACCGTGATGACATCACCGCATTGTGCTTGTAATCCATAATGAGTAGTCATAAATCTAATAACTAAATCATCTCTGGTTTGTTTAAGTTCTATTCTACCAATACGCAGTGCTTGAACATTGTTATTGACTAAGTCCAAAGTCATATTCAAACGATTGTCGGGCTCATTGGGATGCCGTGTTATACTCACACCCTGAGTGCCGTATGCTGGAACAAGATCACGAGCATATAAGCGTTGATCTTTGTTGTTTCTATCGCAATATTCTACTTCTACTTCATTGTATAAATCATCCAGTTTGGTAGAACTTATGTCAATGCCGCCTACAATATTGTCATCTGTAAATGCCAGTGTAGTTGTTTGACTCCATTTAGGAAATACACGCCAGCGTCCCGCTGATATATCATAACTCATCCAAGCAGCACTATTTTGTAATATTTGATCTATATTTTCTTTAACGCTGCGATTAGTGTCTATGATACCATTTATACTATAGCGTGGTAAAGCATTAGATTGTGGTGTTGATGTCCAAGCACCTGACACATAATATTGATCGCAGTGTGTTCTCCAAGCAGCCAATGACGCAGTGTCTATATCTGCTTGATCCACGCCAGCACCGTATCTACTTGATGTCATATAATCATACCAAACATCAGCGGGATTACTCATTGAATTTGTAAGTTTGAATGTGAGGTTAGGCAAACTGGTAAAGCCTTTTTCACTGCTATAATTTACACGCACTATGGCAAATATCAAGCCCTCCATTCTATAGGAGGTGTTCCATAAACCATCAGGCCAGTATTGATCAGCACTGACACTATTGGTCGTGGGAAATATTTGTCGTGTTCTATCACCAGCATATATGCGAACCTCAACTTGATTGTTAAAGTTAGCATCCACGGTGTCCAAATAACCATCAACGGTTTTGCGACCCTGAAGTGCTTGATGATTATTGGTGCCAGACTGAAAATCTAATAGTGCGTCATTATACCATATTTCACTGACTGAATAAGTGGCTGCGGTGTTGGCAGTGTTTAAGTTAGTGGTTTCACCTAACACTACACAATAATACATTGACTGATTCTTATTGACTAATCGTGCGTCAGTGATCATACCATTGATATAACTGGTGCCATAGGGAACAGGAATCTTATTTACGGTATTGGGTGGCAGTTGTATTCTTCCGCCCTGATTGCTTGTGGCTGCTGATTTATTGCTGCGTCCATTTATCAGTCTGCTTACTAAAAAACTGGCTCCAATATTGAACGCTGCTTTTGCTAAAAAACCCGCACTGGCAAACCAAGCACTGGCTGCTTCTACTGCTGCTACAATTGCTGATATAAATGCTGCCATTTATTGACTCCAATTCTCATCTTGTGGCTTAAAACCAAATCTATGGTAGTTATATTCTGTGCCTGCTCTACGACTGATGGTAAAGTTATTGATCCAGCCCAGGGCTTTGAATTGCTGTCCAATATTGACATATTCTTTAAGCAAACGATATCCGTGGCTGCCACCGCGATATTGAGGTTCTACCCAATATACTAATTCATTTAATGTGAAAATATCAGGATTCCATATATGCGGTGTTTTTATAGCAATAAGACAACCAGTGATCTTGTCATTGACTTCACTGACCAATGCCACACCCGCACCCGCTATAATATGATCCAGCATACGGCTGATATATTCTTCATTGTCGCCAAATTCCACATCAGCAAACGCTCCCGTGTCCCTATAATTTCTCAACATATGAAATATATAAGGTTTGTCAAAGGCTGTTATATGTCTTATTGCCATTATGCTCCTGAGGTATCCTGTGCGTAAGTATCCACATCATAACTGCCACCACTGCCACCAGTGCTTTGTGCTGCTGTGCCTTTATATTCCTTACCAAAGTCAAAAGCAGCATTGAATAGTGCTACCACACGATCCATACTGGGATCAGTGGTGATAGCGTCGGTAATATATAATTCATTAGTTTTAACACCAGCGTTAGTGCGTTTATATACAATATTGTAATCTTTTTGATTTGTTCTACGCCCACTAATGCGATTTTCTAATACACCAAATATACTGCTACATATAACGCTGATTGTATAATTTACTTCAGCACCTGACGAGTTAGTATTGACTTCTTCATTGATGCTGTAATTTACAATAATGCCACGAAATCTGCTGTATATATTTGCTGTTTGTATAGTTCTATTGGCGTCTAAAAAAGCACGATATATATTGACTTCACCGCCCTTGATTTTATAATCCATAATGCTGGGAATATAATTGTCGGGAATGCCACTTAGTGTAATAGTCATTTCATCAGCACTATTTTGTAGTGTATTTTGTATGTCACTGATGCCTAAAAATCCACCCAGGGGATTGTAAGTGCGACCCTGATATGTTATACTATTGACACCGGTGATAAAGTTTAGTTCTGTCTGCTGTGTGCCGCCTTCTTGTGCGAAGAACATATCAATCAATAAGCAGTGTTCAATATTTTGTTGATTGGCTAAGGTGATTGTTTGTGTCATACCACATTCTCCACAACGCTGAAATCACCAGTGAATTCTATCATACGCCCCGATGTCATTCTATAAGCAGGCAAGTCGCTGACTATGACATTGAACTGGCATTGCGGGCCTGCTATAACGCCGGGATTGCCTGATATCGTGCCTATTACCAGTCTGTGTAAAGGCACACTTAAAGCAGTTTGATTTGCGTTTTTTGTGACATCAGCAGTGACAACATAGGGATAACGGTGACTGACAGGCTGTATAATATCACCTGTGCGAAATATAACGGTGTTGTTGGGCACTGATGAAGTGGCAATTGTAAAACTATTTGATCCCGCATTGGTTATAGTGATATTGGGCACTTGTCCCGTAAGCGATAATGTTAAATCACCCTGATAAGCAGTTAGCCAAGTATTACCCTGATAGCCACCCACAGGTTCTTTGTTGCCTAATTTAACCGTGTGTTCTAAATATTTGTCTTTGATTAAAATGTTTTCTATAACACTGCGATAGTCAGCCCAGCGATATAATGGAGCAGGCGTTATGCGAAAACTCCAGGGCTTGACCGTGACACGCTTACCGGCATATATCTTACCACTGCGGCTAACGGTCTGTGCCACTACTTCATTACGCACTATTTCTATAGTTTGTGCTGTGTCTATAATTGATTGTAGGCTCATCTACGGCTCCTTGCTGGAAGTTGTCGCCTTGCTTGTTCAGTTATGGCAAATAAAAATTCAGGATCACGAGCCAATTGCTGTTTGAAACTCAGTGCGTCATTGGCATAGATTGTATAATTTACATTGGTCACTTCCGCTGCCTGTTGCTGACCTAAACGATTATTGGGGACAATATTACCCGCTGTGCGGGGAACGAATAGTTCGGGACCACGCTCGCCCACCAAGTAAGGACTATTGGCTGCTACTGGACCGCCCACTGCCTTACCTGTGAATAAGCCAAAGAATCCGCTGATTAAACCACCTAAGCCACCGCCACCACCTGAGGGCAGTATATTGCTCAATAAGTTTTTAATTTCATTGCGAGCAAATTCCGCTATTAAACTATTGGCAAGACTCTTAAAACTCAACTTACCAGTTTGAACAAATCTAACAATGGCATCTTCTACTCCACGAGTAAATGTATCAAAATAACTGCGACTTTGCTCGGCAGCATTTTGGGCACTATCCTTATAACTATTAAAGGCTTCTAACCAGCCCTGATCCCAGGTTCTACTTTTAAGAAAACTCGCTGTTTGACTCGCAATCAATACTTTTGTAGCATCATCTATTTGCTGTAAGCCACCAATAAATGTCTGTGCTTGTCCTTCAGTCATACCAAACTCATCAGTTTCAAATGCCTGTGCTAAGTTTTGACGCAGTGAGTTGGCAGTGTTTTCTGCTTCCTGTCTAATCTCTGCCAATCTGCGAGCAACGGGATCACGACCCTGTTGCTGTGTTTGAAATTCGCTGGCTCTAAGTGCGTCACGCAGACTTTGGTTGGTGCCGATTACAGCATCTTTAATACGGTTCTGTGCTTGTTCTTGTGCTTGTAGCAGTGTTAAATTACTTTGTAGTATATCTTGTCGTGCTCGTTCAGCATTTTTAGCAGCATTATTGGCTGAGACTGCTCGCTCCAGTGCTGCTAACTGATCGTTATAACCTTCAGCATTGTCTTTAATTTGTTTATTGATTTCACCAGCAAGATATTGTTCATCCTTGGAGAGGCCATTTCTTCGTTTAACTAATTGTTCTTGAACATTGGCATAATCTTCAGCCAGTCGGTTTCTTGCTTGCTGTAGTGCTACTTCATCTTCACTTTTACCAACCAAACTGGTTTCTAAATTGATACGATTGATGTTATAATTTTGTTGCTTTTCATATTCTTTTGTAATGTCTTTTATCGCGGCCAGTGCTCGCTGTCTATCTGTAGTATCTACTTCTCTCACTGGTTGATTGGTGATCGCCGTAGTGCCTTGAACGCCCGCTCCTGTGGCAACTGCTACTCCTTCTCCTGGCACAGCCTGTGGATATAAACTGGCATCACCACGACCTCCACCTATTTTTTTAGCATAAGCAGCAGTCTTTTCTACTTCTTCGCGGCTTTTACGAGCAAGTTCTACGATGCGATTTAAGCCTGCTCCTAATCCTACATCTTCCAGTTTAGTGCCAAATATTTTATTGATTCCCTGCGGAATTAGATCTAACAAGCCCAATAAATCCGCAATCATAGATCCTGCGGCTTCAATAGCACGAGCAAAGGCATTACTTATAACGCTGCCAAAATCATCAAATAATTTACTGGCTGTAAATATGCCGGCACCCAATGCTGCCACTGCTACAGCAACTCCTCGCAAACCAACCATTAGTGTGCCAGTGGCAGCAAATAATCCTCCCATAGCACTACCGGCTACACGAGTGCCATCTGCTAATACTCTAACGCTTCTACCAAATCCGGTTATAACGCTGACAGCACGGCCCACTTGGCCTATAAATGTCACTAATGCTAAAGCACCACCCACAGCAAATGTTATAGCAATTACGGTTGCCAAGCCTTTTAGGGCATTGACCAATGTTTCTACTTGTTGTTTGTTATCTTGTAATGACCGGGTAAATGTCAATAAGTCACTGGCAGGTTTAGCAAATGCTTCTAAAAATGCGATCTTTAAGTTTTTAGCACTTTCTTCAAGTTGGCCTTGAACTTCGGCAGCACGAGCAATTGATGCTGCGTATTTGTCACCTTCACCTTGGGTTTTTATCAGTGTGTTTAGTAAGTTTTCAGCATCAACCGTTCTAAAACTCTTACCGAATATTGCTACCATTTTAGCACTGCGAGCCGCAGCATCTTCTATTTTTACAATGCCTTGTAGTGTTTTAATTAGTAGATCTTGCTCACTTAAACTACCTAAATCTTTAAGGCTGACGCCTAAATCAATAAAGGAATTCTGTGCTTTTATACTGCCTTGTGCTGCTTCATCTACTTGCTGAAATAGTTTTGTTATGGCTTCTGCTGCTTTATCAGGTTCTCCACCAGCCTTTTGTAAAGCACTGCTGAATTCTAATAAGCGACCAGTGGCAATACCTGTAGCATCCGATAAGTCTTGTAATTGATCAGCAAATGCTATAGCACTGCGGCCCAGTGCTGATAATGCCAGGCCTGCCAGTGCTGTTCTTAGTCCTACGACTTTGTTTCTAATATTTTCTATACTGACGCCTAAACGACCAAAGCCGCCACCAGCATTACCAATATTACTATCAGCACTGCGAGCAAAATCTCGTGTGGCATTTTCAGCATTTCGGATATCTCTAATATATTGTTTGTTATCTACTTCTAATACAACTTTGATATTGCTGGCCATTATAGTTTCTCCAATCTGCGTTTAACTTCTTCTTGAATCCACTGCTCTGTTGGACCAGTCATTCCCTGGGGGCGTTGCCGGCTATAACCTTCATCTAATCGCTGACTATAAGGATAGTCGGCGACAATCTTGTTGCCCTGTAATTGTGTGCTACGGCGAGCGTTGCCAGTGCGATAAGCAGTGTTGGCTTGAAAGACTTTTAGTGCTTCTGCTGGCAAGTCATCAAACAATCGTTCTAACTTCGTCTGCTGTTGATTATATGATTTCAAATCTACTTTAGCCATTTAAGATCTCCTTTAACTCCTCTTGCGAATACTGCTTGTTTAGCGTCTCAACATTGACATTACCATTGTTCTGTGCTCGTTCCTGTATAAGGTTTCTATAAGTTATAGCAGCGTCGCATATGAACAGATCAAATGTAGAGGCTTTACGAATAACTTCACTGGGAAGCATTCCGTATCTTTCTGCTAAAGTATCAATCATCATAATCATACTATTCTCTACACTATGCTCCAGGATCTGTTCCTGTGTCACTTTCCCAGTCGCTCAACCGTTGCTGTTATAACTGCCAGCATTATGTCATTGGGCAAGACTTGTTCGCCGTGTAATACAGGATCACCGTGTTCGTCTAATACTAAGTCTTTGATTAGGCGAATTAGTTCGCCATAATTTTCTTGATTGGCTGTGGCCATTTTGATAAACTGATCAATGGGTTGGCGATCCCTGATCCAAAACTCAAGTTCGTCTCCATAGCGTTCTACTATGGCAGTGTCAGTTAGTGTTATTTTTACAAGTTGCGGCTCTTTAGCCAGTTGTGTTAGTTTCAATCCCATCTTGTTCTATCCTATCCTTTAAGTGATGTATTGCCGTTAGTAAGAATCTTAAACGAGCATCTGCTTGATCAAGGTCTTTACGAGCACACCTCAGTTCCGCAATGGACTTGGCTGCTTCGGCTTCCATACTACGCAATATATCTTCTATACTAATATTATCAAATATCATATCTGTCCTCCTGGGACACTTATATTTAGTGTATAAAAATAGGGCCCTATTATAGGCCCTACCCTATACCTGTCATTCCCTACGCTGATCAGGCAGTTGTTGCTTTAGTGTAATCGCCATTTACTTCCACGGTGATAGGCGATACAAAGATCGGACTATCTGCTGAAGTTGTTGGGGCTAACGCACTAATGAATCCCTGACCCATTAGCACAGCATTACCTGCTGTAGCACCTGATGGAGCGATCATAAAGACCACTTGTGTTCTGCTATTACTTAGACCAAAGATCCCGACACCTGCTGCGGTAGTTCCTGAACCTGTTCCAAAAAATGTTGTTGGATCAAGAACGAAATTTCCACTTAGTGTGTTAGTAGCATTAGTTGTAATAACATTTTCACCTGATTGGTCCAGCGTTTTAAATCTAAAACTGCCGTTGCTGTTGTTGATAGTAATGTCTTGTAAGCCTGGCACTTCTAATACACCACTTACTTTGGTGATCGCACCTGTAGTGGCATCAACAGCACTATAAAAGTCACTGGTTGATAGGCTTGCGTGTGCGGTTTCATCATATACAGCAATCAGGAGTTTAACACGATTTTTTTGTGTTGAAGCATTGATATATGCCATATCTGTTCCTTATAAAGTATAAAACACATATTCAAAACTATAGATTAAAACATCATCTACGATTTCGGTTGTGTAGTTGAATTCACTTCTAAATGAATTCGTTATTGACGCATTGGTTCTGGCATTGGCCAAAACGGTTAAAGTATTGTTGAGATCAGCATTTCGTTGTTTAGCATCAACGGCAAGGTAAGCATTTACACGGGTAATATTTTGATTGATGTCAGTGGCGTCCAATGTTGCCACCAATTCTTCCTGTGTTATAACAGGTTCTGCCAAATATATTACACGCATATTTTTCAGATACAAACTTTGACCACCATCCTCAAATGGCAATTGATCACTTACCGTTATGGTGCCTGACAATTGTTGTTTTAAGTAAGTGATTAGTGGTGTTCTCATTATCTTACCCTTACCAATTTTAGACGAGTGGGTTCGCGTTCTGATGTTTGTATGACACCATCCTGGCTGAAATCATACCAGGAACCATCTTCTATAAGTTCTCGCCATAAATCATCATAGCGTTCTTTATATAAAGCCATCTTACGAACTTCACTGCTATCAGGATTGCCAAAGTCAGCATACTTGGGGTAGATATATTCTTGTAGTGCGAAATACACACAGAGATCAGTCCAGTCTTGGCGGCGGCCTAAAATGAACTTGCCATTGACATCAGGTAATAACCGTTTGTCATTGTTTAACGCTGTGTTTCTACTAAAGTTATAATCTGCCCACCACGATGAAGCCCGTATTCGGCTTAGTATGCGTTGGCTGGCTAATTCTAATAGTTGTTCCACGGTGTCTTCGGTGAGTCCTTCATTGGTGCTAAAGAAACGAGAGTCCAATTGGACAACATCACTATATTCAGCGAAACTTCTAAATATCCCACCTGTTATAATAAATGCCATTTGGACTTCTCCTTGTTTGCCAATTACTCAATACTTGAATCAAAATGAAGTTGAACGCCATAGCCATCATAAACTTCACCAACAGCATAAACTGCTGTGGCTACTACTTCTGTGGCACGCATACTTGCGTCGCGTTGTAGTTCAATCTTGATATCGCTCATTAGTGCGAGACCAAGTGCGTCTCTATGGAACAGGCCGCATCTGTAGTCGCCAGCAGTGCCAGTGTTGGCAATATTGGCTGTTTCGAACACAGGAACACCTGCTATCATTCCAACATAGCCCATTGTCATTGCTTCGTTTTGTAAAATGCCGGCATTGGGGTTAGCAAATGTGTTTGTCATATTTGCTTTTAAGTCATAGGCCACCGTGGGTGATAGCACACAATAAAGATTACTTGCGGGAACACCTGCGGCACGCAGTTTAGCAACTGCTTTGAAAATGTCTGCTGCTGACAAGTTGCCAGTGCCGTCACCTAATGTGTGTGTGCTAAAGCCACTAAACAATGCTGTTAGGTCTCGGTCAAGTTTGGCAGCAATTGCTGTTCCAAATAATTGACCAAGATCTGCGATAACATTGCTGCTGGCAGTGCTAACAGCCATATCTGTCACGGTGGTCATAATACCAACTTCACCCACGGTCAGTGTGGCACCGTCTGTGCTAACTGCTGTATTGGTCAAGTCAGTGCCTTCTGCCACTGAACTGGCAGTTTGAACTGGGTAGCGTGGAACAACGATTGATTTTCCGCTACCTGCTGGTAAAGTATAGTTCTTTACCAAATTACGCATAATGCTTTGTTCTGAGGAAATAAACATCGCCTCCGAAATTATGAGTGGTAATAAATCATTTAACGATGAACTTGTGGTTTCATTTGCCATTGCTATTTTCCTTTATCTTGCTATGCCATTTGCTTTACGATATTCTCTATATAAAGCACGGTCATCAGGATTGTTCATATTCAAGCGATTGACATCTATCTTACCCGTAGAGCCCGGCAAGACACTGCTTTTTGTAGCGGTGGTGCTGACGGTGGGTTGTAAGAAATGTGGATTTTGTTGTAAGAATTCTTGAACTAAATCATCTACACCACGAGGGCGACCTTGATCGTTATACCATACATCACCGTTGGTGTTTAGCACTTCTACATCGCCATCACTATTGAGCCTTACACGGTTGCGTATAAGACTGCGAACTTGATCGGGATTTACGGCACGCATACGAGCAGCGGCATCCATTATGGGTGTTTCTAATTTATATGCTTCAACTTGACTACGCAGTCGCTGAATTTCACTATCCTTTTTTGAGGATACTTCCTGTATCACTCGTTCAAACTCCCCTTTGCGAACAGCAGCGTCGGTTTCACGCTTGCGGTGTTGATTGACGATTTCCCTTAGTTCATCGGGATCTCCAAGATCTTCATACTTCTGTGCCACACGCTTTTGTATAGCACCTTTGGCACGAGCAATCATATCATCAACTTCGCGTTGGGTATAAGTTTTATCAGCCTGACTGGTAGTTGTATCAGAGTTGTCAGTGGCCTCTGTTGTCGCCAATGTATTGTCTGACATTGTGGCATCGCCTCCTTTAGAGTTATTCATTATATTAGTTGCTGTCTTCTAAATCACTGGCACCGTCAGTGCCAATTTGTGATATCGCTGAGTCAATATTGACTAATTCAAGTAGTTCCTGTTCTATAGCCTGTCTTGCTTGGGGATCTTGTATTGCTTGATGAACACGCAGTAGTCTATCTAATTCACGATCCGTGTCTCTAATGGCAAAACTATCTGGATAATCAATTGAGCCAGACCAAGTGCCTCCGAGATATTGGCATATAAGTTCCCAAATTTGTTCTTCGGCTAATTCCAAGCCGTCAGCCAGCGTGCTCAATCGTGCGTTTAATAATTGAAAATCCAGTTCCTTGGCAACTCCGCTCATTTCTTTGATTTGTGTGGCACGCACTGATCCCACATTGGCCATACCATCAATAATTGTTCTGCGTTCTTCAATGCTGCGGTAAATGCTTTCTATAGCAGCACCCTTAAAGTCTAACACATAGGGTTTAAGATCTGCGGGCAAGTTTTCTGGCACGGTGATTACACTGCCTGCTCCAGTGCCAATATTTGTATCACTGGTTGTGACCAAACTGGGATGACTATCTAAACGAACACTTTGTTCTACTTCACTGAGTTCATTATATATGGCAGCCTGTTGATCAATTATATCATCTACTACACTGATGCCAATGCCACGAACAGGGCTGCGTTCAGCATATGCTTGTATAAAGGGAATTATACCCAGTGTGTTGGGTTCTGTTTGTGTTTCAGTGGCACGACGGCGGCGTAGATCTATAACGGTGGTAATTATTTCAGTCAGTTGCCATTCTTTGACGACTTGAATTGTGTCATTGATTTCTTCTACATAACGAATCATACTCAGCGTGTAGCCACCATCACTGCGTCGTTGCCAAGTCCAGTCTGTGACTACAAGCGGGCTGAATACACTGAGGTAGGGTCTAACACCCTGTTGTAATTCTTGTGCTAAATTTGCGGCACCGATATCGGCCTTGCTGACTGCGACCCAGCAGTGTCCAAACAACTGACTCCAAGTGGCAACATTACGC
>Ga0208005_1000565_pt1 | contig 13440 bp, 17 predicted proteins | sample DEB19_08_DNA_3_FD_184530 | JGI IMG/M metagenome (GOLD analysis project Ga0208005, IMG submission 184530) | Aqueous microbial communities from the Delaware River and Bay under freshwater to marine salinity gradient to study organic matter... | ecosystem: Environmental > Aquatic > Marine > Coastal... | reverse complement strand
AACCACGCGCTCCAGCCAACAGCGCTTCGCGCCTGTCGGCTTCGGAGCGCTGTTTCAGGGCGAGCGCTGTTTGGAGGTTTTCAGCTTCTTTTGTCATAGTCGCGCTGTGGCTGAGCTTGATTCGTTCGGAGTGCTCGCCTCTAGGCGCTTTGCCACGTAGCGGAGCACCTGGCACACATTGTATGGCGATGGGAAGTGATACTTGTCGCCCTTCTCGATGGCGGCAGCCATTCCGCGCAGCGCGGCGGATTCATCCAGTGGCAGTTCCGGCGTGCCGTCCATTCCGGGCAGTTTGCCGTGTTGCCAGCGGTAGAGTTCGACTATGGCCCATGAGTCGTCAGTGTCGGGCAGTTCGAGCATTTTGGTTTTCATTCAGCTTCGTAGCATGTTTGGCAGAGCGCGGAGCCTTGCCGGTTTCCTCCACGGCGCGGGTTCTTGCAGTAGTAGCACATCACTGCCACCGCCCTCCGAACCAGTCGCTGCACAGAACGGCTCGGAGCCGTTCCGTTCCGCTTAGTCTTTGGTGTCTTCATACGTCGTTGGTTTTCGCCGAGCCGTCTGTGAGCTTTGCGTTCGCCCTCAGAAGCGCGGGCCACAGTTGCGGAGGAATGTCACGAATGCAGCGACACCGATGATGGCAGCCAGCGCAAAGCCAGCGTAGAAGGGCCAGTCGCAGAGAAAGGCCGGAATGGTGATATTTATGTTCATAGTGTTTCTTCGAGTTCTTTGGCGATGCAGCCTATGGTTTTGCAGGTTTGGAGGTTCATGCACCCATCACAAGGGGCGAACAAATCGGATGCAGATAACCGCTCTGGGCTATCTGTCGTATTTGCCGCGTCCTGGGTTCGCGGTATCTGATCCGAAGCGTTCAAAACTCCACAAATCCGCCCGTGCGGTTGACGCGGTTGATGAGCGCGGGGCCGTGGGCCACCTGCCCGTTCATGCCGGCCCAGGCGGCGAAGTCGCCCGCGCTCCAGTTGCCCACGAACAGCGTGCTGCGCTTGGCCTCTCGCCGCGCCTCGGCCACGTTGAACACCTTGTCCAGCACGTAGCGCGTATCGCGCACCTTGTCGCACTCATCGAGCACCAACAGGTGTGGCTGCGCCAGCCAGAGACTTACCTCGCGCTCCGTGTTGAACTCCAGTTCCGCCCCGGGCGGATGACTCCGCGCCGCGTCGTAAATCTCCATCAGGTCGAACAGCCGAAGGTAACGCACGCGGCGGCCTTTTTTGAGCAGGTCCACCCCCTCGGCCACGGCCAGCAAGGTCTTGCCGCGACCGCTGGCCCCGCCCAACACCAGCAACGCCGGGGGCTCGGCCAACCGCGCCCGCACCTTGGCCCGCGCCGCCGCCCAGGCAGCATGGGGGCCATCCGTGCGCACGCCATCGTGCAACACCTTGGCCAGCGTCAAGCCCGGCAGACCGGACTCGGTGAGCAGCTTCTTGAACGCGCCGCCATCTTCCTCGGCCCGCTGCTCCGCCAACGCCGCCGGGCTGGCGGGCGTCATGCCTTGCAGGCGCTCCATCTGCGCGGCCAGCGCCGCGTCCACGTCGGGTTTGTTGAGGTCACTCATGGTTCAAATCGCTTTCAGTTCCGGGGCCTGCCAGCGGCCCGGCTTTTCCGGCGCAGCGTTTTTTCCGCTGCCCACCCGGGCGGCCTGATCGGCGAAGCGAAGAGCTTCGCCCCGGACGTGGTGCGCCCAACTGCGGATCGGCTGCCCGCGCCAGTTCAGCCCGTTTTGCGCCATAGCCTCGTTCCAGACCCGCTCCACCACCACTGGCGGCACCCCGGCCCCCGCAGCCTGCGCCTGGGCGTCGTCGAGCGTCGCCGGGAATCCGGGCGGCAGCGTCACGGCCGGCGCGGTTTCCCCCGGTCCCCCTTCCAAAGAAGAAGACTCTGCTCTGCTCTGCTCTGCTCTGCTCTGCTCTGGGGCCTTGTAAGGCCCTTGCAAGGGGCTTGGGGGGTAGGAAGGGGCTTGCAAGGGGCTTGCAAGGGGCTTTGCCGGAGCCAAGATCGCCATGACTCCCGCATAGAACTCGGGATATTCCCGCAGGCATTCCATGCGCAAAGTCTCTGGCATTGAGGCGATTGCGTTGATTAAGCCCTTGAACATCTTCGAGTTCAAACCGCGTTCACCCGGCGACCACTGGTGCCGCATGAAGTTGCGGAGCCACAGATGATTGCCCTCGCGCACGAAGGCCCTTGGAAGGGCCTTGGCCAAATTCAGCACCCCCTTCGGGTCGAGGCCGGTGTCGGAGGTAAATTGGCGCGGGGAGAAGACCAGATGCCCGCAGTTGTTGGTCTCGCCGTTGGTCAAAAGCCAGAGGAACGCCACCTTGTCGGCGGCATCAAGCTGCCAGAAATCCTCGTCCTTCCAGATGCGGCTGTGAATCTTGGGGCTCATGGGTTAGCGGGCGAGTTCGCGGTGCAGGGGCAGCAGGGCCAGCCGAATTTTTGCCAGTGCGCGGTTTTCCGTCTGCCGCACCGCCTCCCGGCTGATGCCCAGCAAGCGCGCCACCTCGGTCTGTGAGCGCACGGCCAGCCCTTCCAGCAGATTGCCCCGCTGCTTGCGGTTGAGCGCGCCGTGGGCCTTCTGGCGGGCCGTCATCGCGGCCACGTATTTTTTCCGATAATCCGGCTGGTGACTCGCCTGCCGGCGCTTGGGTTGGCCTGCCAACGGCGCGGCCAGGGTGTGGGTGGTGAGGGTGATGTCCATAGATGCCTTTCTAAAACTTGCCCACGCTCCGCGGCCGGCGCGTCCGCCACCCGCCGCTGGTGCCCCGCGTGGCTTCAATCCACATCCCCGGGCGGAACAGCGGCCGCCACGTCGGATTGATGAACACGCTCGCGCCGGTGCCTTGCTCGTCCTTGCACAGGATCAGTCGTTGGTTGGGAATGTTCATATTGAACACCCGCATCCGCCGCACCGTGCCCGGCGCGGCCAGCTCGCCCGCTGGCGCGGTTTTTTCGCTGGGGGTAGTTGGGGCCAGAGTTTGCGTGTCCGACGCAATGACGGGGCCGCCCAGCGCCGCCGCAAGCCGTTTTACGCCCGCCTCCGACCAGCGGAACGCCCGCGAAATGCGCAACCAATCCGTGCCGTGGTCCAAGCCCCGCCTGGCGGCGGCGATTTTTTCGGCCGGATAGCCCAGCAACGCCGGAAGATCGGCTTCGAGGAAAGGAAACAGGGTGGTGGCCGCGCTGCTCGGCTGGGCAGAAACAACGCTTGAAGGTTCCGTCGCCTCGCCACCACCCCGAAGTTGATGCTGTGAATCCATGAAAGTCGTCTTTAGACCAAAATTCCGGGAGCCCAACCCATCGTCCGCCATGCCCCCCCGGCAAATCGCAACCCCCCCCCCTCCCCACCCGCGACCGCCGACAGGCCAGCGCGCCCCGCGTCCGCCAGCCCGCCGGCCTGGGTGATCCGCCCAGCCGCCGCCGCCAGCGCCACCCCACCAGCCACCCCCAGCGCATCCGCAGCGCTCTTTTTGGCCTGTTTTCGCTGGAAATCAGTTGATGACATATCAATTACCTTCCCCTTTGCCCGGGATCTCGATGACCTGGGCGGCCTTGATCTTGGCCAGCACATCCTCCGGCCGCACCCGCTCGACATGCTCCACGCGGCTCGTGGCCTCGCCATCGAGCAGAAGCTTTTTATCCACGAGGATTCCGATTGCGACCGGTTTCTGAGCTGCCGGCAGCTTGCCCTTCTCTATGTCGTCCACCAATGCGGCTGCGGCGGTCTCCGTCGCGCGCGACAAAATCCGACTCATCCTTTCTTTCCAGCCCCCTATTTGTCCCGACTTCTCGGCACGCTCCACCAAGGCCGCGATGGTGCTGGGTGAAATCCTCGCCAGCCGCGCGATTGTCTCACGCGGCACACCCTGGACCACAGCCGCCAGCACTGCCTGCACGAGTTCGCCGTCCTTCTCCGTCGTCGTGCCGGTGAATCGCTCTTGATCGCGGCCGGCCAGCTCGACCAAGTGTTGCTCGCAGCTCGCCAAGTCAAAAAGTGCTGGCTGCTGGCTCATCGCGTCGCCTCCCGTTCGAGCGTCACCCGGCAAGTTCGTAAAAACTCGCGCCAGGCGTGCTCCGCGATCCGCCACTCTCCCTCTTTCTTTCGCGCCTTGCCCGTCACCTCTGGAAATCTGAGGAAAATCACCGCTTCGCCGAAAACGCCTTGGCCGCCCAGGGCTTTAGGCTTGGCCCAGCGCGCCACGGTGCGCGGGCAAACGTCCACTTCCGCCGCACAGGTGGCCGGCGACAGCCAGCGGATGGGCTCGCTCTGGCCGCTCATTGCCCATCCTTTCCGGCCAGCCGGGCCAATTCTCGCGCGCGTCGCTCACTCCTGATTTGCGCCGAATGCGCCAAAAACCGGGCCGTGTGCCCTGATTCCGAAAACTCCGCCGCTTGCCGCCCAGCCAACGCCCGCCACTGCCGGCGACGCTGCCACCGGCCCAGGCATCCGCACGAGCAGCCGAACGCCCACGCGCCCGCGAGCGCACCGAGCAGCACGAGGGCAAGGGAATTGAACGGTTCAGGCAGCATGGGAAACCTCATTTGGAAAATGCTTGGCCGCGCACCCTGGGCAGAGGCCATGACTCACCTCGCCCATGGCCAGATCATGCCGCAGGCGCAAAAACCGCCGACACCAGCCACACACGGACACCCCGCACGCGGCCGACGCCGCCGCGAAAATCCACCCGACTAGATGCGGGTCGCTGGGATGTTCGTGCGGAGCCGAATTCATACGCGCACCAATCCCGCGGCGAGGATACCGCGACGGCGGAAGCCACAGACCCCACGCATCAGCTCATTCGTGCGCGTGCTGCTCTCGATGTGCCAGCACCGCGCGCACACGTCGCCCGACTTCGATCGCTTGATCCCCGGGTTGCCACACAGGCAAACGCCGATCTTTCGCTTCGTGCTCATTTGGCCGGGTTGGCTTGGTAATACTCAACCATGGCTTCGAGGCTGGGAAAATTTCGGCCTCCCCAGTGAAACACGGCCGCCACACGGCCCGACTTGGGGAAAATCATCACCGCCGAGGCCCCGCGGTCGCGGTCGCGGTCCAGGGGCATGGGCAACGCGGCATCCGCCGACGCCATAAGCAGCCGGCACAATTCGGCGGTTTCCACGACCGCCGCCTTGGCCCGGCCGCAGCTCGGGCAGGTGAGAAGCTCGCCACTCACGCGGGCACCTCGTCTTTCTTTGCTGCCGCCTTAGCGTCAAGCGTGGTGAAGTGGAACATCAGCGCCTCGCGCACGATGTCGGCCGGCTCCAGCAGTCGAGCGCGGGCCTCGCTCTTCAATCTTCGTTTCATGTTAGCGGGCACGCGCACCGCTAATTTCTCGCTCATCCGTGACATGTTGCGCATGTTGTCCTACAAACGCCGTGCAATGTCAAGGTGAGAAATAAATAACGAGCCACACGTTGACAATCGCCGTGTAACGTAGGACATATTGCCTGTGAGTAACAAAGACGAAACGCTGTATTGTCGTATGGATGCCGCCTTGAAGGCGCGCATTGACACCGAAGCCGGCCGCCGCGGTGAATCGGCATCCGTGATCGTGCGCGAAGCTCTGCGCGCTTACTTTGCCCTCCGCGAGCCGGCCCCCATCGCCAGCGCGCTCCGGGAATTGCCATCCGATTACGCGAAGCCTGCGGCGAAAAGCAAACGAAACGCCGCATAATCCGCGTGGATTTCTCCTCTGGCAAATTAATCGTTTGACAAACAATAAACCGCGTGCGACCTTATCACCGTTGAGGCACTCAAGCCAAAGCCCGCGCCGGCGGCACCGGCAACACGAGAAAGCAGAAGACCATGAAAACCACCACCACCACAGCCCCCAAAACCCTCGCCGCGTTCTGCGCCGCGTCAGCCATTGCGCCCGCCTTAATCAAGGCCACCGTGCGCCAGTTTGGCGGTTGGCAATCGTTTCAGGAAGCCGCGCCGAATGTCGCAAGCCACGGAATCGACGGGGGATTTAACGGCTTCATCTACTACACCGACACCAACCGTTTTGCCCGCCGCAATCGCGCGCTAATCGCTGCGCTGGCCAGCCAGCAGGCCGAGGACTTCGGAACGCCGGTGATTGAGATGATCCAGGGCTTCGGCTGTTTCAAACACAACCAGCCGACCGACGAAGATATTGGCAAGTGCCTCTGGGGCGGCGTGCCGGCCGACCAAGACGAAGCCGGCATCTACAACGCGCTGGCCTGGTATGCTGGCGAAGAGGTTTGCCGCTCGTTCTGCGACCTCGCCGAGGCTAACGCCTGACCCGCCACCCCGCGCCCGGCTTCGGCCGGACGCGGTAGGCGGGGCAGATTGCCCCAGCCCGCGCCGGCGGCACCGGCACAAAGAGAAAGACAGCAGACCATGAACACACCACACACACCCGGACCGTGGAACGCCGAGACCAACCGTAGCCCGCTGACCATCACGAGAGAGCTTGCCCGGCTGCCGAAGACGCAAGGAGGCCACCGGCAATTTAGAGAGATCGGCGAAGTCTATGTTACCGACAAAGGCGACGGTGCCCCCGAAGATTTCGCCAACGCCCAACTGATCGCGGCCGCCCCGGAACTGCTGGCCGCGCTGCGCTGTTTGCTGGCCCGCGCCAACAGCTTAGACCAGTCCGCCACGCAGGAAGGCCTGCAAAACTGCGACGCTATCGCCAGCGCCCGCGCGGCCATCGCCAAAGCCACCGGCAACACCTGATCCGCCCTTTCCACTCTCAACCTTCAACCTTCAACTGTTCCATGAGCGCACCCTACAACAACACCAACGCCCAGACCGGCAGCGAGCCCAAAGACTCGCTGCTTGCCGTCCGCCTCACCCGCAAGCGCAAAGCCGCTTACGTCCGCGCCGCGCGGCCCGGGCCGCTCGCGCCCTGGGTTGAAAAGCACCTCGACCGCGCCGCCGGCTACAAAGAGAAGGCCCAGCCATGAGCACCGCCGAACATCTCGACGCCGCTTTGGAACACCTACGCGCCATCGGCCACGGCCACACGGCCGACGATCTCACCCGCCGGCACGTCGAATTTGCCAGCGCGCACATCCGGGAAGCGTGGATTGCCAACGACGGCCAAAACGCCGCCGCGCCCGACGTTACGCACAAAGCCGTGGCCAGCTTCTTTCGGTTGCAAGACAAACTCAGCCAGCGGGCCGGCGAAACCTACGTGCGCAACGGGATTTTAGTGACCAAAAGCGCGCCGTTCACGTCGGAAGCCGTCCGAGCCGAAGGAGAAACACCATGAGCACCGCCAGCCTGCCGCGGGCGTCGTTCACTTTCGAGGGCCGAGAGTTTCGCCTCTTCAAGAAGCAGGCCAGCCCGGATGCGCCCTGGTATTTTGAACAGGAGCGCCACGGCCAGCGGCACCGCGTCTGCCTCCGCACGCCCCACCTCGGCAAGCCCACCGACCCCACCAGCGCCATCGCCAAGGCCCGGCAAGCGATTATCTCGTTGAGGAATGACACCTACCTGGCCTATTTGGCCGCGCTTTCGGGCAAGACCGCGCCCGCCGCTCCCGAGGTCGCCACGGTCGGCGAGCTGCTCGCCACCTACGAGCGCACGCGCATCCCCCAGGGCGCCAGCGACACGACGCGCCACCACAACGCGCGCGACCTCCGCAACATCCTCACCGCCGCCGGACTCTCAACCCTCAACTCTCAACCCTCAACTGTCCTCGACGCCTCCCTCGTGCGCGCCTACCTGCGCGCTTTGGAAGGTCGGCTGGTTGGCATGGATCAGCTTGCCGCTCGCCGTGCTCAACGCACCGCTTTCTCCCTGCTCGCCCATGCCGCCAGCGTCGTAGCCCCGCACGTCACGCTTCACCTCGCCGACGCCGGCCTAAAGCTCCCGGACTTCACCCCCTTCCGCGCCGCCGTGCAGGCTGCCACCCGTCGCGCCGGCAAGCTCGCGGAAGAATACCGGCCCCCGTCGGATGACATTATTATGGGGACGCTCGAAAGTTGGTTGACCCTCCCCCGGAATGAATTTCTGGCCGTCGGCCTGGCCCTCACCTGCGGCTTGCGCGCCGGTGAAATCGCCCAGGCGCGCTGGGATTGGTTCACGGTGGCCAACCATCGCCCCTTCCTGCGCGCCACCGCCAACGTCAAGAACGCCTCCGGCCGGATCGAAGTGCAGCCCATCGACCCTTGGTTCGCCTCGATGATGGCCCGCGCCCGCGCGCAGTCCTTCAACCTTGAACCTTCGGCCTTCATCCTTGAAGGCGAGGCCACCGAGCGCACCGATCTCGTCTTCCGCCGCGTCTCCGAATGGCTCCGCGGCCTCGGCTGGCAGACCCAGAAGACGAACCACGCCTTGCGCGCCCTGGCCGGCAGCATGGTGCTGAAGAGCTTCGACCTCTACACCGCCAGCGTCTTCCTCCGCCACAGCAACGTGCAGGTGACGAAGGACCACTACGCCTACTTCCTCCGCCCCGAGAGCATCAGCCAGCCGCCCCTCATCCGCGTGGACTGGGCTCGCCTCGACACCGCCCCGGCCGCCTTCATTCCCCAGATCGTCGCCGCGTAATCCACCCCTGCGCCCGCACGGACAACGCAAGTGCCTTAGCCGCAACCTTCCCCGCCTGCCTCTTAATCAATTGGTCGTAGGTTCGAGTCCTACCCGGGGCACCACTTCAAATCTTCCGTGTTTCCAAGGGTTTGGGGCCTGTTTGCAAGGGGTTACATCCGCTCACCGATCAATTTCCCGGCGGTTTTGGCGTCGGCGTTTCGCGCTTCTCAGGACTCTCCGGCGCGAGGAATCCACCCCTGGAGCCACCCCCGAATCCACCTCTGGCCACAGCCGGCATTAAAATTCTTTGGCTGGCCTTAAAAGCCCACCGTCTTGCGGGCTTTGGCGCGCTCGGTCTTCACGATGGCGGTCACGGCTTTCTGGAGCGCCTCGCGGTCGTTACCCTTGAGCAGGCGCTGGATGCCGGGGTCGCTTTCCAGCCGTCGCTTTACGGCCTGGCCGGAAAGTTGCACGTAGCGGTAATGCTCCGCGTCGGTCATCTCGCGGTCGGTCGTAGGATGCCGGAGCTTCTCGGGGATGGCCGGCGTGACGCCCTTGCTTAACAGCGTGCGGAAGATGTTCGGCTTGGCGTCGCTGGCAAAGCGGTTCCACGGACTTGATGACACCGGCTCACCGAAGGCGTTGAGGGTGGGCTCACCTTCGCGGCGGGCGAACGGAATACTGGCCATGAGCGCGCCCTCGATGCCCTTGGCGTCGTAAATGGCTGGGTCTTGCAGGCGGTCGAGCTGCCGCAGCGCGTTGGGCACCACGAAGCTGCTGCCGAAGCGCACCGCCGTTTCCGCCATGCGGTCGCCCACCTTGTCCGAGCGCCCGCGGCGATCGACGGCACCGAGGAGGTTGGCCAGGCCGTCAATAAAGCTCTGCTGCGTGATGACGTGCGCCCCGCCCCACATGGCCACGGCGAAGCGGTTGAGCGCATCCGCCTGGTCAAAGCGTTTGTCCCAGCGCCGGGCGTCCAGGTAATTGCCCGCCGCGCCGAGCGGCACGGCCAACGGCGTGTTGCCGATGGCATAGTAACGGCCATTCAATCGCACGCTGTAAGGAATCCAGCCGGTTTCCCGCAGCGCCTTGCGTTTGCCGTCATCCTCGGGGCCTTGGCCGAAGAGTTGGAAGTTCTCGCCGTCGTCATCAAGCGCGTTGGCAATGGCCTTGGCAATAACCGCTCCCACCAGTGCGGTGCCGACAAACGCCTTGGCATACAAGTCCGTGACCGCATCCGGCGTGAGCGGCGTTTGACCTTGCTGCAATTTGCGCGACCACTCGAAGGGCAGGCTTTGCATCACCCCCGCGTAACCGGATCGCCCCGCCGCGAAGCCGCGCACCGCGCCCCACGGCGTGTAGTTGATGCTCTCGTTGACCACGTTGGCGATGATGTTCACGAACGGCACCACACCGCGGAAACCCGGCACCTTGCGCTGCGCGTAGCGGAAAGCGTCTGCCACCAGCCCAAGGAACCCATACGGCTTGTTGTTGAACGTCACCCGCAGCGCGTAATCATCCGCCGGCTCGGCAACGTCCGTGTCCCAGGACTGCTCGCGGAGCTGCTCCAGCCGGCGCACGGACCAGAGCGCGTCCGGCCGCTCGCCCAGCGCCACCAGTTGCGCCCGCTCGCGGTCCACCTGTGCCGCCCACAGATTGCGCTGCTGCTCAGTGCCGTCCACAATCTCCCGCGCCCGTTGCGCGATGGCCGGGCCGCTCTTGCCCTCCTTGCGGGCCAGCGCCCGGGCCAGCATGATGGCTTTCTGCTCGCGCGCCGGGAAGTAGAACGCCGCATCCGCCGCCGCCAACGTCCGCGCCACGTAACGCCACTGCCGCACCAACGCCGCGCCGGTGAAATCGCCGGGGTCAAGATTCTCCAGCGCCTGCCCCTGCTCGACAAATTTGGTCCGGTTCGCGCCGGGGCCGCGGGCGACAATCGCCCGCGCCTCATCCAGCCCCACGCGAAAGCCCTTGGCCGTGGCCGCGAGCATCTGCGGCACGCCGCGCGGGTCGCGCAACTGCGTGGCCGTGTTGAGCGTGAGATTAGACAAGTTGCTGGTGACGTTCTGCAAATGCGTGAGCGGGCCGGAGAGCGTGTTCGCATACCAGAAAGCCCAGCCGAGGTCGGCAAGGTCCACGCCCTTCTGCCGGGCGATGAACCGCATGAGCGCAGCCGTCTTGTCCTGCCGCTGCACGCTGCCCTCGGGCAACTGCTGAAGCCGCTCCGCCATGGCGCGCACTTCCGCGCTGGCCTCGGGCGTGTAGGCCGGCAAGCCCAGCTTCTCCGCGACCGCGTTCCAAAGCGTCTCGTTGTCCAACGCGCCCAAATTGCTGGCCTCGATGAGCCGTTGCGCGACCGTGGGCTGGGTGAGCTGCCGCTGCGCCGGGGATTTGGTAAGATTGCGCAACGCCCGCTCCTTCTGCCCCTGCACCAGTTGCTTGAAGCGTCGCTGCACCGCATTCGCCAACTGCTCGGCTTTCTCCGCCGGCAAACCGGTCTCGCCAACAATCTGCTCGGCCAGACTCTCGCCCGCCCGCGCTTGATCGGTCCAATGCTGCCGGACCAATCGCCCCAGGTTGACTTGCAGCGACTTCATGCGACCCGCCACCACCGCCGCGACGCCGCCGCCCGCTGCCTGCCGCGCCTGCCAGACTTCGTAGGCCAGCCGATACGCCACCGGCTGCGGCACACCCACGGCTTGAAGCTGGGCAGCCAGACCGCCGCGCACCACCTGTTCATCCAGCCCGGCCGGACTCGCGCCCTCGCGCAATGCCTGCCGCACGATTGCCCTCACCACCGACTTGCGCGCCTCGGGCTTCACCCACTCCGTCTGCCGCTGCTCGAAGGTGTCCAGCAAGCTCTCGGCATCGGTCAACGGCTGCCGCGCCTTGCGCTGGGCCGCCCGCGCCGCTGCCCGCGCGCGCTGCTCCGCCACCAGCTTGGCCACGCGCGCCCGCTCTTTCTCCACCTGCACGACGTATTCGGCCTCGATGGCTTTGGCCAGCCGCTCTGCCGCCTGCGGGTCCAGTCCACTGGCGGCAATAATCTTCTCCTTGAGCGTGCCAAGGGCCGCGAGCGGGTCGGTTGCGCCGGCCAAGCCCCGGTAATGGTCGCTCACCGCCTTGCGCAACCGCACGCCGTCCGCCTCCAACTGCTCGCGCAGCACGCCCCGGATGAGGTTCGGCCCCCAGACATCTACCTCCATGCCCATGACCGTTTCCCACGCTGGCACCATCTTCCGGTATTCTTCGAGCTGGGCCGTCACGTCCGCGAGGCGCTCGCGCCGAAGCTTGATAGCCTCGGCGATGTTGGCATTCCTCCCGTCGAGCATGGCCGCCCGCGCCGCTTCCTGCTGCGCCCGCAGCTTGGCATCCTTGGCCGTAACTTCGGGACCGCCTTCCAGCGGGGCCTTGGCTTGCGCCTCCAGCTCGGCAATCTCCGCTTCGATCCGCACCAGCAGCCGCTCCATCTCGCCGACCGCCCGCAAGTTCGCGCCCACCGCCGCCCGCGTCTGCTCCCAGATGCGGGACATGACTTCCGCGTTGCCGAGGGCATCGCGCAAACGCATCAAGTAAGTGGCCGGGTTGGTGAACTGCTCCTTCGTCACGCCCAACGTGCGATTGACCTGCTCGTGCAGCGCCCGGTTGACTTGAGCAATCACACTGCTGACCGTGGACTGCGCACCCCCGCGTTGCCGCACGGTTGACCACAGGGAATTCTCGATGCCCTGACCGGCGCGGCCCGTCTGCTGCCGCACCTGTTCACCCAGGCCGAGCTTGTGCCACGCGGCCAAGACCTCCGCCTGTGCCCGGCGCACCACGCTGGGCAGCGTCTCGATGGTGTTGCTGGCTTCGAGCCGGAGCGCGTTGTTGAGCGCCGTGCCCGGCTTGTCGGCATCCGCCTGCACGCCGGCATCCACCGCCTGCCGGGCCGCTTGCTGGGCCTCGGGCGTGCGGGCCACGTTCTCCGCGCCTTCCTGGTTGATGCGGGTGAAGTCGTCCTGCACGCCGGAGAGCGTTGGCTGAATCCGATTGCGCTGCGCCTGCCCGGCCTTCTCGATAGTGCGACCGGCGAAGACATCCCACGCAAAGGGCGACATCTGCTCGATGGTCTGCATCATCGCGTAGGCGTTGAGCGTCTGGCCCGCCTCGGTGCTGGCGGCAATCCAGTCCGACCGGAAGCGGCCGTTCAACCCGGCCAAACGCCGGGCCTCGGTGATATTGCCCGCGCCGGTGGCCTGCATCTCCAGCCGGTTGAGCTGCGTGGCAACGTTCTCGCCCAGGGCCACCCACACCGGGCCGGGAAGGTCGTTGCGCGCCTGCCAGTAAGCGGCGGCGGCGCGCTCGGCGTCGTTGTCATGGAGGGCCAGCCAACGCTCGGCGTCCCGCTGCCAGACGGCGTGCGTCTGCACGTCGTAACCGGCCATCTGGCGGATGAAATCCCGCGTCTCCTGCGAAAGCGCCTCGTTGGCAAGCTGCTTGCGGGCATTCGCGCGCAAGTTCGCCTCGGGATCGGCGAGGACGGCGGCTTGGAGTGCGGCGCTGGCCTCGTCCGCGTTGAAGCCGGGGAGGTTCTGCGACCGGAGCCAGTCCACGCCGGCCTGAATGGCGGTGATAAGATTCTTGGTGGCCCGGAGCGACTCACGCACCACGATGAGCGCCCCGCGCGCCGCCTCCTTGGTGAGCCACACCGGCAACCCCGTGACGCCCTCTTGCAACTTGCTCGGGTCCGTCTTCAGCGCGTCAATGGCGGAGTCGAGGCGGGTGATGATGTCGGGCTTGCCGGGTTGGGCGGCCCTCTGCTCCAGCGCCTTGCGCACCTCGCCCTCATCAAACGCCTGGCCTTGGGCGCGGAGCCAGTCCACGCCCGCCTGCACGGCCTGCGCGAGCGTGCGACCGGCGCGGAGCGCGACCTGCGCGGCGGT
>Ga0208005_1000563_pt1 | contig 13495 bp, 18 predicted proteins | sample DEB19_08_DNA_3_FD_184530 | JGI IMG/M metagenome (GOLD analysis project Ga0208005, IMG submission 184530) | Aqueous microbial communities from the Delaware River and Bay under freshwater to marine salinity gradient to study organic matter... | ecosystem: Environmental > Aquatic > Marine > Coastal... | reverse complement strand
AAAGTGACACTGGTTGAAAGAGGTCAAGTTGTCCCATGTTTAGATCCTTCCTTTGATGTGGATTGCTTTACCCTGCGGAGGAACGAAGGACTCGTTGTCAACGATGCCCCACAACGCAGCGCAAGGCACGACTGCATTGTTCCCATCGAGATAGCCATCGGTCAGCCAGATAACTGCACGTGGTTTGTACTGCTTCTCAGCGATATACTTCACAACACACTGTGGTGTCGTACCGCCCCCACCCATTGGCTTCATGAGCGTAGCAATCGAGTGATACTCGTCGGGCTTGAACAACTGCTCGCCACACACGGACGTGTCCCACCAGATGACGCGCAGTGCATCGGGCATAACAGTCTGTGCGATCTGTGCAATCTCACCGAACAAGATGGGGTAGATCGGCCCCATCGAGCCTGATGTGTCACCCGCGATAATGATCTCGCCTTTGTTGTATGAGAAGTGCGAGGGCAGCAAGATGCCAAGTGGGGCGAAGCGCTTGTTGGGCGGGACAAAACGCGAGTGCTCATCACCCTTACAGATAGCGTCGAAGAACTCACGAAAATGTTGACGCCACTCGGTGTTACGTTTTGTAGCGTTGAGGTCAAGTCGTCCGCCCCCCTTGCCGTTACCCGCTAGCTTCTCAGCAAGCAGCTTGCCCTGCCGTCCTGCCTCATCGACTCGTCGGCCTGTCTCCTCAGTCTCAGCATCATCAAGCTCATCGAACAAGTGCTCATCGAAGCCATCCTCGCCACCATCCTCATCACCCTGATTAATGAGGTCACGCAGCACACGAAGAAAACCCCAACCCTTGTACTTCTCATCAACGAGTGGTGCTACGGTGGGACGCTCAACCCACGTGAAGTTAGGATCAATCTCCTCGATGGTCAGGTTGATGACGTGATCCATCGCTATGTTGGACAGCTTGGGGTAACGCTTGCAAACATCTCTGTACTCGACACAGTGCTTGAGCAACTTGTGTAAGTTCTCGTGGATGCGGACATAGCGCAACTGCTTGCGGTTCTGTGCAAGCACGAAGTCAGGGTTGTAATACTCATCACGACCATTAGTTGCAGCCGTGGGCAGACGGTCAGTGATCTCCACCTTACCCACCATTGCCACGCCACTAAGCTGCGCAAACAGCGCGTTACGTGTAAGGTCGATACCAACAGCAGTCACACGCTCGTGTGGTGTTAAGTCTTTATACATAGCTCTCTCCTTGGAAATGAGGGCGTGTGCCCTCGTTAATTAAAAGTTAAACTTGTCGAGCAGCGCGTCCACGTTCTTGCGCACGTCATCACGCACAGCCTCATTAGTGCGCAACTCCTTGGCGTCCACCCCTTGTAGGGCTTGCACCAGACCGACACGCGCTTGCTCAAGCGTGTGGTCGTTGATGATGTTGAGGTGCTTGACCATGTCGCACAGCTCCAGCGCACCCGTGACAAGTGAATCGTGGAACTTGCGAGTCTTGCGATCACCGTCCACGTTGTCATAGCCCAGCCTGTCCTGCATACGCACGAGGTGCGTCTTGAGTCGCTCACGCACGTCAGACATCGCAACCTCAACACGCTCATCAGCAAGCTTGGCTAACTTCTCCTGAAGTTCTTTCTGAGCGTCATTGCCTATGTCAACACGGAAGTCACCCGCACGTGGCACGGGCATATAGTTAAGACGGAAGGCGAACTTACGCTCGATCTCGCTCACATCAGGATAGTCATCACGCTTGAACATGTCACCAAGCGCCATTGCCTGTGCTGTAATCAGCGATGGGTACACACGGATGAAGTCCTCCACGAATGAGAAGAACGTCTGTTCGCTGTCCGTCATGCGTTGGTTAAACGCTATGAAGTTTGCTGTGGGCAGCAGTCTGATGCCTGTGTCTGACCACGGCATGGTGTTCTCGTACACGTATGTGCGTACGCTGCCAACGTAAGTGTTGATCACGTCCAGCTCGTTACGCCCTGCAAGCAGGTGCTTGTTGACGCGAGCTGCATCTTTAGCGGCAGCATTCTTGGATGTGACCACCTCGTCGGTGGTTTTCTTGTCCAGCTTACGCGCAGTCCATACTGATGCGTTGAACTCAACAAGCATCGCACAGGTATCAATGTTGTAACGTGTCATGGTATTTCTCCTTGTGGTTGTGGGTACTACGGGTTAGTTCAAGTCCAAGAACTGCTTGGACTCACGCAACATGCGACCGAATGAATCGACACGCACGAATGTCGTGACCTTTGTGCTGTTACTTATTGCAGCAATAAACATGTGCTTGATCTCCTCGCGCATACGCTCAACGTATGTGGTCACAGCCTCAGCTTCCTCGCGTGTGTTAGCGAATGCCACGAACTGCTGCGCTTGAATGATCTGCGCCACGGGGTCTTGAACAAGTGGTGCGTTGGCAGGATCGCGCACGATGAGACTGAAGTCTGGCAACGTGTTACCAAGTCTGATGTGTGTACACAGGTTCTCAGCGAATGGGCCGACAGCACCCCACAGTTGAGCGCGTACGAGGTTCATGCCCACATCGTCGAGTGTCTTGACAATGTCAGACGATGTCTCCATTGAGCGTGGTGATGCGTAGGCATCCTGCATCTCACGTGGGTTGTAGATGTGCGGATTGTCCTTGGCTAGCGACTTACCTGCATACTTACCCTCTGGCTCATAGTCGAGGAATGAATCGAATATCTGCGGATGCTTGACAGCACAGGCGATCACCCGATAGTCCAGACCCTTGCGCTCAGCATACGCACGCCACTCGGTAAGTGTAGGTTTACGCATCTTGACGCGTATGAGTCGGTTGCGGATATGTGCTGGTATGTTGTCACCAAGTCCCTCGATGCCGAGGTTAGTGCCCATGATGACAAGCGACCCTTCGGCAAAGTGATAGTCACCGACCCGATAGTCATACACCACAGGCGCAAGGATGTTCTTGACATAGGGCGCAGCCTTGGCGAACTCGTCGATGAAGCACAGGATAGGACGCGAACCGTTAACACCGAGGCGATTCGTCTTGCTCAAACCAAAGCGCTCGTTGGGCAGCTCGCGTGACACACCTGCCTCACGGTCAATGTCAGGCATCCACACGCTACCGTCACTGAGCTGGGTTGCGTCGATGGGGTCAACGGCTATGTGGTCAGCGAACTGAGGATCACGGCGCAGCGCGTGGTACACGGCAGTCTTACCGATACCGTTCTCACCCTCAATGAGGATAGTACGGCGCAGTCCGCGCTTGTGGTGCGACTTGATGATGGTCACGATTTCGTCAAACGAAAGAAAGATTGATTGGTTATCCATGATTAACTCCTTGATTTATATGTGTTTGTGTTACACAGTAGGTTATACAGCAGATTAGACAGCATGTCAAGTATTAGACATTTGATTCTCCTTAAGATGTTGTGGGGAACTTGGGTTAGGTAGACGGGTTGTCTACCTAACGGGGGGTGGGTTTACTTCACGATAATCGTGAGGCGACTGAGCGCAGTGTCAATCTTTTCCTCAAACATCTCATCAAACATGTCGCGTACTGCGCTGTCTGATATGAGATCGTTCTCACTGATAGCGTCATCAATCTGTGAGCTGAAGTCGTGGTTGCCCACAGCTTCTGCAATGACATCCTCAAAGTCCATGCGTTGGACGCGCTCATTAACCGAAGCATCTATCATTGATGCAAGGTCGTAGTCCGCTATGTGTGCCTCAGCGTGTGCCTCAACCAGCTTGTCGAACCACGGGGACGATTGAAGCAGGGTCTCAAGTGACTGCTCCATCTCAGGCTTGCGCTCGTGCATCTCTGCCTCAAGCTTGTCGAGCCTGACGTGTATGTCACGGATGATTCCGAGTTCACCTATGCGGTGGAAGATGTGGTTGGTGATAGCGGTGATGATGCCGTCAATAAGTTTGATGTTGTTAGTGTCCATAATATTCTCCATAAGATGTTTGTGAGTGTGTATGAGTGGTGTAAGTGTCAGCTAGTCATCATCGTTCTCCTTGTCTCCAGTCTCTTTCAAAGCCCATTTGTACAGCTCCACGCACTCATCAGCGCATGTGGCTGTGTCGATGTAGCCTGTGTCACGTAGTTCAATGAGCACAGCCTGTGCTCTGACTGCTTCTTCCCATACGTCTACTCTGTGCTGCCATTTGTTATTCATCTTCAGCACCTACGTAACATCCGGCAAAGAAGTGAGGGCCAACACATGCGCGGACATAACCTACAGCCCATCTGCGTGATGGTTTGAAACAGACACCTCGTCGCCCCTCCTTGTCAGCGTGTGACGTGGGGTACTCGCGCTTGGGTTTCTCTAGCGCCCATGCCAGCATCTTGCGCACCGTGGTGCGTTTGTTCTTGTAGAAAGTTTTCTTGGTTTTCATTTCAGTGCCTCCACGTATGCTTGCATGTACTCCCCTGCTTCCTTGAACCATCTGTCTCGCTTTGCCTCGTACTTCTTCCTCCTCGCAAGGTCAGCAGCGTATGCCTCAGCGATGTCTGGTGGTAGCTCAACCTCTGTCAGTCCTGCTTGTCTGAGTCGGTTGGCTACGTAGCAGCGCATGGCTGCAATGAGTGGGGTTGGCCCAGTGCAGTAACCCATACCAATACTGCCGACCCACCTAAACGGCCCACCTACACTGACGCCGTGGCCGAGTTCAATTTTTTGCTCCTCAATAATGCGTCCACCTTGCAGCCAGTTGCTCGATGGCTCGTACCACGGCGCACCGTGACGATGATTGAATGCTCCGTAGTTAGCAGTCATCAACCGCTTGGACTTGGCGAGGTACAGCTTGCGCTTCTCGCACTGTCCGACTGACCAATCGAGGGCCAGCGTATCCATCTTGTCTGGTGTTATCTTCATTTCAGTTCTCCTTCTGTGTTTAGTGCAGCTAGGCGCAGGGCAATAGCGTCCCTCTCCTCCTGCGTCAGGTTCAGGTACTGTGACTGTCTGTAGAGCAAGTCCACATCTCGTGGTGTGAAGATGTACGGGTTGTGCTCAACGGGTGCTGGGGGTTCTACCTTCTCCCACCCGTGAAAGACTAAGTCTGCGTCACTGTGCGTGTGGTTGAACTTATCAAATACATTTTGAAAGGCTTGTGCCTCTTTGAACGTGAGGTTGGCGAACCGCAGCACGACTGTCCTGTTGTTCTTGGTGCGCAGTTCAGCGACTGCCTTGTACTTGTTTCTCACTGCACGAGGCTTGCGCTCGTGCTGCTTCGCCCAATCGAGCCATTGCTTGAGTGTTGGTTTATCTGGTGTGTTCATGTTTACTCTCCTGTGTATAAGCTCATGTACTGATGACCCTTGAGTCCGTAGCGTATGCCCATGTATCGCGTACCCTCGATGCGGTAGAACACGTGGACGGGGTACTGCAACGCCATGCTGATCTGCATGTATCTGCTTAGCCGTTGTTGGATGTTTGGCGCAGCATCACACCACTTGTACATATCGTGGGTTGTCAGGCGTGTGCTGTTGGGCCACTCGTGCATCTGCACGTCCCACAACTTTCTTTTACTTATGCTCATGTCATTCTCCTAGTATGAGTATGGTCAGCGCTACACCTAGCGCGAAGGCTAGTGCGTAGCCAATCAAGGTGTCCCAATAGTCAGCGTTCATGTGTTTCTCCTTAAGTTGTTTGCGTTAAGTAGACAGGTTGTCTACGCAGGGGTTAAACAGTGGGGATGATTTGTTTGGGTGGGCGTCCTCGCTTGCGTGGTGGGGTTGATAGGGCTGCGCTGTGTTTGGCGTAGCGTTGGTCGTGCTTGAGTTGTTGGGCTTGCTCCTTCTTCATGTGTTGTTCCAGTAAAAAGAGTTTGATGTCGGCAGGTCTGAGCGATAGGTACTTACGCATGGCGTGGTGCATCTTCATGTACTCGCTTTTCTTTCTGCTTTCTTCTAGCTTGCGGCGCTTGAGTTCGTTGTCGTAAGCGATCTGAGATATGTCACCTGCGGCAAAGCGATTGGCTAGTTCGTTGCGTGTGAGTTCGCGTAAAGGCTTGCGTGGGGGTCGGCATTGGCGGCATAGCTTGGAATCAATCCACGGTAAACGCTTGCCAGATAGCCCTTTTGCGATGGCTTGAGCGCGTGTTCCACGGTATCTGAAATGGGTAGTTGGGAAGGTGTTTTCGCACTTGATGCAGCGTTGAGTGTGGGTTGTTTGAGCGTGTGACATTGTCTAGTCCTTGACAAAAGTGAGGGTGAAAAAGCAGTTAAATACCAAAAGTGTCCACTTTGTCCACTTGGAAGTGGACAGTAGTTTACCCAATAAACACGGGGGGTTTGAGCGATTAGCGCCAGATGTTAATACGGGGAAGTGGACACAAATTATAGGGTACTTCATATGAAAAACGAGAAAAGTGTCCAACTGTCCACCAAAATCCAGGAACTACACAACTTAAGGCAAAAAAAACAAAAGACGAGGAAGATGGGCAGCCAAATTAGAATACAAGAAAAAGAACGTCCAAATAAATGCGTATATATATATAGTAGACAGTAAGACAGATATATATAAGAGCCCCGTGGGACGGGGCTTTGCGCTTGTTCACGCTTGTGTCCACGTGGATAAAAAACTGGGTCACACAAAAAAATCATTCCATAACACGTTGTGGAGAAGTTCTCCACAACGTATCACCAAGAACTATTGAAGCCAGAGGTGGCGTTTGTCCTTGTTGACGTGGGCGAGCAGCTTGAGGAGCTGATCGGGTTGAGGTGGGCGTGTGCCGCGCTCAAGACCGCCGTAGAACTTCTGGCGTTCCATTTGTTGGGCGTTTAGTTGCTCGCGCTCGAAAGCGATATACCAGCTTGGTTTGTTCTTCATGATGTTCTCCTTAAGTTGTTGGTGCTAAGTAGACGGGATGTCTACTTAGAGTGCTGCTTTGAGTGCGCGAATCTGCGCGGGTGTGAGTTCCTTCTTGATCTTCTCAAGCATGGCAGCTACTACGTCGATGCGCTTCTTAGTCTTGGGCTTGGTGCTTGGCTTGCGCGGGGCTGTGATACCCAATGAGTTCATGATGCGATTGATCTGCTTTTGACGCATCAGGTAGTCGTCATGCTCTGTGTTGTAGGCAATACCCAAGCCAATGTCTGCGCCACGTGTGCGAGCGACATAGAGCGAACCTGCGCCATCGTAGTAGAACTCATCACACGCGATGATGATCGTGTGTAAGACCGTGTGAAAGTCTGTATCGCCAATGGTTGCCTTGAGCTTGCGTACGCTGTCCGCAAAGGACTCGCCTGCTTTGAACACGTTACGGGCTGCGGATTTGATAGCTTTGTTTTCCATAATAGTTCCTTACGTAGACGGGATGTCTACTTAGTGCGCTACACAAGCATTGATGCGTTACGTGCATGAATGGCATCAAGTCGTGTGGTTGCGCGGATGTTTTACACGTCAACGAACTTGCGAGAACCCTCGCACTCTTTGTTGCCGCACAAAACAAAAAACCACGCAAACGGCGTGGCAACGTATGGCTGAGCAACTCCCAACCATGACTATAGTTTACCACAACGTGTTGCCAAGAACTCTAGGGGGTTATGCGATTTTGCCGTTTGGCGACCCCACTCACCCCGTATCCCCCCAGATGTGGCAAACGCAGCGGCGTGGCTACGGACACTATTTGTCTCCAACACCACATAATTTTTACAAATTCTCAACTTACAAAAAATTATAAAAATTCACACAGTAAATGTCAAATATTTGACATACACATATAAAAAAATCCCGGCGTTGCGCCGGGATAACGTCGTTAGACCAACAGGAGAGTAGCATGGACAGCTACACGCTAAATATAACGTCGTGTTGCATAATCGTCAATAACCTATTAACCTACGCTAACTTACACAGAGGTGCCCCTTTTCCCTCCTATGTTTGAACATCTTATTACGCCAGCTATTTATGACGACACGCCAGATATAACGCATGTCATTAAAGCCACGCCTCAAGAGCTTCTTGACTCACAGATTAAGACGGCTGACTTCTTAGAGTCTATTGGCGCAACGTCTGACGAAGAGATTGAAGTAAAAGCCCAACAGAAAAACGCACAGCTTGCGTTTGCAGCAATGGCTGCTGGGGCTCCTACCGAAAAAGTTAAGCAAACGTTGTTGGCAAATACCACACCAGCAGCGGTTAAGCATCTTGTCGGCATGTTGACAGCTTATGACTGGGCGTTTGTTGAACAAGCGAGACAGATGCGCGGCTATGCTGTGGCAAAAATTCTTGAAGATACAGAACACCCGGACCCACGCTACCGTCTTAAAGCGTTAGAAATGCTAGGGCGAGTGACGGAAGTAGCGCTATTTACAGAGCGCGTGGAAGTTAAAAAGACTGAAATGAGCGATGAAGAGATTGAATCCAAGATTAAAGCAAAGCTTGGTAAATATATGGGGGCTATTGAAGTAGAAGCGTCCGAGAAAACAAATGAATCTAAGTAATCAAGAAGTAGAAGCGCTAAGAAAAGCGTTACCGTTAATGCCTGCGGCAGAAAAACTGGAGGTATTAACATTATTAGACGAGCATGAGCGTAGAAAATCAATAAAACAAGCTAAAACCTCATTATTATCGTTTGCCCATCACGTATATCCGGGGTTTAAAGAAGGCGCTCATCATCGAAAACTGGCAAAAATATTTGAAAATGTTGTAGCAGGACGTAAAAAACGGGTGATTATTAATATTGCACCACGTATGGGTAAGTCTGAGTTCTCTAGTTATTTATTTCCTGCTTGGTTTTTAGGTCAGTTTCCTGATAAGAAAATTATTATGGGGACGCATACTGCGTCTTTATCAGAAGATTTTGGGCGTCGTGTTAAAAATTTGGTAGACGCTGATGAATATAAAGAAGTATTTTCAAAAACAGCCCTCGCAGAAGACCAAAAAGCAGCCGGAAAATGGTCTACCGGAGCTGGAGGTCAATATTATGCTGTTGGCGTTGGCGGTGCTCTGGCTGGCCGTGGTGCTGATCTGTTTGTTATTGACGACCCTCATTCTGAGCAGGACATAAAAGCAAATTCCAGACTGACTTTTGATCAGGCATGGTCGTGGTTTCAGACAGGACCACTGCAACGCTTAATGCCGGGTGGCGCTATTATCGTTATTATGACTCGGTGGAGTTTAATTGATCTTACGGGACGATTAATTGATTATCAGGTTAAGAATCCTGAATCAGATCCGTGGGAAATTGTCGAACTCCCCGCTATATTGAATGAAAATGAAGATAATGAGAAGAGTTTATGGCCCGAACAGTGGCCTTTAGACCAGTTAAAAGCAAAACGTGCGGGTATGGACCCGCGATATTGGCAGGCCCAATATATGCAGCAGCCTACAAGCGATGCGGCTGCTGTTATTCAACGTAATATGTGGAAAGTGTGGGAGAAAGAAGACCCCCCACGCTGCGAATTTATTATCCAGTCGTGGGATACCGCGCATGAAACTAAAAACTCTTCAGACTACACGGCGTGTACGACATGGGGGGTTTGGTATAACGACGAAGATAATGGTGCGCCTAATATTATTTTGATTGATGCGTTTAAAGCGCGATTAAATTTTCCTGATTTAAAGAAACGCGCTATAGAAATGTATAAAGAGTATGAGCCAGATATTGTGCTCATTGAAAAGAAAGCCGCAGGTGCGCCTCTCATTCAGGAATTGTTTCGTATGAGTGTGCCCATACAAGAGTTCAGCCCGTCACGGGGTAATGACAAACATGTGCGCGTTAATGCTGTGGCAGATATGTTTGCAAGTGGTAAAGTCTGGGCACCTGACACACGCTGGGCCAGAGAAGTCATTGAAGAAGTTGCGGCATTCCCGGTCGGAGAGCATGATGACTACGTGGATACGATGACGCAGGCGCTGCTACGGTTTAGGCAGGGTGGATTTATTTCGCTACCAAGCGACGATCAGGACGACGTTCGTTACTTCCGTGGCTTCCGTGGACAAAAACGCGGCTATTACTTAGGTTAGGACAAATCATGGCTATTAGTAAACCATTGTATGAAATGCCTGAAGGCATCGAGATACTCGCTCAGCAGGAGATACCTGTTGAAATTGAGATTGAGGTTGAAAACGTTGGTGGTGATGGGGTTGAGGTTTTACTTGGAGAAGATGAAGAGGAAGGTGAAGAAGAAGCGTTTGAGGACAATCTTGCAGAACATATGTCTGAAGCTGACTTGCAGAAGATTGCAGGTGACATTATGGAGTTGGTCGAAGCAGATGTTAACTCACGCAAAGATTGGGTCGATACCTACGTAAAAGGTTTGGACGTGCTTGGGTTGCGCTATGACGAGGTGACTGAACCTTGGGACGGCGCTTGTGGCGTGTTCTCTACATTGCTGACGGAAGCTGCGATACGGTTCCAAAGCGAATCTATCATGGAGACATTCCCTGCGGCTGGGCCGGTAAAAACAAATATTATCGGTGCGTGGAACCCACAGGTAGAACAAGCTGCCAAACGTGTGCAGGCTGATATGAATTATCAGCTAACAGATAAGATGCCTGAGTACAGATCAGAGCATGAACGCGCACTATGGGGCGTAGCGCTGGCAGGTTCATCATTTAAAAAGGTCTACTACGACCCGTCACTTGAGCGCCAAGTTTCATTTTATATACCTGCGGAAGACATCATCCTCCCCTACGGTGTAACAAACATACGCCGTACTGACCGACTTACGCACATCATGCGTAAGACTAAAAATGACATCAAGAAGCTGCAAGTTAGCGGTTTTTACCGTGATACAGACCTCGGTGAGCCTCTTTCCACGCAAACAGATATTGAAAAAGCTAAAGCTCAAAAAGAAGGTGTTGAGCAGACTAAAGACGAGCGCTATCAGATTTATGAGGTGCATATTGAGTATGACCTGCCGGGGTATGAGGAAGAGTTACCGCTGCCCTACGTCATTACAATTGATAAGAGCACTAATAAAGTTTTGGCTGTACGGCGCAACTACCGTGAAGATGATCCACAGAAACGTGCTCGGCAGCACTTTGTACATTACATGTACATCCCCGGCTTTGGTGCTTACGGCTTTGGGTTAATTCATATTATTGGTGGCTATGCGATGGCTGGCACCATGCTGATTCGTCAGCTTGTGGATGCTGGGTCGTTATCAAACCTCCCCGGTGGGTTGAAGTCCAGAGGGTTGAGAATTAAGGGTGATGACACACCAATTGCTCCGGGTGAATGGCGTGATGTGGACGTGCCGGGAGGGGCGATTAAAGACAACATTCTGCCGCTTCCATATAAAGAACCAAGCCAAGTTTTATTAGCGCTACTCAATCAAATCACCGAAGAGGCACGACGGCTTAGCGGTATGGCTGATATGAAGATCAGCGATATGTCGAGTCAGGCTCCGGTGGGCACAACGCTAGCGCTCTTGGAGAGGCAGTTAAAGACGATGGGTGCGGTACAGGCTCGCATCCATGCGTCCATGAAAGAAGAGTTCAGACTGCTCAAAGAAATTATCAGGGAGTACACATCACCTGATTACAGTTACACACCCCAAGACGGTACACCGCAGGTCAAAGTTGAAGACTACGACATCGTGGAAGTTATTCCGGTGTCTGACCCCAATGCTTCAACAATGGCGCAGCGTGTTGTGCAGTATCAAGCTGCCTTACAGCTCGCTCAGGGTGCGCCACAACTCTACGACTTACCCCGCCTTCACAGACAGATGTTGGATGTTTTAGGTATTCCCAACGCAGACAAGCTTGTGCCGCTGCCAGATGATCAGATGCCGAAAGATCCCATCAGTGAAAACATGAACGCGCTAAAAGGTACGCCGCTTAAAGCGTTTATTTATCAAGACCACAATGCGCACATGCAAGCGCATATGAACTTCATGCAAGACCCGATGGTGGCTTCGCAGATTGGGCAGAACCCGATGGCACAAGCTATACAGGGCGCGATGATGGCGCATATTGCTGAGCACCTTGGGTTTGAGTATCGCAAACAGATTGAGGAGCGTGTGGGTGTGCCGCTGCCGCCGCCTGATAAACCGATGCCTGAGGACATCGAGCTTGAGATGTCACGATTTATTGCTCAAGCCTCGCAGCAGTTGTTACAGATCCACCAGTCTCAGGCTGCGCAACAACAAGCTCAGCAGCAGGCACAAGATCCGCTCATCCAGATGCAGCAGCAGGAGTTGCAGATCAAGCAGGCTGAAGTGCAGCGTAAAACCCAGAAAGATGCGACAGATGCCCAGATACAGCAGCAGCGGTTGGGTATTGAGCGCGAACGCATACAGGCACAGTTGGTGAAAGATGGACTCGACATTGCAGAAAAAACAAGAGCAGCCGGACGACGTTAACCCAGAGGGACTGAAGAAAAATGGGTACATCTTGATAAATAAAGACGTCAGGGATGCGCGGTACGCGGTGTGTAAGGTGTGCCCGGAACTGCGCCCCCTGATAAAGACGTGTAGACAATGTAACTGCATCATGCCTGCTAAAACATGGCTAAAAGATGCGTGGTGCCCCAACCATTGGTGGTGAATATGGCGTATGAAAAACAGATGTTAGATCACTTATTTAATAAGCTCAAAGAACGTGAACGCGAGATGAGTGACGCAATAGCTGAAGGCTCAAGTCAAGATTTTGCTGAATATAAGTATTTGTGCGGCGTAATCCAAGGTCTACGCCGTGCAAGGATGGAAGTACAAGACCTTGTGCAACGATATGAGGAATTTGAAAATGACTGAAGCAGCAGATGCAGTAATTGAAGAAGCTAAAGAAAGAGCAAAGCAATTACCTATTGTTAAGGGTTACAAAATACTTTGCACATTACCTAATATCGAGAATAAGTTTGATAGTGGGATTGTCAAAGCTGATGTAACCGTGAAGCATGAAGAATTACTAAGCAATGTGCTGTTTGTCGTAGCACTAGGTGATATGGCTTATGCAGATCAAAGCCGTTTCCCTACTGGGGCTTGGTGCAAACCGGGGGACTTTATTGTGACCCGCGCAAATACTGGTACTCGGTTAAAGATTCACGACCGTGAGTTTCGGATTATTAACGATGATTCCGTAGAAGCTGTGGTGGAAGATCCCCGTGGCATTCAACGTGCGTGAGGTGAATAATGGACAAGACTGAATTTAAGTTTCCTGACGAAAAAGAACAGGAAACCAAGCAAGAAGCCAAAGATGGTTTTGAGTTTGATATTGAAGTTGTTGATGACACGCCAGAGCCAGATAAAGGACGTAAGCCTTTAGATGAGCCTGTCAATGAAGTAACAGATGACGAGCTGGCTAAATACGACGAAAGTGTTCAAAAACGTATTAAAAAAATTACGCACGGGTATCACGACGAGCGTCGAGCAAAAGAAGCTGCGCTACGTGAAAAAGAAGAAGCGCTGAAGTTTGCACAAAAAATCATTGATGAAAACAACAAACTCAAAGGTTCTGTGCATGAAAACACTACTGCGCTTGTAGAACAGGCCAAACGTGCAGCAGCTTTGGAGCTTGAAGAAGCCAAGCGTAAATATAAAGAAGCCTATGAATCGTTTGATGCAGAGCAGGTTGTTGCGGCGCAAGAA
>Ga0208005_1000558_pt1 | contig 13551 bp, 10 predicted proteins | sample DEB19_08_DNA_3_FD_184530 | JGI IMG/M metagenome (GOLD analysis project Ga0208005, IMG submission 184530) | Aqueous microbial communities from the Delaware River and Bay under freshwater to marine salinity gradient to study organic matter... | ecosystem: Environmental > Aquatic > Marine > Coastal... | reverse complement strand
ATCAGTATCTGCCGCCGGTGGCGGAGGGCCCTGGCTGAGCAACTGCCGCGCTTCTTCTTCGGTCGGCGGCGTATCGCGCGTGACTTTCAGCGTGCGGCCCAGGATGTCACGAATGAGGTACGTAGGCATCGGTAGTTACTCGGGGACTTGCGTGATTGATACGCTATTGGGCATTAGTGCAGCTAATCGCTCGAGGGCTGCCGTGGGATCGCCGCCTTGCTGCGTAGTTATCTGGATGAGCCGCAAAAGGTTGTTGATCTCTGTCTGTTTCGCTTTTGCCTCATCTACCAGCTTTTGCCGCTCATTTTTCAGGGCTTCTGCCTCCAGCCTCAATTTCATGCGTTCTTCTGCCGTTGCCGCTGCTGCCGCTGCCTTCCGCTCAGTCAGCTCAATTTGCTGCTGCAGTCTCCGGATTTCGCGCTCGTTTACATCAAGCGTCTTGGGGTTCCGCGCGTTCAGTTCTTTCGCCTGCGTCGTGGTGAGCAGACCTGTCTCATTCGGGTTTAGTCCTGCGTCTGCGTGAAGGCGCAGCATTGTCTCAAGCGACTGTGCGGCGGGCTTGAAGTTCGGCGATAGGAGTGTATCCCGTGCACGCTGCTTCTTTTTAACATCCGCAAGAGATATGGCAGTCATTTCGTCAGAGGGCAGCAGTCGCCGACTCACCTTTGTCGGATCTCTCGGACTGACCGTAAATGCGCCCTTGCCCAGTGCCTGAATGTAGGGGGCCACCTCCTCAGGCGTAAAGTCCATATCAAACCCGAATTGGCCATACTCGTTTTTGAGTTGTTCGCGCCGCCGGTCGCTGTTGGTAATTTCGTCAAGGCGCGCTTGTCGGGCATCCTGCTCACGCTGACGCGCTTCCAGCAGTTGCTGCCGGCGCATCTCTTCCATCAGTTGTAGGCGGTCGCGTTCCCGCTGGGCCTGCTGCTGATACAGTTCCTGCGTTTGCCGCAATCCTTGGCTCGCCCCCTCGGCCAGCCCTCCGAGCACATCAAACCATGCCATGTGCGATCTCCTCGATTATTGGCCGAACAGATTCCCCGCTCGACCAAAGCCACCCAGCGGTGACGTTGGGGCGGTGCCGCCCATTGTGAAATTGTAGCGGGGCGTAAATGCACTGCCGCCCCCGCCCGTGCTCGACCGCCCCATAATGATGTCTCGCAGATAATCCCGTTCCTGGGCTGCCGCTCGGCCTTGGCCGCGTGCCCCAAGATAGGTAAGGCCCCCCACAGCCGCTGCGCCAAGAATATCGCCCAGCGCCGACCCGCGACCTGAAGGCACCGAGTAATTGCCGACGCCTGGCAGTTCCTGATTCAGCTCAGATTCCAGCCGGTCCAGCGCGGCGCGGCTTTCGGCATCGAGATTGGGGTCCCGGCGCAGCTCCTCGACGCGGGCCAGGTAGTCACGGATGGACTCCTGGGTGCGCCCTGCGCCCACCGACTCGCGGTAGCGGTCGCCCGTAATGGCCCGGGCCAGATTGGGTGCACGCCCGGCCAGCGCCCGCGCCATGGGGCTGCCCGCCGTGGCGGTGGGGTCGTAGTCCCGCGCCACATCCGACATGCCCTCGCGCATGGCCTGCTGCTGCTCGAAGTCCTGAATCTTCCCGAGGCCCATTGCTGCCAACCGTTGCCCGGCCAAGTCTTGTTCCTGGCTTTGCGCCCCGGACAGATAGCCAAGACGCGCATCCAACGCCTGCGCGCGGTTCCGCTGCATCGCCTGCGCTCGGGCAAATTGGTCAAGTTCCCGTTGCCGCTGCGCCTGGGCCGCAGCTGCTTGCGCTTCACGCTGTCGCGCCTTGCCGCTGGTCAGCCCTTGCAGAAGGGACGTGCCCGCCTGCGCCAGCGCCATCATTGTGATTGGGTCCATCGTATAATGTCCTTTCAGAAAGTCACGCTACTTTTGGGGGGGCAGGATGGCCTGCTGCGTCCGCAAGTTCTGGTCGAGGACGCCCAGCGCGTAGTTCTGTTCCTGGCCCCGGGCCGCCAGGTTGTAGCGCAGCGCGTCCATCATGTTCTGCTGACCGAATTGGGCGCGAGCCGCGTTGGCCTGCTCGGCGGCCCCGAATCCGGCGAGGCCCAGGTTCGCCTGCGCCAGGTAGTTCTGGAAGCCCTGCTGGCCCATCTGGTTGGCCAGGCCCGCTGCCGACAGCTGGTTCTGGGCAAACTGGTTCTGCGCACCCAGGTTGAACTGGCTGCCTGCCAGCGCCTGATTGAACAGCTGGTTGCCGCCCGCCATCTGCTGGCCGGCCAGCGTGCCGTAGAGGCCCGCCGCCTGCGCCTGCTGGGCCTGGTTGAGACCGAAGGTCTGCTGGTTGGCGCCGTAGCCGCGCAGCAGCTGGTCGAAGTTCTGGGCCTGCGTCTGCTGGTTGAGCCCGTAGCCCGTCGCCGCCTGCTGGAACTGCTGCTGCTGCTGGGCCAGTTGCTGCTGGGCCAGGGTCTGTGCGGCCCCCAGCGCGGCGGTGGTGCCCCGCTGGCCGAACTCGGCGCCGGCCATCTGCTGCCCGAACTGCATGTTGAGCAGGTTGCCCATCTGGCCCGCCGCACTCGTGAGGCCCGCCTGCTGTTGCTGCGCGGCCTGGAGCTGGTTGATGAAGTCCTGGTTGGCACCGCTCAGGATAGCCTGCTGGATGGCCGCGTTCTGGCCCACGTTGGCGCGGTTCTCACCACTCGCGGCCAGCTGGTTGGCGACGCGCTGCTGGTCTTGGGCCGCCAGTTGCTGGTTCAGGCTGGTGACGCCGGCCAGTCCGGCCTGAGCCCCCGCCCGCGCAAACTCGGCACCCTGGGCGCTTTCCGCAAACCCTTGCTGCCGCTCGGCCTGGGCCAGTCGCGCCGCCTCCGATTGCTGCTGCGCGAACTGCGCCTGCGCCTGCTGGTTCAGGCCGAAGCCCTGCGTGGCCTCCTGGAAGGCCTGGGCGTTCTGCGCGGACTGTTGGTCGGCCAAGCCGCGTTCGAGTCCGGCCTGTGCCAGCAGGCCCTCGCGCCCGAACTGCGCGGCGGCTTGCTGCTGCCCGAACGTCTGGCCCGCCAACGCGCCAGCCCCAGCCAAGGCGGCCTGTTGGGCGGCCCGCTGCGCCTCGGCGCTCTGGGCTCCCTGCGCGAAGATTTGGTTGGCCAGCCCGGAGGTGGCCCCCTGTGCGGCCTGGGCGCTGGCCAGCGTGAGCTGCTGCCCTTGCAGGCCGGCCTGGAAGCCCTGGAGCCCCCGGGTGAACTGCTCGCCCGAGACGGCCTGGCCCGCCTGGATGCGCTGGAGGTCGGCGGCCAGGTTCGCCTGCTGTCCGGCGAGGTTCGTGGTGAACACGTCCCGGCCCTGCCCGAAGAGCTGCTGGTTCTGGGCCAGCTGCTGCTGCGCAAGCGCCTGTTGTCCGGCCAGCGTGGCCTGCTGCCCGGCGCGGGCAAACTCGGCCCCGGCCAGACCCTGCTGGAATTCCTGTCCCGCCAGGGCGCCGGCTCCGGCCAGCGCGGCCTGCGTGGCCGCCTGCCCGAATTGCCCGGCCTGGAGTTGCTGGGCGAACGTCTGGTTGCTCAGCGCCCCTGCCGCCTGCTGGGCAGCCTGCTGGGCCCCCAGGTTGAACTGGGCCCCCTGGAGCCCGGCCTGGAACCCTTGCAGGCCCTGCGCGAACTCCTGTCCGGCCACGCCGGCCTGCGCCTGAGCGGCGGCCAGCTGCGCGGCGCGATTGGCCTGCTGCGTCTGGGTGTTGGCCTGGTAGGCTTGGAGCCCCTGCCCAAACTGCTGAGCCTCGCCTGCCGCCGCCCCGCTGCGCAGCGCTTCGCCGGCGGCCAAGTTGAGGCGCTGCCCTTCGAGCCCGGCCTGATAACCGGCCAGCCCCTCTTGGAACTGCTGCCCGCCCACGGACGCGCCCAGTCGAGCGGCGTCCATCTGGGCCGCTCGGTTGGCCTGAGCGCCTTGCAGGTTCGTCTGGAACGCCTGCGTGCTCTGCCCAAACTGCTGGTTGGCAATGTCGGCAGCAGACTGCAGCCCGGCCAGTCGTGCCTGTTGGTTGGCCTGCTGACCTTGCAGGTTGGTCTGGAACGCGCCTTGGGCCATGCCAAAGTCGGCCTGCTGGGCTGCCGTCGTGGCCCCCAGCGCCGCCAGCCGGCTCGCCTGGTTGAGCTCGGCGGCCTTCAGCGCGGCATCACGCTGCCCGGCCAGCACGCCGCTGATGAGCTCCTGCTGGAGCCCCAGCTGCCCGGCCAGCTCCGCGCCGCCCCGTCCCGTCATACCCCGCTGGGCCATCATCTGGGAAAGGCGGGCTTCGGCCTGTCGCTGCTGGCTGACCAGTTGTTCCTTCTGCTGCTCGACCATCTGCGCCTGCTGCTGGGCGCCAAACACGTCAGGCTGCCCGGCAATCTGGGCAATGAGCCGGTTGCGCTCTGCCGCCGCGACCGGCGTGGGTGCCTGGAATTGCCCGACCAGCGGCCCGGTCTGCGCGACCTGTCCGGCCTGCTGGGCCAGCTGCTGGGTCAGCGCCTGGTTGGGCGCGTTGAACTGCCCGGCCAGTGGACCGGCCCCCATGAGCTGCGAGGCTTGTGCACCGGCCTGCGCGGTGAGACCGCCGCCCTGGGCCTGGAAGTTGCCGGCCTGCACGCCGGCCACGCGGTTCAACCCCTGTTGCTGCTGGGCTTGGAGCGCGGCGGTGTCGGGCGCCGTGAAGGCCCCGGACACGGGACCGCCCTGCACCATCTGATTGAGCGCATTGCTGGCACTGGACAAACCTGCCCCGCCGCGTTCCTGGAACGTGCCGGCCTGCATCCCCTGCATGGCAGTGATGGCCTGACGTTGTTGCGCGGCCAGCCCCTGGTCCACATTGGGGCCCTGCGTGTTTTGCAGTTGGGTGAGGAGTTGCCGTTGTTGAGCGGCCAAGCCGGCATCCGTCTGGGGTCCGCGTCCCTGGCTCAGCTGGTTGATGGTCGCCTGCTGCTGCGCGAAGTCGGGCAGCGGGCTGCCGGACGGTGCTTGGAACGTGCCGGCCAGGGGGCCGCCCCCGAGCACACTGCCCGCACGCGCCGCCGTCTGGTTCAGCAGGTCGCCGCCTTGGGCTTGGAACTGGCCGCCACGGATGCCCTCCATGGTGGCAATCTGACGCTGCTGCTGCTCGGCCAGGCTCGTCGTGGGTGTGGGTCCTTGGGCCTGCTCCAGCTGGTTGATGATGCGCTGTTGCTGGTCAGCCAGCCCGGTCGTCGGGGTCAGGCCCGGCTGCTGGCCCAGCCGCTGGGACAGGTCACGCTGCGCTTGCAGCGAGGGCGCCTGGCTCTGCGGACCGGTGAAGGTCTGCGGCCCCAGGTTTTGCAGCGTCTGCTGCCCTTGGCGGGCCCGAGCGGCGGCGTCCTGGTCCCCCTGCGGGCCGCGCTGATTTATGATTTGGTTGATGAGCGCGTTCTGCCGGTCGGCGTCCACGCGGTCCTGCGCCTGCGGCAGCGTGAAGGTGCCCAGGTTCATCTGGCCCAGCCGGCCCAGCGCTTCAGCGCCGGCGGGGTTCTGCGTCGGCCCCTGCTGGCTGCCCAGCCGGTTAATCATGGCCATGTAGTCCGCAAAGCCCTGCTGATTCACGCCGGGGGCCTGCTGGTTGGCCAGCCGCTGCATGTAGTCTTGCTGCTGTGCGAAGTCCGGACCCTGCCCGGGCGTCGGCGCCTGGAACTGTTCCATGCCCGGCTGCCCAGCGAACTGGCCAAGCCGCGCACTCTCCATGGTGCCGGCAATGCGGCCCATGGCCCCGAACGCGGCGGTCGGGTCGTATTGGCTGAGGTTGGGGGCCTGGAACGTCATGGGCCCCGTCTGGCCCATCTGGTTCATGACGGTCCGCGCCGCGCCGCTTTGCAGGTCCTGGGTCTGTTGCGTGGGCTGGTAGGCACCCCCGAGGAGGTCACGACCCTGAGCCTGCGTCTGTGCTACGGATGCCATCTGGCCGCCGGGGCCCACCGCCGTAAACGGCACCGCGCCCATGTTGCCGCGCTGCTGCATCAGTGAGCCCAGCGCCGCCTGCGCCTTTTCCATCTGCTGTGGCGTGATATTGTTGGGGTCCGTGATGCCCACCGCCTCCGCAATCGCCTGCAGCTCTGGGCCGGTCAGCGCCGTACCGTAGTTGAGCTGCGCCATGCGCTGGAATTGGTTCACCTGCGGTGGGGTTGTGGCCTGGCCCGGGGCCACCGTGGGGGGTGGCGTTGACGGCGTGCTCGCCGGCTGCGGGGTGGGCGTCTGCTTACTGGCATCCAGCTGTTGTTGTTGGCCCCGCCATGTCGTGGCTTCCTGCTGCAACCGTGCATACTGCTCAGGCGTGATGGTATTGGGGTCGCTGATGCCAGCGCGTCGCAGCAGTTCTGTTATCTGCGCGTCGTCAGCCACCATCCCAAAGGTAGACTGCGACCACTGATTGAACATATCACGCGCCTGAGGGCCGCTCATGGGGGCCGCCGGGGCTTGCTGCTGGGGCTGCTGCTGCTGCTGCTGCTGTTGGGGCTGCGGCGATGGCTGCGGCGCTGGCTGTGGCTGCGTCGCGGGTGGCTGCGTTTGATTTTGCGTCTGTGCCGGCTGTGGCTGTGGCTGCGCGGTATAGGGCGACGAAGGTTGGGACTGGGATTGTGCCGACGCATTTGCCTGATTGGTTTGGCTTGGCTGAAAGCCAAACGAGGCCATGCCCTTGTCCCACTGCTCTTGGGAAATGGCGCCCTGCCGGTCCCATCCCGACGCCTGGGCAAATTGGTTCACCGCATTGGCGTCAATGGCTTTTCCCGTGCGGTTCTGGTATTCCGTGACCGCCTCAGCCCCCGTATACTGGCGCGGCGACGGACTTTGCTGGGGCGCGTAGATTTGCATGAAGGCACTCCTTGGCGGGCGCTAGCGGCGGCCCGGGATATTCCGTGACGCGGCCCGGTTGGCGGTCGGCGGGGACGCGGGTTTGGCTGGCGCAGGGGCCGGTGCCTTAGTGGGCACGGGCGGCGCCGGCTTGGGCGCGGGGGCCGGCTTGGGCGCCTGCGGGGGCGGCGCCTGGGTCGTCGGGGCCGGCTTAGCGGGAACGGGCGGGGCCTGAAACGCTTCGCGCTGGGGCGGCACGTTGTTGATGGCCCGCTGCACGGGGGTCTGGGCAGGCTGCAGTGGACGTTGTTGCTGCATCCGGCGCATGTCGTCCGCAGACGGTATGTACCTTTCCTGAGCCGGTGGCTGCAACGTAGAGCCCCCGCGAAACACGTCTTTGAGGCGCGAGGGGGCCTGTTGAAACTCTGGGGTTCGGGCTTGCCGGACTCGCATGTTTTCTTCAAATTCTCGGGCGGTCGGGGTAGGCGGCGCCGGACTTTCTGCCCAAAACCGGCGCATATCGTCCGCAGACGGCGTATACCCTACCTGAGCCGGTGGCTGTTGGCCCTGAAATTGCCACGAATTCCGCACGGCTTCTTGGCCGTTGGTGCTCATGGTGTTAAATGCAGGCTGCTGCCCGAATTGGAGCTTCAGTTTCTCTATATTGCGCTGCACATCGGGGGTAAACGACTGCTGCATCTCGGCGTATTGGCGCTGCAGTTCCGCTGCCCTTGGGTCTTGAAACTGTTGGGGCGGCCTTTGAAATTGCGGGGGAAGCGATTCGGGGCCCATATTTACGGCTCGCTGGTCCTCAAACGGATGCGCCGTGAAGGGCTGCTGCTGAAACTGTGGCGGCGGTGGGGCTTGGGACGGTCTATACTGCGAACCAAGAGAATCTGGGCCCTGGTTTTGAAAGAACGGGGGCTTATATTCCATGTTTGTGGCCCCCGCATATGGCTGCTGGGGCGGGGCCTGCCTGTAACCTTGGAACTGCTGGGGCGGGGCTTGTGCCGGCGACTGCGGCGGCTGCTGAAATTGAGCGCCGTAGGAGCTACCAATCTCGAACCGCTGCTGTTGCTGCGGTTGCGGCGGCTGATTCTGATTGCCGTAGGCCGTTTGTTGTTGTTGATTCGCGTAGGCCTGCTGCTGTTGCGGCTGGGGCGGTTGGGGCGGTTGGCCGTAGGCCGCCTGCTGTTGTTGCTGCTGCGGCTGGGGGCGCTGCTGTTGTTGCTGCTGTTGCTGGGGTGCTTGGGTGGGGGCGCCGTAGTTGGTGGGTTGTCCGTAGGCCATGGGGAGAACTCCTTAGAAGAGGGGCGGCTCGGTGCTTGGGGGCACCAGGGCGCGTGTGGACCGCAGATAGGCCAGGTATTGCGTCAACGGGTCGGCCTCTCCATCGGGATTCAGAATTGCTTCCTGCACGCGCACGCCCTGTCCCTCCTGGGTGGTGGTGGAGACATTGCGCCGCATGATGGCATCTTGCGTGCGGTTGTAGGAGGCCGCAGAGGTGGTCTCGGGCTGCCACACCCAGGCGGTCTGGCTGGTCTGGTCGGGGCCCGAGAAGCTGCGACCCACATCCACGACGCCCACGGGCGTGCCCGACTCGAAGTCCGAGAGGACGCCGCCGAAGTCAATCTTGTCACCCTTGGGGTGGTCAATCAGCCGGGCGTTGGGGAAGGCCCGCTTGAACTCGGGGTCCTCCATGGCCTGGCGCAGCCCCTGGGGCGTGGCCGGGTAGCGGCTGGCAATGCGCCCGAAGGTGTTCTTGACCGAGTTGCGGGCCTTGGTGTCGCCGCCGTAGGTGCTGCCGACCTCGAACCCCTCCATGCGCCCGACGTTGCCCCAGGTCAGCTGGTCCCGCTGCTCGCGGGTGAAGGGTGTGGCTCCCGGCGCTTGGGGTCCTTGGGGCGTCTGCGCGGTCTGCTCGGGCGGCTGGGGCTGAGCCTGGGACTGGCGGCGGGACTCCGCCTCTTGGCTGTATTCGACGGTGCTGATGGCCCGCTGCACCGAGGCCGGGTCGTAGCGGCCCGACAGGTGTGATTCAATCTCGCTGTCCGAGGGCTCGCGCCCCAGGAAGCGCTTGTAGGCGGCCCGCACCTGCTCGTAGGCCGCTTGCTGCTGCTGGTTGGTTTGATTCTGATTCCCATAGGCCGGCTGCCCCGGCACGTTTTGCCCGGGCGCCGTCTGGTAGGGGTCCTGAAAGTCTTCGCGTTCGGCCATTATTGGCCTCCGAGGATGGCGCGGCGCATGTAGGAGGCGGGCTGGGCGACGGTGCCCCGCAGCAGGGATTGCGGGTCGTTGGCCAACAGGAGGCGCAGGGAGTCATCGACCCCGCGCTGTCTCAGCAGTTGGTCAATCGTATCATAATCTGGCGGCTGATTCAAGACCTTTTGATAGGCGTCCGCCAGCACCGCCACGGGGTTGCGACTGTGGCGGTTCATCCACAATTGGCGCTCGGCCTCGGCGCGGGAGGGCCCCGGCGGTGGGGGCGGCGGACCCATGGGCGGCGGGGGGCCTTGGGGCCCTGGTGGTGGGGGCGCTCCGGGACCGCCCATCATGCCCGGCGAGGGCGGCATGGGCGCGGCGGGTTGGGCAGGCATGGGCTGGCCGGCGGGCTGGCCCAGCCCCATCGGCGCGGTGTTCTGCTGTGTGGAGCGGGGCGGCTTCATGCCCGGCACAAAGCCCATCTGCCGGTTGGCGGTCTTGTAATCGGGTTGTCGCATTAGAGGCCCAACTTTCTCAAACGGTTCACCCAGCCGGCCAGGAAGGGATGCCCGGCCAGCTGCACATACCAGTCCAGCCGCCAGTCGAGGAGCTGCTTGGCCGGCACGGCGTCCATGGCCTGAAGGGTCTGGGGCCCGATGACGCCGTCCGGCGTCACGCGCAGGAGGCGCTGGAGCCGCTTCACCGGGAAGCCGTTGACGAAGGCGTCGGCCAAGATTTCGGCGTTGGTCACGTTGGACAGCTCGTGGAGCTTGTAGGCCCGGATGTAGTCCTTGACGTAGAGGGCCTGGGCCTGGGCGCGGGTGAGGCGCTCAATGTCCAGAAAGGGATAGGCCCGGCGGCTGATGCCCCACTTGGTCAGCCCACCGGGGTCTTGGGGATGGTCACTCAGCCCGCCCTCGCGCTCGATGATGGCGCTGGCAATCGCCTGCTGCTGCTCAGCTGTCAGCATGGCGGTCCTTCGCAATCTCATCGAGGCGCTGGCGGATGTAGCGCATATCGGCGCGGACCTCATCAATGACGCGCAAGGTCTCGGCCTTGATGTCCTTCAGCTTCTCTTCGGTCTGGATGTGCTTTTCGCTGTGCGCCATCACCCGGGCCTCGACTCGGACGGCCCACGCGACCAGCGCGACCAGCGCCGCAATCGACGCGAGCAAGAACGAGGGGGTGACGTCGCCCATCGCCGTAGCCTAGTCCTTTGTCGGAACGTTGAAGGGGAACTTCAGCTTGGACGATGCGCCCAGGAAGAGCAGGGGCAGCATCTGGCGCACCAGCATTTCGGCCTGGGCCTCGCTGATGCCGGGCACCTTGTCCACAATCTGGGTCACGGCGCGGGACAGCTTCTGGCCGGAGTTCACGGGCAGCTTGGCCTTGAGACGCTCGGCGGCCCACTCTTCCACCTCATAGAGGACCTTGGTGACGATGGCTTCAATTTCCTCGCGCTTGGCCGCGTTGACGTTCAGGCGAAGCTTCTGGAAGAGCTTGATGACGACCCCGGTCAGCACCGGGGCAATGACCGTGGCAGCGCCACTGACGACGAGTTCTACGAGTTTGTGCATGGGGTCCTCCATTATTCAACGTCCGGTGGGGGTGGCGGGGGCACAGGTAGGCTCACCGGAATCCCGGTCTGTGCCTCAATCATCGGCAGCATCTGGCTCACGTAGGCCAGCACGTTGGCCACGACGGCGGGATCGTCCACCGTGTAGCCCCGGCTGCCCAGCACGCCCAAGGTGTCGTCTTCGATATTGATGGTGTAGTCCAGCACCGTGGTGCCGTCGGGGCGGAATTGCGCTGCCGCATTGACAAGCGTGCCAGTCAGGGCCATGAGAATCTCCTTACGTTAGGTGGCGTTGGTGGTGGCCAACAGGTAGTAGACGGTGCCATTCACCTTGATGGCAATTTTGTTTGTGACGGTGGTGCTGGTAATGCCGGCGTTGGTCACGCCGCTCCCCTCACAGTAGATGGCGGGAATCGTGTTACCGGCACTTCTATCGACACTATAAATCTGCACAGTATCGGCAGGGCCGCTTGTGGGCTCCGTCCCGTTTTTGACAGCCAACACACCCGCTGCTGAGGTGCCAAAGCTAGTCACATTGACGCCGACGTTGCCGCTGCCATCGAGGCGTAGGCGCTCACTGCCGCCCGTGAAGATAGCAATATTGTTCGCGGACGTTTCTGTGAGGTAGGTGTCGCCCGTCGCGCCCACGCCGTCGAGTAGCACCTTTGCTGCAGCCCCGACAGCAATATCACCGTTTCCAGCAATACGAAACCGCTCGACATTTGCGGAGCTTGCATTGGTCGTATAGAAGCGCATCGCCACCGTCATATCGGTGTCTGACGTATACGTCGTGCAAAATGGCGAGATTGTTGCAAGCGACCGGTAATTTGTACCGCCGTAGCCTTGGAAAATAATATTTGCAACCGTCGTCGAACTATTCAGCGCCGTCGGGGACGCTTCCGTGCCGAGACTGCGACGCAGATACAATTCGGGCGAAATCGAATCGCTGTAATTGATAATGCCGACGCCACGCAGCACGTTCAGCGACAGGCCCATATTCTCTGTCGTCATATTGACGAGCATACGGCCTGAGGCGTTAATCCGCACGCGCTCGGTGCCGCCCGTCGTAAACGTCATCACGTTAGCCGAGGTCTCGGTAATATAGGTGTCCCCGCCACCACCCACGCCATCAATCATAATGCGGCTGCCGCTGGCAATCGCGATATTCCCCGTGGAGGTAATGCGGAAGCGCTCAACGAGCGAGCTGGAATTTGCCGTGCTAAACCGGAGGTCGCCAGAAATATCCGAGTCTGACGTATACGTGACCGCCACGCCAGACATGGTGGCGACGGTCGTGTAAGTTGTGCCCCCAAAGGCAAGGAACGACACATTGCCAATCGTGTCCAGTGAAGCCACCGCTGCGGGCGATGCTTGCGTCCCTCGCGCTTTTCTCAGGATGGTGCTGCCGCCATTCGCGTCGGTGCTGAAGCGCGTCTGCCGGATGAGCACGGTGCCGTCGCGTGCGACCTCAATGCCTTGCCCGAGCGTGCCCGTCACGCCCACCCCAACATTGCCGCTGCTATCGACGCGCAGGCGTTCGGTGCCGCCGGTCGTCATGGCCACTTCGTCAGCGGCGGGGAAGTAGATGCCGGTGTTGGTGTCGCCGCTGGCCGCGATGGACGGCGCGGAGGCGCTGCCGGCCAGGGCCGACATGCTATCGACGGTGCCGGACAGCGTGAGGTCACCCGTAGTCGTGACCGTGCCAGACAGGGTGAGGCCGTTGACCGTGCCCGTGCCGCTGACGCTGGTGACCGTGCCTGTTCCGCCAGTGGCCGCAATTGTAATGGTGCCGTTGCCGTTGGTGATAGACACACCTGAGCCGGCAGTCAGCGTGGCCTTGCTGAGGCTCGTCGTGGCCGTGTTGCCAATGAGCAGCTGGCCGTCCGTGTAGGAGGTCTGGCCCGTGCCGCCGCTGGAGACCGCCAAGGTCGAGGAGAGCCCCGCAGCGGTGCCCGTCGTATTCTGGTTGAGCGTCGGGACATCGCTGGCTTGGATGGCCGACATGACCACGTTGCTGCCGTTGCCCCGCAGGTATTGGCCGCTGGTCGTCGCCCCGGCCAAGGCGTTGATGGCGCCCTGGGCGGTCGAGGCCCCGGTGCCGCCACGGCTCAGGGCGAGCTGGCCGGTCCAGCCCAGGGTGAGCGAGGCCGCGTTGACCAGGGCGGTCGAGGCACTGCCGCCCAGCGTCAGGGTGACGTTGGTGTCGTCCGTCTTGGTGAGGGCCGCCCCGGATGCGTTCACCCACAGCGTGTTCCCGCTGTTGCGCTTCAGAATCTGGTTGGCGGCTGGTGTGGTGATGAGGACATCGTGCAGCTCGTCGAGCTCCAGGCCGTTGATGACGGAGACGTAGAGGATGCCGCCGCCCGCCCCTGCCGACTTGACACACAGACCCATGAAGACGCCGTGAGCTGGCTGGGTGGGCCTGGTTGAGGTCAGGTCGCCCGCCGTCTCCGACAGCCACACAATCTGGCCTTCCGTCAGGCCGGTCGTGGTGACGGCCCGCAGCAGGCCGGTGACGCAGACAAAGCCCTCGGCCCCGTCCGCAATGCTCTCCGCCGTGATGCCCAGCGTGGTGGCCGCCGTGGCTTCGCCAGAGGCATCGGCCAGTGCCACGTCCACGCGGGTGCCGTTCGAGCCCACGATGTAGACGGCCTTGCCCTTGGCGATGGCCGAGCCCGTGCGGTTGATGACCCGCACCAGCTCCTGGGCGCCGATGCGGTGGCTGACGTTGGCGTTCAGGGCCAGGGTCGCCGTGCTATCGGTTGTGTCCCAGGCCAGGGCCGCGCTGCCCTCGTTGAAGTTGAGGCTGCCGCCCGTGGGCACGTTGTAGACGCTGGCCAGCATTGGCCCGTAGGCGCTGTCGTCGCCCTCGCGCACGGCCAGGGTGCCCGACTCCAGGTCGAGCCGAATGCCGCTGGTCGTCGCCGCGCCAATGATGATGTTGGTGAAAGTGATGGCGTTGGGGTTGAACGTGCCGCCCGACT
>Ga0208005_1000557_pt1 | contig 13553 bp, 14 predicted proteins | sample DEB19_08_DNA_3_FD_184530 | JGI IMG/M metagenome (GOLD analysis project Ga0208005, IMG submission 184530) | Aqueous microbial communities from the Delaware River and Bay under freshwater to marine salinity gradient to study organic matter... | ecosystem: Environmental > Aquatic > Marine > Coastal... | reverse complement strand
GCCCTGTGTCCCAGTCAGCTCCGTAATGTTCTTGCCGCCAGTCGTATTGTAGGCGACGATGTTCTGCACGGTCGTCGAGGTGTCATCGCCCACCACGTCGCCAGATCCACCACCGCCTCCACCAGCCGGAGCCGTAAACGTCTGACCAGTCGTTGGCGCAACAAACTGCTCGTCCAACGCATCCGTGTCCTGATACTGCAAGTAATATGAGGTCGGCAGCGCGGTATCCACGCTGATTTCATACGTCCACGCCTGACTTGCCGTTGATGTCCACGACGCATACCACCCGTCCGCGGTCTTGGTCCCACTCGTTGTGACACCAGTCGCCGCTGTTCCAGCCTGATCCTTGACGGATGCCGCAACAACCTGCGTGGTAAACGTCTGTTGCGTGTTGTCCTCACCGTCCTCGTCCAACGTGCTATTGCCACGCTGGAAGTAATACCGCCACCACACCTCATACTTGCCGGTGCCAGCATTGTATCCCTGCTTCTGCACCTTGATAATGGCGTTGTTGACGCCATAGTTTTGCGGCCACTCGGACGTGCCGGATCGCACATATCCAACGGTTCCATTGCCGTCGCTGCCATACACGCGCCAATCCAACTGCACAATCGTGCTGGTTGACGACAAGCCAAACTGCAATGGTAACGTGCCTTGTTCTTGCTGGCCCGAGTTTTTGATATACGGACCATTCCACGAGGACCACGCGCTCCACGTCTTTTTGGTGCGCGTCCGACTCCGATACTCCCAATACATCACGCGGTGCTGTGGATCGATGTACGCAATATCAATTGCCAGATACGGCGAGCCAAACGGATTCTGATAGGACGTGGATGGCGTAATCGTGGCCTGTTGCACGGCGGGCCGAATCAAGCCGTTGACAATGCCACGAGCGGTTGCCATCAACCCATAGTACGTGGTCACACCGGCCAGAAACGCCGTCAGATAATCCGAGTCAGCTTTGCCAACCGTGCGCTGCTTGATGCGGTACCAATACTTCGTGCCATCCTTGGGCAACGAATCGACGTACACCTCGGTGCTGGCCGGGACGACGGCCAACTCCGCATAGGTGCCCGGATAATCTGTCCCGCTCACCGGCGCGTTCGGGGCGCGTTCGATGACAATCTCCGACGCCCCAACGGACGCCCACAGGCCCAACGCCACGCCCTGCGGCAAGCTGGCATCGTCCACGCCGTCAATAATCGCAAAGCCAGCGGGCCGGTCAGCCGTGCCCGAGGTCGCCCCGGTCGTCGAGAAGGTCGTCGTGGCGATAGTCCCATAGGCCCCGCTCACGCGATCGCGGAACGCCACCCCAACGATGTAGGCCGTGGATCCAAGCAGGTTCCGCACCGTCGTCGAGGTCGTCTGACGCGGGAACGTATTGAGGCGGTATGGCTTCCAGTTACTCGGGGCGACTGACCCCGGCGCAACAAACACGTCCACATCGTCCGTCGTGTTGCTGCCAATCGACCACGACACGTCCACCGACTGACTCGTGATATTGGCCGTTGACACCGCGCTGGGCGCACTCCACGCGGTTAGCGCAACGCTTGTCCACGCCGTCCACGCCGAGGGCCGGAGGCTGGCCTGTTCCGATCGTACCCGTACCCAAACCGTGGTCCCCGGCACCATTGCCGGCAACTGGACTGCACCCGTTGGGATAACCCCCGGCGCGTACCGCGTAAAGGCTACGCCGTTGGTCGTCGGAGTCGTGCTGGATGCCGCATACTCGACGGCGACGGCGATATTCCCCGCCGTGTTGAGCGTGGCCGCATTTGTGATGGTGAACTGCGCGATCCGGCGGGGGTCGATGGTCGAAGCCGCAAGGCTGACCGTTGCCGCCGTCGCGGGCTGGCTCGCGGCTCCCGAGTCCACCAGCTTGAACACCGGCCCCTCGGGACGCTCGACACGCCGAACGATTTGCGCGATCCGCGAACCAATCGTGGACTCCCCAATCCGATAGTTCAGGTTCGGGTAATAGCCAACATTGACATACACCTCGTCACCGACCTGCGCCGCCGCCGCTGCGCTGGTCCGTAGGACGGGAATCTCGATGCTTGGCGCACCGCGCCCAAAGCGGTCAAAGCCTTCCCGAGCGATGGACAGACTCAACGCCTGTGTATCCGGCGTAAATGAGGCCGCATCGTGGACCATACCGGGAATGTCGTAATCCACCACCCGAGTCGAATACGTGGACGTATCGCCCGTCTCCAGCACGACCCGCTCACGCCCAATCCGTAGGCCGTCAGGGGGCGGGGTCTCGGTGGAGTCCTTGACAGAGATGAACGGCGCATAGGTCTGCTGGGCAATCGTAAAGCCCGTGACCACCGTGCCCTCGTCAATCGACCAAATGGGCGGCGGGCTGTCGCCCTGCACGTCAGCCGTGTTGATCGTGTACGTCGGCAGGGTATCCGTGCGCCGACGGGTCAGGAAAAACTCCTGTTCCCCGGACGTATTGGTCCGCGTGGCAAAGCCAAACGGCCCAAACACCGCGCTGGTCAGGAAATCGGCAAGCGGCTGCGCCTCGGAAATACGGCCAGCCAGTCGCGTAGTCGGCCCGAGCGCATTGGTGATTGCCGTAGCCGATGCCGCGTTGTACGTAATCCCGGCACAGGTAAACAGCTTGGTCGCCAACTCGACGGGATGCAGGTCGAAATAGACCGGGGATGCATCCGACACCTCGGCCTGAATGCCGCGCACCCGCAGATACGCGCCAGCCGTAGGCGTCCACGTCGGCGCGGTCGTATCCAACTGGACAAACATTCGCTTCTGCGTGGCGTCATACGTCTGCTCACCAAACGCCGCGTCCGGGTTGTACTTCGGACTGGCCCATCCCCGGATGGTGCCGTTCCACTTGACGCCGGTCGAGATGTCCTCGATGATCGCCGTGACCATCGGATACGACATCACCGTGTCGCGGTCATTGATGCCGTTGAAGTTCGTCCCCGTCAGGCTGGCGTCCTTGTTCGCCATCTTGAGGAAGTCGCGCATCGCGTCCCACATATACGTCCCAACCACCGTCGTGCGCTGAAACTTCGGCGGTAGGTATCCGGCGACAAACTCCAACGCGACCACGCTGCCCTGCTTCTCAAGGAACTTGAACTCGAAGCCGCCAGAGTCGATGGCGACCTGATTTGCCCCGAGCGGCGTCCCACCAAACCCGTTGATAACCGGCCCACCAAACAGGCACCCACGCTGCGGGAACGCGGTCTGCTCGGCCAGCGTGGACCACGTAAACGCCTGATAGCTGGTCTCAATACGGCGCGTGTCCGAGATCGTAAACGCGTACCGCACCGCATCCACCTGCTCAATGCCCGTCAGGTAGCCCGCTTGCCAAACGGTCGGCCACGTTGCGCCGCCATCCGTGGACACCTCCACAAAGGCCCGACGCGAAAGCAGATGCGGACGACCGCTTGACGCGGACGAGTCGTATAGCTGGCTGGTAATAGCCCGCAGGGTGCCCGTTGCGTCCGAGCCGGTAACTACATCCACCACCTCGACGACATACGCCCCGGTACGCACCGATCCCGTGAGCAGGTCCACTTCCTGCCCATCCCCGTTAGGCGGGGCGGCGATGTAGGGATTGGTTCCCCCACGAACCGAGGTAAAGGTCAGCGCGTCCGCAGTATTGGCCGCGTTGCGAATCCGTAAGCGATAGGCTTGGGCTGGCATCAGTTATCTGGTCAGTCGTAAATGCAAAGCATCGCGGACGGACTGCCCGCAATATTGATGAGCGTGAACGACATCGAATACAGCAATGCCGTCTTGTCCGTCAGCGTGATGGTCACGTCCCCATCGGGCGCAAGGCAACACGTTGCATAAGTCCGCGATGCGTTGTCGCCCGTCGCCACCGACACCGTGCCACCGCCAAGCAGGTGCGCCTGACAGCGGAGCATCGTTGCCATAGACGTGTTCGGGATGTCGTTCATCGTGAAAGACGCCCCGTAATCCGTGCGGAACGTGAACATCGACCGTGCACCGGTACCGAGCGCAACCGCCGCCGCACCCACAGGACGCTGGAACGGCACCCAATCCGCAAACCGCGACCCGACTCCGCTGGCGATTGCCGTCGTGCCGTTGTCGAGCGTGGCCGAGGTGCCGTCATTGAACGTGATACTTGCCATCAGCCAACCCTCCCACGGCTATTCGCCTTCGTAATCAACTCCTGCATCGCCCGTTGCGCCGTCGGATCGTTCGGGCCGATGATGGTCACATTGGTGGACGAACGCGGCGTCATCCCAGCGGCGGTCGTGGCAGAAGTCGAGCCAAACACAATTTGCGTGGTTTGGCCGCTTCCCATCCCACCGCCAAAGCTGACAAACGAGGACGCCGAACCACCACCACGGCTGCTGCCACCAAACATCCCACGCGCCGCCCCCTTAAGGGCCGCGCCGATGCCAATCATCGCCAAGGATGCGGCCAGCGCACCACCGGGGATCAGGCTTGCCAAGCTGGTCACGATGCTATTCATCAGGTTGGCAAACACCGCGCTTTGCGTCCCGAACTGGATCATTGCGTCACCAAGACCAGCCAATAGCGTCCCGGACAACGCCTTGAACCCCTCGCCAATCTTGCCTGTGGCAACCGCGTTTTCGATGCCAGCCACAATGCCCGTCGTTAGCGCGGTGCTAATGCTCATCGCCAACGTCTGCTCCAACTGCATCGCCGCTTCAGCCGCCGCTCGCTGCGCTTCTGACAAGACTGGTCCGATCGCCTCTGGGATGCGCTTTCGCATCTGCTCGGCGGTCTCGGCAGGACGCCGCCCAATACCGCCCGTGCCAGCACCCCCTCCGGGTAACTGGCGAAGGCGACCACCAGCAAGCGGAGACCCAGCACTAATCTCCGCTCCTGCCTCAAAACGCCCAGCCAACTGACGCGCCCGGAGGAGACTGCGCTCCTTGGCTTCCAAATTGGCAATCTGGGACGCAAGGCTGGACACCTGCACGGTCAACTGATTGTAGGCGCGTTCCTGTTCGGACGCCACGTACACCGCATTCTGTCCAGCACCGAGATGCCCACGCTCGGTGATGACAAACTCGTCAAGTTGTTTCTTCAGCCGCGCATACGTTTCGCGCAAGTCATCCAGACCACCAACAAACTCACCGCTGGTCAGATTGAAAATACCCTGCTGCACGTCGCGCAGTTCTTTATTGATTCCCGCGATATCCCCGCCGAGAACCATTGAACGCAACGCCTTCTGCGTCTCCTCGGCCATTTTCTTGGCTTCATCCTTGGCGCGGCTGAACGAGGTCGCCGCAGCAACCGCGAATCCGAGGACAGCACCAACCGCCAAACCCGTCGGCCCAAACATCATCGCAATCTGCGAACCTGCCTCAACAATGCGCGTTCCGGCATCAGCCGTGAGCGATCCCGTGCGAGCCATCGAGTTGCCAACAGCCGCAAACCCAATCGCTGCCTTGGCCGCTCTTGAACCGCTGATTTCCGTGGCCTGACCAGCATCCTGCATTGCACGGCCAGTTTGCGTCACGGACTGCGTCGTGGCTTTCAGGTCGGTGGCGGTAGCGGCGGCTTCCTTTCGCAGACGCCCGAGCGCGGCTTGAACGACCGCCGCGCCTTCTTCCTTGACCAGCATCTCAACGGAGAATACCCGCATCCCTTACTCCTTGTGTTCGGCCTTGGCGAGGGCCTGTTCCATCCGTTGAGACAGCGCGGTCAGTCGCTCCCGCGTCTGGTCGAACATCTGCGACAACGCACCCGCCGCTTTGAGGTACCGCATCTCCATCTTCTGCAAGTCCTGTGGCTGATGGAACGCGACAGCCACCATCCCGGCCAAGTCCGTACGATCGCCCAGCCGCCTGACCGATGCCTCACGCTCCATCGTCCGCAACTCGGCCCACGTCCACAGCGTCAACGCGAACGACTCTCCCGCCACCGCCTCAACCCCGCGACCCGTGCGGGTGGCCGTCTCAACCACCACCCGCCGGATGTACTGCTCCGCGTCCCAGCGTACCGCGACGGAGGCCGAAGCTCCCGCCGCCTCGGTCAGTTTTTTTCCGACCGCTCCGCAAGCAACGCCTCAACCTCAACCACCTGCCCACGGCTCAACTGCACCAACGCAGCCACCTGATCCACGGACAAGCTGGCAATCTCCTCCGCAGTCAACTCCGGGCACGACCCCTTGATGATGTCAAGGAGCGCACCCAGCATCGCCTCCCCGTTATCCTCGACGGATTGCAAAGCGGCGATGCGATGGGCCGAGGCCCCGGTGAGCGGCTTCACGACAATCTCGCGCCCGAACAGCTTCACTCGCGGAAGGCGGCTCGGGTTCGTCAGGGCGTCAAGATCGAGGATGGTCATCAGACGGCGTCCAGATACTCAATGCGGTACGGCGCGTCACCCACGTTGGTGTAGCCGGTCACGCTGGTATCGAGCCGCGCCTCAATCTCGATGGCGATGGCAATCTCGGCCCCGTCCTGCGAGGTGATGTCGTACTTGGTGCAAAGGGCCGACTTGAGGAACACCTGCACGAACTTGCCGTTGCCGCGAAGCCAGATGGCCCGTACGTCGGTCAGGTAGTCGCCAGCCACGAGGAGGTTTCCGGCCCGCTGCGGAGCGTAGGACACGCTCGCGCCAGACCAGCCACCGGCGGCAAGGATCGCCACGGAGCCAGTCGCGCCGTCGGCCCCCGGCTCAATCTGGGTCACGTTAGTCGTCGAAAGCTGAATGACGGTGCCGGAAATCTTCGGCATCTGCGTCATCTTGCGGTCAAGGAGCTTGACGGGCGACCGCTTGCCATCAAAGTCGATGTTGCGGTACGTCAGACCCGGATCAAACTTCAGGCCCCCGGCGAACGCGCCGAACTTGTTGGCCCCGGCATACAGGACGCCGGAGTCGATGACCACGTCATCGGGGAAAGTAGCGGAGAAACCAGTCAGCGGTGCGGTCATTGGGCTATCCTACGGATGGAGGGGGGACACGGGAAAGTTAAGCGCGAGAAGTGAGAACAACAGGCCACAGGTACAACTCGTAGTTGGCAACCACCGCTACGACGGAGCTATCGGCGGGATCCGTCAACTGCGGAACCGTCTGCCGCGTCCGTCCCCGGCCAACAATGAGACCAGAAGACCGATCCGTGAGCGAAGTCATCGCCTGATCTACGATGTCCATCGCGGACTCGACCAGCGGCAACTGGCTGTCCGGCTTGCCAACCCCCTGCACCTCAAGGATGGCGGTCTCGCGGTAGCCATTGTAGGCCGGAAGGCTGGTGCGGTCGAGCCGGAGGGTAAGATACGGGAACACGGGATCAGCCGGAGCCGATCGCACCCAAATGCGCGTTCCCACGAAACCCGCCAAGGTGTCCGTGGACGGCGAGACGTAGTCAATCAGATGCTTCCGCAGGGTGCCGTAGATTTGCGTGGTCGAGGCCGTTGACGGGAGCGTCAAGCTCGCTGGCACCACGTATTTCGGTAGGGTCACTTGACAGCCCTCCCACGCTCAAGGAACCGATTCAGGACGCGGTTATACGTGTCAACCATCTGCTTGGCCGATTCCATCGCGACGGGCTTGAAGATCTCCACCCGCTCCCATTTGCGCGAGAATAGGTTGTGGTGCCCAATCTCCCACGCAAGGGCAATCTTCCCCACCATCGTGCGCGAGGTCGCCACAGGGGCCGTTTTCTTGCCCCGCTTGGCCTTGGCGACGGCCGGGATGCCGTCTGGGATGCCGACCTTGCTTGACCAGCCATTGCCGGTGAACACCGGTTCCTCACGCTGGACGTGCTGCACAATCTGGGCGGTCGAGCGGAACGCCTGACTCGTGTAGTAGCCTTTCATAAACCGCCGCTTGAGGTTGCCCTCATACACGTTTGCGGCGGCGTCCAAGGCCTTTCGCGACGCGTCCCGGTACGCCTTCAAGAACTGCGGCGACATATCGGTGACCTTGACGCTCACGCGGCCCCCGTCAGGCTGGCCTGAAGGCTCTGCAACGCGTCCGCAAAGGTCGGCCCGGAACGCGTCACGCTACGCTCGCCATCCATCCAGCGCAGAGCTATTCCCACGTCGCCAACGGGATAGGCCTCCACGATGCCCCCGTATTGGCCCACAAATGCCTCAAGACGCGACGAATCGGTCGGCCACACCCCACGGGACCGAATATCCTGACCACACATCTGCCGCGCATCGAGGCCGTGGATCATCGGATGAACCCCACCGCCGACAAAGTCAAGCTCGTCGCCGTGACCGCAGTCGTATCGGTCTCGTTCCGCACATAGACCGAGATGACATCATTCGCCGCCGTCGGCACCAAGGTGCTAATCGAGAACCCGTAGGCCTTGCCGGAATCCGAAAGGACTGCCGAGACGTGGATGCCCGTGATAGCCGTCCCATTCTTGGCGAACGTCAGACCATAGGTCTTGTTATTGGACGCGCAGGTCAGTTCGATATTCGCCGTGACCAATAGCACCTGATTAACAGACTTGGTGGCCTTAAGTTCGTTGTTCGCGTTCTGCGAAAACCCGTCCTGCCCGAGCGTAGCGTCAAGCGCGGTCGTTCCGGCCAGCTTGTACCACGTGTTCGTCACCGCAAACGTGGTCGCCGCGGAGGCGGTCAAGTCTATCTGCCCCCGGCTCGGGAACAGGCTTATCACCGCGTCCCGGATGTCCTCGGGGCTAATTAGGCCGGTCGTGTTATCCGGCAACTGCGCGAGCAGCGCGGAGAGAACCTTCGGGGTTTCAGCCATCAGTCGTATCCCTCGTCAAAGCCAGTCGTGAACGCGCTTGCCGCGTCCACCAGATGCACCCCGTCAGCCACCGCGTCAGGATCGGACGCGATAAACTCGGCATACGCCGTCGGGTCCACTTCCTCCAAAAGCAACTGCTGGCACATCATCTGGCGCACCGGCACCACGCTCCGCACAAAGTAAATGACCGACGCGCCCTCCTCCTTTACCACGCCGAACTTGTCCACGGGCACATAGTCGGCCACCGTCGCCGTCAAGGTCGTCCGGCTATCCGTATGCCCCTGTGGCGCACCCGCCACGGTGAATGCATTGGCGGTCGCGTCAATACGCCCCCAATACACGCCCACCTTGGTGTAGAGCGGACGCTGGAACCCATCGGCCCCATCATCGGAGCGCGTATAAAACCCGAGGCGGCGATCGAGGAGGCCGGGGGCGACGTACATCAGAGGCCCACTGGGAGCTTCAAGGCCCGGAGCGTCTTGAGGACACGGGCGGCGGTATCTCGCGACACGTCCCACGTGATGCTCGTCGCCGCGGCGGTCTCGGAGGCCGCGTTTGGCGTCCGCTTCTGGTAGAGGTCAGCCGCCAAATCAAGAATGCATTGGCTGATGACCGGCTCCCAGAGCGCGTAGTGCTGCGAAAGCGACAAGCCGCAATCGGCGGTGATGGTGTACCGCGGGTTGCTGAAGCTGTACGCGGGTTCCGAGTAAATCACCCCGGTGGACTCCATCACCCAATACTCGTCCGTGGACACCGTCACTCCATCGGCATCCACAATGCTGACGTTGGCAATCGGACGGCGCGGAAAGACCATCGACATCACAGGATGGTCCGCGTCGTTATCGCCACGGTCAATATAGGTCTGGGCGACTGCCGTAATCGGGCAGTCGATCCACAACTCCACCTGCGCCTGTGCCCGGGCAAGCAGGGCGGTCAGGAGCGTGTTCTCCGCGTTCGACTCGATGCGGAGGTAACTCTTGAGGTCGGTTACGGTCGGGAGAGCCACGCGAAGTCCTCGACAGGCGGGGAGTCTGGATCAGCAATCAGCCGCTTCTCGCGCCACACGGACACAATCGCGGGGTCAATCTCAAACACTTCACCGGGAAGCCGTCGCACCCCGTCAATCTTACACGCGGCAATCAGCGTGACGCGCACGGTAGATGGCACGGACGAAGCCGTGGGGGGCGTCCCCCCCACGACCTCACCCTCACCAACAGGCTTACGCCGCCGGCTCATCGAGGACCACGAACGGCGAATGCTCGTCCACCTTGACGCCCGCCGTGGTGCGGTAGGCGTAGGTGCCGGTCGGGAGCGGGATGCCACCGGCCCGGGCGACGAAGCGGTACGTCGTGATGTCCTGCACGAACGAGTAGTGAATCGACGACTCGACCGTGAGAGCCTGACGGAGGCCCATCGCGTAGAAATCGCCGTTGACGAGGCACACATCGCCCTCAACCCCAAGCGTCGAGAGCAGGTCGCTCACGATGACCGGGAGGCCGAGCAGGGTCGCCGGAGCCTTGTCGCGAAGGTTCGGGAGGAACGAGACCATCGTGTTGTTCGTGGTCTGCATCGCGTAGAGCTTGGCGAGGACACGGCGCGAGATCATCCACACCGAGTTCGGCCCGTGCGTGTGACGCTCGTACATCTTGAACGCGTCCACGGCGGTGAAATCATTCGCCGACGCCCGCGGCACCTTGATGAGCGCACCGTTGTTCGTGTTGAACGCGCCGAGCGGCTGCGACGTGCCCGTGCCGTCGATGGTGATGTCCTCGTTGATCTTATTGATGATCTGCCCGCCCACCGCCGCCGTCACCTCGGACGGAAGCTCGCCGGTGAAATCATCGCCAAGGAGTTCGTCGCCGAACTGCGTGATGGCGGCGTACTTGTACATCGTGAGAAGCCGCTGGCCGAACGACGGCTCACGGACGGGCTTGGTGTCGCCCTCGCCCACGATGGTCACGTTGGCAATCTTACCGGCCATCGGACGGTTGAGGGTCGTGGTGCCCTCGTCCTGCACAAGGTACGGAATGCGGAGTGACCGACCCGGGACGTTGTAACGGCGGGCGTACTGGAACAGCCCGGGCTGCACGTTCGAGGTCGAGAAGATCTCCGGCACCTGCGTCAGCGGGAGCAGGTACTCGCCGCCGTTGGTCGAGCCGGTGATGGTGCGGGTCATCAGGTCAACACGCTTCAGGGCCTCGGCTTCCTTGGCGTTGGCCGGACCCTTGGCGACGGCGCGAAGATACGCCCCGACGTTCTTGAAGCCCTTGACCAGCTCACGACGCACATCGTCCTGCGCGTCCTGCATCCCGGAGAACTCGCCACGATCGGCCCCAGCGTCCATACGGACGAGGTTCTCGTCGCCACCCTGACGCGCCACCTCGGCGTCACCGGTGAACTCGGCAGCACTCGCGGCACGCATCTCAAGGGCACGGATGTCGGCGGTGCGCTTCTCCACTTCCTCGGCCGAGAACTGCACCGAGGGGTCCATCAGCTGCGCCCGAAGCGCGTGGGCCTGTTCGCGAAGCTCATTCGCGGCCCGATTCTTGGAAACCAGCGGGGACTTCATTGTGTGTATTCCTTGATTCAGAGAGTAAAGGTCGAACGCACCGCGGCGGTGCGCTCCTCCAACGTAGCATACCGCGCCGTCGATGCGGTCGAGGTGGGCGTCTCGGTCACCACGGGGGCGACGGAGGAAGCCGTCTCGGAGCGCGTGTCTGGGAGGTAGCGGGACAACACCGCGTGGCGATCGGCCTCGGAAAGCGCATCCAAGGCGACGCGAGCGGCCAGCGTGAGAAGGTCGGTGTCCGTGCGCTCGGCCACGGCCTCCTCGACAGGGGATGATGCCTCGTTTCTGGCCGAGGCTACCTCGGCTCCCGGCACGGCGGGCATCGGGGTAATCGATACTTCGCGCAACTCAATCTCGGTGAACCGCTCCACGGGCTTGCCGTTGATGTTAATCATCTCGGAGGATCGCGGGATGAACCCAATCGAGAACCCCGTCGAGGCCCCCGAAGCAAGCACGGCCTTGACATACTCCATCGCGGCCCGTCCCTCGGCGGTATCGAACACGTCGGCGGTCATCACCAACGCGTCCCCGGCATCGGTCATTGAGGTAATCACCCCGACGTGCGCCTTGGAGGTGCGCTCGTGATCCATCAACAGGGGTACCTTGCGAGCGGCCACCCGTCCGTCAATTGACCGCTTGGCACACTTGCGGGCGAACATCGTCCCGTATGAGTCCACGACCTCATAGGTCAGGGCCACGCCGGAGACGCGGCCCGCAATCCCCGGCGGGAGGTCCGGCTCGGCGCGAAGCTCAAGGGTGGCGTCGGCAAGGTGCCAGAGGGTCTGGCGGGTCGGCTTACTCATTTGCGGTTACCAGTTGAAGGCCCAGCCGGTCCAACGCGACAAAGGGCGGTTCCTCGGAAATATCAGCGGTCGGGATCGCCGCAGCCAGCGCGTCCACGATGTCCACGGACATCAGCCCGCTGGAGATGTAGTCCGTGGCGGGTAGATCGCCGGTGGGGGAGCAGGCGGTGGTAAACATCCCCTCGCCCCCCGGATACTCGGCGGCAATCGCCTGCGCCTCGGACTGCTCGTCCGCGGTGACCACGATGGTCCGAAAGATTTCGTCAGCCATTAGATAGTCACTCCGGTCTTCTGGGCCACATACTGCTCGGCGTTGGTCACGGTCACGCTATCCGTCGCCGCCCCGCGCACGATGAGCTGGAAGATGCGGCCGTTGAAGGGCACCGTCCCGTTGGACCGACGACCGACGTAGACCAGCGCGTTCGTGAACGTGCCAACCGGCGTCGCAGAGGCGTAGCTCACGCCAGCCTCGCTCGTATTGACGCGGAGCAGACCACGGGTGGCGTTCGTTGTGCCGTTGTAGTTGAGCGCGGCCGTGACCACGTTCGTAATCGGAGCGGCATAGCTCGACGCCGATGTCACGTCGAAGGTTTGCGCCGTGGACCGCATCGTGGCCCCGTAGTTGGCAGTTGCGGCCCCACGGGGGGCGTTGAGCAGGGAGGCGTAGTTGGCGTCGGTCGATGCGCCAATCTCGGTCACGGCCCCGACCGTAGCGTCGCTGTTCTTCGTGACCCCGAAAAAGCCCGTGACCGCCGACACGCCGACGTTCTGGAACGCGGTCGCGGTGCTGCCCGTCTCCAACTGGGCACCCCAGAGGAACAGGCCGCTTGTCCCGTCGCCGGTGTAGCTGGAGTTGCCGTCCACGATGCAGGGCCGTGCGCCCATATCCGATGCGCCAGCGGCTGGAGTGAACGTTATTGAACACCGATACCAGCCATTACCAGCATCAGCAATCCGCGCCGTGCAGTTCAACGTTGTGCCAACCGTGCCACTCGACAAGTTGAAATAGGCGTAATAATTCGTGGCCGATGCAAACGTGTTGAGCATCACAATCGACCGCTCTGACGCCTTTGCGTAAATCGACAGCGTATACTGTACCGCAGAAAGGGTCGGCGTCTGGTAGACGTAATGCACCGTACTGGCTGTGGCAGACTCAACAACCTTGTCTGCCGTGGTGGTGCCGTCTGGAGCCGTGGTTGTGTTGGCGGTGATGGTAGCCTGCGTCTTGCTCCACGCCGCGTCATCGAACATCGTCGGCATCGTGAGCAGGTTGCGCCGCGCCTCGCTCCCCGTCCACGTCGCAAAGTCCACGTTGCCCACGGTCGCCAGCGAGTCGTCCGTGCCGTCGAACTGCAGCGATCGCGGCAGGCCCACGTCCGCGTAGTCCGTCGCCGTCACCACCCGCTGGTAGGTGCTGGCGGTCGTTCCAGCCTCAAGTTGTGTGCCCCACAGATAGCAGTACTCGCTAGCCGTCTCCGTGGCTC
>Ga0208005_1000553_pt1 | contig 13675 bp, 15 predicted proteins | sample DEB19_08_DNA_3_FD_184530 | JGI IMG/M metagenome (GOLD analysis project Ga0208005, IMG submission 184530) | Aqueous microbial communities from the Delaware River and Bay under freshwater to marine salinity gradient to study organic matter... | ecosystem: Environmental > Aquatic > Marine > Coastal... | reverse complement strand
GGCGTGGTCAACGACAGCCTCTACCGTTACAGCAAATTCAACCACTGCGCCGGATGGAACCTCAACTGCTGATACTCTGACCGAGACTGCTACTACAAACTACCATTCAATATACCAAATAAACATCTCTCTTGCCGCAACTTCCTATACATTTTCATGTTTTGCAAAACCTAACGGAAGGAACGAAATAACTTTAGTTATGCTGTCCGGTTCAGATACAGCATACGCAACGTATAACGTTAGCACTGGCAGCATAACTGTCGCAGCAACAACCTCTGGTAGTTTTTCTAGCGCATCGACGACAATTACAGCTAGTGCAAACGGTTTTTATAGAGTTACGTTGACAGCAACAGCCCCTTCAACAAGTACTGCAACTCTAGCCATAGAACTGTATAACGCAGCACGAACTTATGCTGGAAACGGCACTTCTGGCGTATATCTATGGGGCGCACAACTAGAACAACGCTCCTCTGCCACTGCCTACACAGCCACTACCACACAAGCCATTACCAACTACATCCCTGTATTACAGACAGCATCAGCAGGGCAGGCTAGGTTTGACCACAACCCCACCACGGGTGAGTCTCTGGGGTTGTTGATAGAGGAGGCGAGGACGAATTCGGTAACTTATTCTTCTCAATTTAGTAATGTTGCATGGACAAAAAGTGCTTGTTCCATTACAAGTACTGCTAACGTTGCCCCAGACGGTACTTTGACAGCGCAACAACTTGTTGAAGATACGACAGCCAATGGTAGATATATACAGTCAAATTCCATAAATGTTGTTTCAGGAAACTCATATACATCAACTTTTTATGTTAAAGCTAATGGAAGATCTATTTTCTTTATCTATTTTAACGCTGCCGCATTTCCTACCAACAGCAGAATTGCTTGGTTTGACATTGCCAATCAGACCACTCAAGTTCAAACAGGTGTAACAGCATCAATTACATCGGTTGGCAACGGTTGGTATAGATGTTCTTGTACTGCTACTGCTAACGCATCCACAACCACTCCTTGTCAACTTAGCATTCCTTCTCAAACGCTAGGATCGCTTTCTAATTACACAGGCAACGGTTTTAGTGGTCTATTCCTCTGGGGCGCACAGCTAGAAGCAGGCTCCTTCGCCACTTCCTACATACCCACAGTAGCCTCATCTGTAACCCGCAATGCAGATGCTGCCAGCATGACGGGGACGAACTTTAGTAGTTGGTTTAACAATGGTGAGGGGACGTTGTATGGCGAAATGCAACGCGCACAGGGTGCAATCTCTGGAACAAACTTTCACATAGTAACGGTTGTCAATAGTTCAACAGGTTACGACAATTACTACAAACTTCGTTTTGAAGGATCGTCTACCGCAAAAGCTGCGCTTTCTTATACAAGCGGTACGGCACAAGCCTCCTTTACACAAGGAACACAAACCGCAGGAAACTTTTACAAACTGTGTTTAGGAGTCAAAGTTAATGACTTTGGTTTTTCAAGTGATAACACAACAGCGTCAACAGATACAAGCGGAACAGTACCTCTTGGATTGAATCAAATGATTATTGGTGCTGATGTTGATGGTACTTCGCAGATTGCAAATAACCGTATTCGCAAACTTGCTTACTACCCTATTAAAGCCACTAACGCCCAACTCCAAGCATTAACGGTTTGAGGTAAACATGAACGACTACAGACTACAACTACCTGACGAAGATGCGTGGTGGGCTGCTGCTGATGCTTGTGGATGGGTTAAGTATGAATACGAACCACAGACCGTGGAAATGGGTCAAGAGCCAGCAGAACCCGTTGTAAAGCGTAAGTGGTTAGATACGAATGGCAAAGACTTTGATGTCATTGGAACCATCTACAAGCCCACAGGTAATGTCATCCAGCAGGGTGATATGCAGACGCAGGAAATGGCAGCTATCGCAGGGCATCATGTCAACGTACGATTACATTACTCGGAGCTACCTGAGTCTTTGAGACAGTACGTTGTTATCCCTAACAATCCTGTCCGTGGCTGGGCAGGTGGATGGTACGAAGGTATGTAATAAAATTATGGAAACAATCGAACTCCTAGGAAAATTATGGTACTTAGGAGCAGCGATTGTAGCAATAGCAGCCTATGCGGTCACTATTAAAGTTCGGGTAGACTATCTTGAAAAAGGTTATGATAAGCAAGTCACTGAACTTTGGAAACATGTCAATGAACTTAAAGGAAAACAATAATGGCTCTTCAAGCTGACGAACAAGTTAAGCAAATCGGAGATGCCGTATCAATCCTCACTGTGGTGGGGACTTTGGCTGAATTGTTACCTGCAATAGCTGCAATCCTTACAATTGTGTGGACTGCCATTCGTATATGGGAGACTGACACTGTTCAATGTATGTTTAGACGTAACAAGGGGAATAAAGATGCCGATGGTAGCGAATAAGAAGTTTCCTTACACAGCTAAAGGTAAGAAAGAAGCTGAAGAGTATGCATCAAAGAAAGCAAAGAAGATGCATGAGAAAAAAGAATCTAAGGCAATGAAAGCTAAAGAGAAGAGAATGGGTTACCCAACATGAAACAGAAACCTAATAAAGTACGTAAGGTTATGAAAGAGTACAAAGAAGGTACTCTTCATAGTGGCAAGGGTGGTCCAGTAGTTAAGTCTCGTAAGCAAGCAGTTGCAATTGCTCTATCTGAAGCTGGTATGTCTAAACCAAAGAAAAAGAAATGAAGCCAGGGCTATACGCTAACATCCAAGCCAAGCGTAAACGTATCGCTGAAGGCTCTGGTGAGAAAATGAGAAAACCAGGCACTAAAGGTGCTCCTACAGCTAAAGACTTTAAGGAGGCAGCAAAAACTGCTAAGAAGAAATGAAGAAAGATTCTAGGCTAACAAGAGCAGGTGTGTCCGGTTATAATCGCCCTAAAAAAACACCAGGACATCCTACCAAATCACATGTTGTTGTAGCAAAGGACGGTGATCAAGTTAAGACGATTAGGTTTGGTCAACAAGGTGTTTCAGGTTCTCCAGAGGGTTCTGCTAGAAACAAATCATTTAAGGCTCGTCACGCTAAGAATATTGCTAAAGGTAAGATGTCTGCTGCGTACTGGGCTGATAAAGTAAAATGGTGATATATGACCTATCTAGACTTAGTTAACGCTGTTCTTAGGCGTGTTAGAGAAGCAGAAGTAGCTTCAGTAACAACTACTGATTACTCTAAGTTAATCGGTGATATGGTTAATGAAGCTAAAAGAGCTGTTGAAGATGCGTGGAACTGGTCTATATTAAGGACTACAAAGACAATCTATACATCTCCTACTAACTTGTCTAACTATGAAATAACAGACTCTAATTTTAGAACTAGAGTACTCCACATTTATTTACCTAGTGAGAAGAGAGATCTTCAGCAAGTTAGTCAAGATGTTATGCATAGGAATATTGATCTGTTAGGTACACAGACAGGATCTCCTATGCAGTTTTCTTATGGTCCTATAACGTCAGCTGGTAAACTAACAATTGACATCTTCCCTATACCAGCTCAGGTATATACCATCAAAGCAGAATGTGTGATACCGGAAGCAGAGTTAGTAGCTGACCTTGATAACACTGTATTGCCTTCAGAGTTAATTATTCAAGGTGCTTACTTAAGGGCTATCAATGAACGTGGTGAAGATGGTGGTAGGCTTAGTGATCAACAGTTACTTATTTATGAGCGAACACTAGCGTCTTACATTTCTATTGAGACTTCTAGGTACGAAGATGAAATTACTTGGGAGCCAGTATAATGGCTTCTAGACTTGAACCCATAGCAATTACAGCCCCAGGCTATGCTGGTTTAAACACACAAGACAGTGCTTTGTCTTTAAGTAAAGATTTCGCTCTGGTTGCAGAGAATGCTGTCATTGATAAGAATGGAAGAATAGCTGCTAGACGTGGTTGGGCTAAAGTCAACACATCTTCTGGATTCAATAGTGAAGAACCATCATTGATTCATGAGATTGTTAAGTCTGATGGATCTACAGTTATCTGTTCGATTGGTGATAAGAAGATATTCACTGGTACAACAACATTGACTCAAGTCTATGCTGATGCTACCTGGACAGCACAAAACTGGAAAGCAGTTAACTTTAATAGTCATACGTATTTCTTTCAACGTGGTCATGATCCACTTATGTATGATCATGTTGGTAATACATGGCAAAAGATGTCAGCACACGCTTCCTATTCAGGTACTGTTCCATTAGGTAATGAAGTATTAGCAGCTTATGGTCGTTTATGGGTTGCGGACACCACAACAGATAAGAAGACTGTGACATGGTCAGATTCATTGATTGGTTATAAGTGGAATGGTGGTACTCATGGTTCACTAAGTATTGAATCTGTTTTGACTAATGGATCTGATAGTATAGTAGCTTTAGCAGGTTTTAATGGATACTTAGTTATCTTCTGTAAGAAAAGTATTATTATTTACTCAGGAGCTGCTACAGATCCTTCAGCTAACTTAAGTTTAGTAGAGGTTATCGATGGAGTTGGGTGTATATCTCGTGATTCTATCCAAGATATTGGTTCAGATGTATTCTTCCTTTCCGACACAGGTGTTAGAAGTCTGGGAAGAATCATACAAGAAAAGTCAGCACCTTTGTTCGATGTATCGAGGAATGTTCGGGATGACTTAATTGCTGATGTTGCTTTCAACAACAACAATGAAAGCATCAAATCAGTGTTTTATGAGAAAGATGGTTTTTATTTACTAAGTTTACCGACAAGAAACATTACCTATTGTTTTGATCTAAAGCAAAGATTCCCAGATAACTCTTGTAAGATAACAACATGGACACTATCACCTAAAGCTTTCTTAGCTACGTTAGATAGGAAACTATACTTTTCCAGGACAGGATACATTGCTAACTACACAGGTGCTAATGATAACGGATCTATCTATAGATTCTCATACTACACAGCATACATTGATGGTGGTAACGCATCCATACTGAAGATACTAAAGAAAGCTAAGCTACTTCTTATTGGTGGTGAAAACACACAAGTGTTTATGAAGTGGGCATCAGACTATTCTACATCGTATAGAACTATACTAGTTTCTCAACCAGCAGGTATTTTGTCCGAGTACAATGTATCTGAGTACAATGTTGCTGAATACAACATGGGTATCTTTGTTGGTAGTTCGAACACACAAGTTGGTGGTTCTGGTAGAGTATTCCAGTTTGGAATCGAAGCAAACATTGATGGTGATGCGTTAGCAGTACAACAGATAGACTTATTTGTCAAACTAGGTAGGACAATCTAATTATGGCTAACTATACAAAGACTACAAACTTTGCATCTAAGGACTCACTACCATCAGGTAATGCAGGTAAGATTATTAAAGGTACTGAGATTAACACAGAGTATGATAACATTGCAACCGCAGTAGCTACAAAAGCAGATATTGCCTCACCAACCTTCACAGGTACTGCTACAGTAGCAACGCTTAGTGTTACAACGTCAATTACAGGCTCTGGTTCAATTGATGGCGGTACTTACTAATCATGGACTTAAGCGTATTTGGTAGTCCTACAGATTTCCAGTGGGGATTAGCTAATGATCCTAATTTTCTAAACACAGCTGCTCTATACGGAATCAGTTATCAAGACATCTTAAACTACATAACACCACAAGTACAGCAACCAACAACATTATTAACTAATCAGCCAGATACATCAGCACAAGAAGCAGAGGCTGCAAGGATTGCTGCTGAAAGAGCAGCAGAGGCTGCTTACTACGAAGAAGAACGTAGAAGACTTGAAGCAGAAGAAGCTGCTAGACGTGCTCAAGAAGCTGCGTTGATTGAAGCAGAAAGACTAGCAGAGATAAGAAGATTAGAAGAGGCTCAAGCAATATACTACCCACCAGTGGTAGAGCCTACACCAGAACCTGTTTATAATCCTGTTTACTATTATGCTTCAGATGGTGCTGCTTTTCTTGACCAAACACAAAGAAATAGTTACGAAAGTAATTTACAAGCTATTTACGTTGCACAGCAGCAAGCAGCTATAGCGGCACAAGAGGCTGCAGCAAGAGCAGCAGCAGAGGAACAAGCAAGAATTGCTGCAGAGAGAGCAGCCGCAGAAAGAGCTGCACAGGAAGCTGCGGCAAGAGCAGCACAAGAGGCTGCAGCAAGGGCTGCACAGGAAGCTGCAGCGAAAGCAGCGCAGGAAGCTGCAGCGAAAGCAGCGCAGGAAGCTGCAGCGAAAGCAGCGCAGGAGGCTGCAGCGAAAGCTGCTGCAGATGAGGCTGCAAGACAGGAAGCATTACGTGTTGCTGAGGAACAAGCTAAAGCAGCTGCAGCAGAGGCTGCAAGGATTGCTAAAGAACAGCAAGAAGCTAAGACAGCAGCAGAGGCTGCAGCATTAGCTGAACAACAACGTATTGCACAAGAGGCTGCAGCGAAAGCTGCTGCAGAATTAGCTGCACAACAAAAGGCTGCAGAAGAAGCAGCCGCGAAAGTCGCTGCAGAAGAAGCAGCTAAATTAGCTGCAGAGAAAGCAGCTGCCGAGAAAGCTGCTGCAGAACAAGCCGCTTTACAAAATACAGAGGTAAGCACTCAAACAGGAAACCAGACTATGGCAAGCAGATTCACTCCTGAAGAGGAAGCCGCTATTGTTGACTATGTTGTTTCTAACATTAACAACCCAACAGCAATACAACAAGCAGCAGCACAATACGGCGTAACAGCACAAGATTTAGCTAATGTCTTAGGGAAACCGCTAGAGACAGTACAAAAGTACTTCTTAGATGCTGGTGTTCCACAAGGCACTCTACTTACTGGGGATGTACAAAGAACCTTCGGCACTGAAGGTAATATCACACAGTTAGATAAAGGCGAAGATTTTGTTGTTGAAAAAGCTATTGGTATGCAAGGCGATAAGATTCTTGTACAAGCTTACGATGCTTATGGCCTACCAACAAGTACTCGTCTAGCTGATCCTAATACCTCTGAAGGTAAAGGATGGCTACAAGCACTAGGCATCGTTGGAGGTGCTATTGGACTAAGTAACTTAGCCACTACAGGTAGTTTACTTGGTGGTACTGGTACTGCAGTAGGTGGTGCTGGTACTGCTGGTTTAGGTGGTTTATCAGCAGAAACTTTAGCTACTCTGGAAGCAACAGGTTTATCTAATATCCCTGGTATTGTAAATACAACAGGAAATTTATTAAACACAGGTTTGTTAGCCGGAGCAGCTGGTACTGTAGTACCAACAACGACAACACCCACGACGACAACACCAACAACGACCCCAACAACGACAACGCCGACGACAACAACACCAACAACGACCCCAACAACGACAACGCCTACGACAACAACGCCAACAACGACAACGCCGACGACAACAACACCTACTACGACACCTACTACGACACCTACGACAACAACACCAACATCTTTTAACCCTACATCTTTACTACCTAATATAGCTAATACTCTCCTACAAGGACTAACGAACGCTAGTGCAGCAAGCACATTAGCTGGTCTTGTTAGCTCCGGTGCTAACTTAGCAATGGTTAATGATGCTGCACAGAAACTACGTGATCAAGGTAAGCTAAGTCAAACCGAATACAATACTATTGCTACAAACTTAGCTGGTTTATACCGTGATGTTGGTTTTGAAGCTAAAACAGGTTTACAAGATGTAGCATCTAAAGCATCTGGTATGATTGGTAAATTTACACCCTATGGTGTAAGTAATCAGTTGTTTGGTACTAAAGTTAGTCCCACAGGTCAATTAGAAACAACAATGACCCAAACAGGGGCAGAATTATATGCTCCTTTTGCTCGTGTTGCTGGGCAATCTGCTTTAGCAGCAGAGAATATGAATATTGAGACTTTAGCATCTGACTACTATAAGAAACTTGCTGCATTGTCCGCACCTGAAACAGAGCGTCAGAGACTTGCTCTTGAAGAACGTATGCGTCAACAAGGTAGGCTAGGTATCTTATCTAGTAACATTGATCCTATAACAGGTAAAGCAAGAGTATCTACAGCTCCAGAGCTATTAGCACAAGAACAAGCTATTGCTAGACAACAGCTAGAAAGAGAACTACAATCTAGGCAAGCTGCTTTAGGTGAGCGTGGTGCTTTGATAACTCAAGGTACTACCGCATACTCACCAATAAGTAACTTACTTGGTTTACAGTCTCAACAACAACAGTTGTCTGGTCAGTTAGGACAGGCAGCTACTCAAGCTGATGTAGCAAGAGCTAGTGCATATATGCAACCAGCCACAGCAGCTATCACAGCACCTTTAAGTTTATACGGACAAGGTCTACAGCAAGTTGGTCAGACACAACGTCTAGGTACGGCATCGAATTTAGCTTCTCAACAAGCTGCATTGGATGCTTTAGCAGTTGGTAGAAGTAATACTGCTAATCAACTTCTCGGACAAGGTGGTAGTAATTTGACTAGTTTGTTTAATACAGCATCTAGTTTGTTTAATCAGCCTTCTAATTATGTGCCTGGAACAAACATTACCTATGCTGATGCTCTTAATCAAGGGATATTACCTCTCTAAGGAAACAACATGGCACAACAACAAATGAGTTTGTTCGGAGGACCATCACCAGCTGATTTATTACGTCAGCAGCAGATGGAAGACCAAGCATTGGCTATGAGACAAGCACAGCTTGGTCCAGGGCAGGGATTGATGTATCAAGCAGCTAGTGCAGGACAACGTGCTGGTAGGTCTTTAGCTGGTTTGTTCGGTATTGAAGATCCTGCAATGGTAGAATCTAAGAAGATGGAGCAAATCAAACAACTAGTTAAACAAAACTGGGATGGTGAAGATCCACTAGAAGCTTTTAAGTTAACTGCTAAGTATGCAGCGGATGCTGGTCTTATGAATCAAGCTATGTCAGCAGCTATGCAAGTAAAAGCTATGGAAGCTGATAGGTCAAAGACTGAGCTTAGTAAAAAAGAAACTGAGGCCAGAATAGGTTTGACACAAGTTCAAACAGAGTCTGCTAAAGGTGTTGAAGCAAGAGCTGCTTCTAAGTTTACTTGGGACGAACAGGATAGACCTTTACAACAAGCTATTAAGAATCTTGAGTTTACTAAAAACGTACAAGACATTAATCTACGCAACGCTCAGTTGTCAGAAGCTCAAATTAAACTGGAAGCAGCACAAGCTGAGTGGGATGCGCTTACACCAGAAGAGAGGAAAAAACAAGCTAAGTCAAAAGCCAAGCTTTCAATGGATAAACTACAGCTTGAGGTTGACAAACTCAAGGCTGATATACGAGCTTCTGATGCGTTAGTAGCACAACGATCAAAAGAAACAAACCAGTTAGCTCTTAATGTTGGTTATGAGAAAGATTTGGAAGGTAAAATTACGAAAGCTGTTGTTACCTTAAAAGACGGGTCTGTAAAAGAAATTCCTGTCGGACAAGCAAAAGAATTGGAAAAGACTGGTGTTCCTGTAACAGATAAAAAACAAAAAGGAAATCTTTCAGAAAATGAGCAAAGAAATCTTGTTAGATCTTTATTAGGAGGTGGTAGTAACACGTCAACAACAACAACACAACCATCAGTCCCTTTGTCTGAAAGAGCACAAGCCACACAAGATAGGCAAACTGAAGCAGCTAATAATGATGTTACAATACAAGGTCTTCTTCGTAAAAGAAGGGATGCTGAAAGAAGTGGTAATATTAGAGAAGCAAACCGTATATTAGAAAACGCTAACAAGTTAGCTTATGAAAGATATAATGTAAGGCCTTTTCAATGATAAATATCCTATCGTTAAAGCGACAGGGTGTTTCAGATTCAATTATTGCAGAAGAACTAGCTAGTTCACGAGGTATTGATTACAAAGGTTTAAGGGGTCAGGGAGTAACAGACCAAGTAATCATAAGCGAACTAAACAAAGCTCAGGGCGGTCCTTTAGAAGCTTTTAAAGCTGGTTTTTCTCAAGAAGCTGGTTCTGAAATAACTGGTCTACGTCAGATATTAGGTAGAGAACCAACAGAAGAAGAGCTTATGGCAGAGACTCGTATGCAGTCTTTACGTGAGCAATCTCCTGTTGCTGGTTGGGCAGGTACATTAGCAGGTAGTATTGTTAACCCAAGTTCTCTTATACCAGGATCTTTACTTTTTAAAGGAGCTAAAGGTTTAATAACTGGAGGAGCTGCTGCGGGTGCTGTTGGAGGTGCTCTTCGTCCTTTGTATACCCCTGACGAATCTAGGATAGAATCAGCGGCTATTGGTGCTGGAGCAGGTGCTGTTCTCGGAGGAGCTTTAGCAGGAGCAAGCGATATTGTTGGTCGTTTGTTTAGAAAAGAAATAGATAACGTAAACATAGGTCGTCGAACTATAGACGATACTACACAGCAAACAGTAGATACAACTCAAACAACAACACCAGCAACCTTTGAATCTCCTGAAGTACAGCGCATCATTGAAGAAATGGGATCTACTGGTGCTGTACCAAGACAGGCTGCATTACTCACAGAACAACCACCTCGTAGAGGTCTTGCTGAGATTATGCAAAGAGAACAGGCTAGGATGGCTCCTGAAGAAGCTGTACAGCAAGAAGCTGCTCTACTACGTCCTATAGCTGAAGAAGCTCCTACAGGCCCTACAGGGCTTGCTAGGGTTATGCAGATGGAGCAACAAAGACTTGCTGAAGAACAACCTAATGTAGGTGCTTTACTTACTAAGAGGTCTGATGATTACTTTACACAGACTGCTAGAGTAGCAGATGAAGGCATATCTACACCGAAGGTACAGCAGTTAGCAAAAGATACTGGACAAGATATCCGCACCGTGTTAAAAGATGTTAAGGCTAGTGACGATGTGTTAAAAGCTTTAGATGAAGCTAATATCACTCAGCTGCCTAAGACATTTGATGAGGCGATAGACGTACTAGAGAATACGCCTTCACTAAGGAGAATACTAGATGCGTGTCTGTAATGCAGAGGCTGTTATCAGGGCTGTTGTACCACGCTATAAGTGGCAAGACTTGTCCGATGCACAGCGAGAGAAGATATTTAGGCTTGGTCCTGAAGCGTCTAAACATATCATGGAACGTGGAGATACCTTAGATGGTTTAACCATGAGGGATGTTTATGACAGTATTGGTGAACAGTTCCAACAAAGGATGACCGCAGCATCAAGGAATGTTGTGCCGGACAAGAAAGTTATTGATAGTGTTGATAAGTTCTTATCGAACAAAGATGTAGGGTTTGCTGGTGATTGGGTTAAGACAGCGTGGTCTAAAGGCAAAGCATTTAACGCAGAAGAACTAGAGGTAGCTGCTAGAGGTTTCTCTCATGCAGTGAATACTGCTAATGATTCTGCCTTACTGAAGTTAGTAGAAAAAGGTGATGAGGCTGCATTAGCTACCTTGGTTCAAGCTCAGAACGATATCGTAGCTCTTCGTGCTGCACTGGAAGGAGCAGGTTCTGAAGTTGGTAGGGCACTTCGTTATATACAGAATATACAGAAAGCACAGCAAGAGAATAAACTTATCAACAGTGTCTTTGGAGTTGGTCCATGCTAAAGGTCAGTGAGAATTGTAAGAAGTTCCTTCAAGACTTTGCTAGGATGCAGTTAGACGCTAAAGCATCAGGGTTAACTAGTGAGGCTAATAAACTGTCTTCGGATGTAGTAAAGCTTGTGTCTTCTAATCCTACGTTAGCTAAGAAGATGCAAGAGTATTACGTTAATAGTCTAATATCTGGTTTAGGTACACCAGTTGTTAACGTCTACTCAGCTTTCTTTAAAGGTGCTATTGCTCCCTGGGAACGGATGATTGAATCTGTTGTTGAACGTGGTGCTGAAGGAAAGACTATCCGTGAAGGTTTGTCAATGTTTCCTGCTTTAGTGACATCGTTTGCTGAAGCATGGAGATTTGCTGGTAGAGGGTTCCTTAATGGTGCTCCATTAGATTTAACTTATGCTGTAGGATCTAAAGATGTAAATAAGTTCTTAGAGAACTTTAGAACTAAAGCAATTGGCACAGGTAAAATTACAACCAATGCTGATGGTACGGTAACTTATGTTGAACCATCTAAACCTGCTGAAGCACTTGGTGAACTTGTTCGCTTACCTACCAGAGTATCTGTAGCGGTAGATGAGTTTTCTAAGGCATTCTTCCGTAGGATGGAAATTAATGCTCTGAAGTACCGCTATGCTTACGGCATGAGTGATGATCAATTCCGTAAACTTAATATGAGAGATAATCTTGATGCAACTCCTGAAGAGATTGCTAGTGCCAGACAAGCATTAGTATCTAAGTTACAAGCTATAGACTTCCAGGATGAAAACTGGATGACTAAAATGCGTATGGCTGGTCTTGAAAGAGAAGCAGCATCTATTACTCAGTTTGCTAAAGAGAATACATTTCAAGCAGATCTAGGTAAAGTAGGTAATACATTAACAAAACTAAGAAACGACTATCCTTTATTATCTTTTGTCATACCGTTTATTAAGACACCGATTAACATTACTAAAGATTTCTTTAGGTATACACCAGGAAGTGCTTTAGCTTATGCAGGCACAGATAAGTTTTCTAATGTAACAGCAAAGAATTTAATGGGGCTTGCTACCATAACAAGCATCATTGGTTTAGCTGAATCTGATTTAGTTACTGGTCATCATAGTGATAAGGAAAGAGCTACCAAAGAAGCTGCCGGTATACCTGAGATGTCTGTTAAAATAGGAGATACATGGTATGATTATTCAAGAATTGAACCAGTATCATCTACATTAGGATTCACACTAGATGTTATGTCTAGGTACAAAGATCTTATTCGTGACGGTAAAGAAAACGAAGCAAACAAATTAGTATCTAGTTTTATGTCAGTGATGCGAGATAACCTTGTTGAGAAAACATTCTTAGCAGGTATTGCTAATTTTGTCATGGCAGCTACAGACGCTGAACGCTATGGACCACAGATCCTAAACAATACAGTTGGTTCATTAGTTCCTGCTGTTGTAGGCTCTGCTGCACGTCTACAAGACCCTGTTAATAAAGAAGTAGATAGTGCTATTGCTTCATTGAAAAATCGTATACCAGGATTAAGAGAAGAGTTACCAACTAAGTTTGACATACTTGGTAAACCTAAGACAGTAGCACCAGGACAAGTACTTGGTTTAGCCGCTAGAGAAGCTGAACAGACACCAGTACAACAGCTACTTGATAATCCTTATGTGACAATTAGGCCCGTAACTAAACGTATGTATGGTATGGAGTTAGATGCTGAACAGCTTAGTCGCTTACGTCAGCTCACTGGTGAGGCTGTAGAACGAACACTAGCACCTAGAGTTGATGCGCTTAACCGTATCGAAGATCCTAGGGTTAGGGCTACACGCATAGAGAAGATTGTAGAGAAAGCTAGAGAAGCTGGACGTAAACAATTCATGGCAGAGAATATCAGGAATCCTGAATTCAGAGAAGCTTTTGTTAAGTATCGTCAAGAGCAACGAGGTGTCTTTAAAGAAGATCTACCTAGGTTTGATGTTGGGAGGTAATGATGTTTGAACTCATTGGTGCTCTTATCGGTGGTGTATTTCGTCTTGCCCCTGAAGTCCTAAAGATTTTAGATAGGAAGTTTGAAAGAGAGCATGAACTAAAGAAGTTAGATGTTGAAGTCTCTATCGCTAAGATGCAAGCAGAGTTTGCTCTACAGCAGGGACATCAA
>Ga0208005_1000550_pt1 | contig 13751 bp, 17 predicted proteins | sample DEB19_08_DNA_3_FD_184530 | JGI IMG/M metagenome (GOLD analysis project Ga0208005, IMG submission 184530) | Aqueous microbial communities from the Delaware River and Bay under freshwater to marine salinity gradient to study organic matter... | ecosystem: Environmental > Aquatic > Marine > Coastal... | reverse complement strand
TGTGTCCTTGCTTGTCCAAAAAACACGCCTGTTCTGTTGCCTTTCGAGTAATTGCATCGCGTACACGCTGCTAAGAGGTTATCTGGCTCATCAGTGCCACCTTTGCTGATTGGAATCACGTGATCCACAGTAGTGGCATCGTTCCCACAGTATTGGCAGAGATAAGCGTCTCTTATAAGTATGCGTTCACGTATCTTTGACCAGGCTCTTGTGCCTCCGTTGGCTCTTGCTGACTTAGCACTCATCAATGGAATCCATTGGCTTTGAAGAATCTCCATGCGTTGCACATAGATCCATATCGTCCTTTGATATAGCGAATGCTCCAATCCACCATCGAAAAGCCATCGAGTCGCCCATACTTAGCATTCTTCATCTGGCCTAAGCCGTAATGAGATCCGCTACGTGCATCGACTCTCCAGTTGCTTTCCTTTTGGATCAACGCATTGAAGCAGCTGAACTGCTCGTAGTTGATGATCCTTGAATGTGCATAGAGTTTAAGCAAATCAGTCTGTGACACTGCTTTTGCCTCTGTTGTTGTGGATATCGTCAAGATCAGAATTGACATAGGTATGGCTAATAAGTTTTTATTATTTTTAATCTTTATATTTATTTTCTTTTTATTTATCTTTATTTTCAAGATATTATCTTTCAAGTATAGCGATGGATCCTGACAATCTGTCAAGGATTGAGTCCGGAGTGTCGCATCGTCCACAGGCTTCTGTGGATAAGTCTGTGGATAACTATTCAAGGCCAGCCACCAGAGAATCATCAACCAGTTTGACCGAGAATGCCCCACAACCTGAGCATTGAGCGAACCATTCATGCTCAGTCAATTCAGCGCCCTTTGTGATCAGGTGTTCTTTTCGCCCATCTCCATAAAGTTTCTTGCAGATTGAGCAATCAAATCGCAGCAGTGGCATATTCGCTCCTGGCTAGATTCTCGATTGGATTAAGGTTGCCCTGATCTACCCACCACGAATCTTGACGTGGATTCTTGAACCTCTTGCGCTTAGCGAAAGCCACTGGAAGCCAGCCGACGATGTAATAGGTCGGAGATTTGCCAACAACCAGCACTGCCACATCATCATCACGATCATTCGGATACACAATCAGATTGCCACCGGTGTATGACGTCCAGCGAACCTCGATTCCCTGACCCACATCAGCGCGTCTTTTGCCTTTGTTGTCATTGATGTCGTAATCGAGTCCGAAGTAACGTGCAACCAGTAATTCAGCAGCTAGTGATTCGGCATATTCAGCCACCGCTTCATGATTGTTTAACTTCGTGTTATATCGAACTGTTACGCCCAGACTGGCCGATTGTGCAAATATGACATCACTGGCACGTCGATGAATAGCCCATTCATCGGCCTCCGTTACTATCATTTTCTGCATTCGACGCAGAACCACAAGATTGGCTCTCCTCCGACGTTGTATTGGTAGCCAGATTTATCCAGCGTGCGAATGTGTTGGCAGTTGTCGCAATTCTCAACCTTGTATTCTGCAACGACTTTTCCATCAATCAATGTCCGACCAACCATTTCATCAATGTTAATGATCTCAGTAACGGCGCTCATTTGATAGCCAGCATAATCAGCAAGATTCCAAGAACGCATTCGGTAATAACAAGAATTCGGATCAATCGATTCTTTGTCATACCTGTGGCCTCCACTGTCCATCAGATCCGAGCATGTACCAGGCAGGTGGACACTGCTTCGCCTTAATCTTCTCGACGCAGAAATATCCGCCCCAAGACTTTGGAGCATCTTTCTTCGATTCGCGCCAGATCATGTGACCATGAGCGCACATCGGCGCAGCTGCAACCTGGACGCCGCCTAGAGTTTCTTTGATGGTGTCAATGGCCGTTCCAAGCGTAGAAATGCCAGACTCTTCTGCCTCTTCGCGTGTTTTGAATGATGGAACGTCTCCAAATTTAGTGCTCCAGTAATCATAGGCAACGGCAGAATCTTGAACAATCTTTGGATCGATTCGCTCAACCTGTTGCATATTCTGAACTGTTGGACGCTTGTCAGATCCAAGTACCAGGCCGACACATCTACCAATTGCGCTTGTGACTGTATCCTCAACAAACCATTTTTTCATCTGGACGTTGTAGGTGTTCACGTTGCCGAATGCGTAATCGATACCTGCCGGCTCTTGATCTTCGTAATGGCGATAAACACGGCATTCGACTAAGACATAGCCCTTTTCCAAGTTGATGTCCATGATTGATGTGTGAATCTTGCCGTCTTTGTGGGTAGTCCAGAATCGCTGAATTCTAGCTGCGACGTCTTCGTAGTTTTCCAAGAAACTCATTTGGACACCGCCTGAGTTGAGATATGGCGACCGACTGCTCTGCCGCGTTGATAGCCTTCTTTGTGGCCTTCTTTGTAACCGACTGAATAACTGACAATCGCCCAGAGAATGCACGCGATAGCCATGAGGACGAATAGTCCGATTTCACTTGTTGTCATTTTTGCTCCCGTGGGAGCCTTGTCGTTGCTCCCAAATAAAGAATGACATCAACAACCGACATTGGCAAGATTCGCCTCGGCGTGTCTATTTCTTAAGAGCAATCTCCAGCATCAATTGATCTAGACGTGCCTCAATCCTAGAAACTTGATCCTTGAGACTGTTGCCACCATTCGGAGATAGTTCCCGCATGATCGACTTCACCATGAATCGCATTGACGAATAGATGGCAGTGAGCACCGCAAGGACAAGCCCACCCACCGCCGTCCATTCGCCGACACTCACTTCGTCTTACCGAATTGTGCGTCGTTAGGATTTAACCAGCGAAGAATCACTGGCAGAATTGAAGCAACACCTGCCCCGATGATTGCTTTTGGATCTGTTACACCGGCCAAATAAACGGCGATGCAAGAACTGAGAAAACTTCGTCCCCACGAAGCGCCCATAGCCTTGAGATCTTTCATTTCTTTTTCTCCTTTGGCTTTACCTTTTGGATTGGCTCGACCACTGGATATTCTCCATCATAGGCAGCTAATCGAGCGCGAGCGAAACCAACAATCTCCTTGCCGATGAAGCGTTGCTTGAGCATCACCATTCCGCCGTTGCGTTGATCTCCATCGCCCGAAGTGTTACCCTCGACGCAGAGCACGCTTGATGTGCCTACCTTGACCACAATTCCAATGTGACTAATTCTGTCCACACCATCATGTGGAAAGTCCATGAAGCAGAGATCTGCTAGCTGCGGACTATTATCAATCCAGCGTCCCAATTCTTTCATTTTGTGTGCGCCCATAGCAGTTGAAACCATTGACGGAATCTTGACTTTTGCCTGGTCGAAACACCAATTGACAAAAGAACCGCACCACGGCAATCCATCGGCCTTTGTAAATTTGCCGTACTTGGTCAAATTATCGCCGGTCTCAATCGTGCCGATTTCTGCTAGTGCGACTTCAATGATTCGAGCAGCTGTGCCATCAGGATATTTAGTCATCGACAGTGATGATTTGCACATTCTCTGGATTATTTCTATTTACATCGCGAGCAATAATCCAGTTGAGATATTCTGTTTCGGTCATAGATGCGACTTCTGGCAATACTTTTGCAACATCTTCCTGCGCACAAGGTACGCATGTCGCAATTTGCCCCGCAAATTCACCCTGTGTTTGTGTGTATGTGATTACTTTTCTCATTATTGGTCTCCATATCCTACGACGAAATTAGCATCTGAATCTGAAAGTGTGCCTGCAAGGTTTGAAGTAATTAAACCGAAGTTTCCTGCACTATATGCACCTACTGGAGAGGCCATCATGATAGTCGCATCACTTGATGCTCCTGAAAGTTTTGTAGATGAAGCGACTACGCAATAACTACCACTGGAGAAATCTGTGCCTATGTAAAGTTCATAATATCCAGTGCCACTATCAGTAATAGATGTGAAATTGTAAGATGCGGTTATTGATGGTGTTCCGGTTCCGTTAAACTTGATCCAGAATTTAGCAGCGCTTGGGTGATATTGCTGACGGCCTGGAGTAACTGCAACAGTTGTGCTTGATGCCGTTTCCATTTCTGCTTGTGACGCAGCTGATAGTCCTGATGACGCAGCAGCCCACGCTAAACCAGTCGCAGCAGTCGAATCAGCAGTCAATACTTGTCCGTTTGTGCCTACTCCTAAACGTGCAAAAGCAGCTGAGCCAGTAGCGGGAACAAGATCGCCTTTTGTTGTCATGGCAGTTGCCATTGAATTCGTGACTGTTACATCGCCGGAAGTACCACCGCCAGAGATACCAGTACCGGCAGTGACGCCAGTGATATCTCCTGGATTTGGAGTAATCCAAGTAAAAGCCATATCGGTCGCACTTGTCTTGGATAAGATTTGACCAGTTGTGCCGCCTTTCAGCTGCGCCATTGACGTATCAACGCCCTGGCCGAATGTGTTGAAATCTGCTGGGAGATTTGTAACAAGCGAAGTGCTTGTCGGCATGACCCAGCCGAAGTTCGTAGTTGGATTTGCCATCGTTTCTCCTTAATTGACGACTAGCGCGTCTGCGTAGTCCAGTGTAGAACTAAGTGTGTTGAATTTTTCTAAGACACTCACGTCCTGCCATTCCATCGCCTGGAGTGAGAATGGAAGTGGCGAGACAAGAAGAGTCACTGCGAGTTCGTTGTAGGAAGCCTGGAATTTCCAGCCCTCAACAAAGCCCAAGAAATTTCCGGATTGCATATTGACTGGAAGATTTGCCAACGAAATCGGCTGACCCATAAAGACGTTTATGAGAGAGTCACGATCTCCGTTGTCCAATTCAGGATTTGTTAATGCGAAAGTAATTGATTCCAGGAATGCCTGCGGTTGCGCTCTTAGCGTCAGATAGAAATTGGCCTGTGATGTTGCATCGGCTGAGTGATTGAGCGAAGTCGTAATCTGCTGAGAAAGTTTTCCATAGATAGCAATTGAATCGGCATCGCTTGCGGTATTGGTGCCAGACTTCCAGACAATAGAGACATCGTTGCGAATATCTCCGGCCTTAGTCTGAATTTTAATTCCACGACCTAGAGCTTGATTGGCATCAAGTTCGGTGTATCCATACGTCGCTAAATACGTGGATCTGTGAGTGGAATCAGCGTAAGAAATCTGGCCTTGAGCGTTTTCATAAATATAACCAAGTCCAGAAGTGGCAAGGTCGGCCACCAGATTCCAGACAATTGTCTGGCTAGATCCGCGATTGGCAAGTTCATAATTGCCTGGAGTATCAATTTCGCCCAATCCTGTATTTTGAGCATTTGCCCACGTTTCGGTCGCTGGCGTATAAGTCGCCCAAGTAAGAGCTGCCGGAACCTCTGACCAGTTATTGACCAGTAGATCCTCAAGGATTGTGTAAATCTGGTCGCCGTCATAATCGACTGAGAGCACGCCATTAGTTAAGGCCTTTTGAAGCCTTGCAAGTGCTCCCAGAGCCGTGATTGTTATCTCCTGAGTGATTGCCACTGAACCGGCCTGTGAAACTGTCACGGAGACGTCCACGACCGAACCACCGAAAATTGACACAAATGCCCCAGATGTATCTTTGACCTGGATTGTGACTGTGTCGTTGATTTCGGTCGTTATAGCTCCAAGATCAAGATTGATGAGATTGATTGTGCAATAGCCGGCTTGAGCCTGTGTGTAGATATTTGTGCGCCCTGACGAAATTGAAAGATTGGCAAGAATGACCTCGGTGTATTCAACCGCGTTGATCAACACTTTCCAGACTGGCGCCCACTGTGTCATCAGATTGCCTGGAGTGCGCCGGCTCCGCCAGTGCCACGATAGAACGAATCATTGAGAGTGTTGATGATTGTGCGAGCAGTACCTTCGGCATCGATTGCGCCATTGACTGTGACGTTGATTGTTGGAGACGCAGCCGATTGAGCAGCTAAACGAGCCGCATTCTGTGAATCGGTAAATCCGCCTCCGGCCACGCTTGCAATTGCCGCACCTGAAACCGCAGAAGATACTCCGCCCGTTGATGTTGTAGATCCTGTTCCGGTTGAAGTGGTAACTGTTGGAACGGAAATCGTTGGCACTGTCAATGATGGCGTTGCAGTCTTAGGAATGGTCACATTTGGAACGCTAATTGATGGAGCCGAAATCTGTGAGACGTTAGGCAAGAACGGAATTGAGTTATAGACACGAATGAGAGCATTGATTCCAGCAACGGCTCCAGAAATCAATGCATTCAAACCGGAAATGACTGCACCAATCACGTTGATGATTCCTCCGGCGATTTCGCCAACAACCTTAAACGCTCCGCCCAAGACTGTGACCAGAACGGGCACGACATACTTTTGAATAAAGTCAATGAATGTCATGAATGTTTCTTTGTTTTTTTCAATTGCGTCAGTGATTGGCTTGAAGAAATCCGCGAATGAACCAAGAGCCGGAACGACCTTATTCACGATGAATTCGACTAGCTGCTGAATAATTGGCAGCAGTTTGTATCCGATAGTCTCTTTCGCTTCATCGAATGTGACTTTCAATCGCTCTAAGCGTCCAGCATAGGTTTCAGCATTTGCCGCAGCTGCGCCACCGAAGAGATCCGTCAGTTTTGATTGGACGTCAGTGAATGACATCGTTTTTAATTCAGCAGAAGATAATCCAATTCCTAGTTTTCCAAGTGCAGCGGTATTTCCATCGAATGCTTTACCAATTGCATTAGCCACGGCTTCGAGTGGCTTGCCCGTTGATGTTGAAACGTCAAGTGCAACGGAAAGAAGATCCTGAGCCTTGCTGAGATCTCCTGTTGAGAGCGCGATGCGCTGCAAGGCCGGACGTAACTTTTCATCACTCACTCCCGTTGCCAGAGACATCTTGAGAATCTGATCTTCGGTCGCCTTGATCTGTGCCTCTGTTGCACCCGTCGCATTTCGAAGAGCGTTGGCTAGTTTGACCTGCGCTGCTTCATCTTCAATCGCCGCCTTGACTCCATCGACTGCCAACGTGACTGCATAAGCAGCAGCAGCAGCGCCAGCAGCCGCGAAAGCCAATCCTGCCTTCTTGCTAAATTCGCCCATCTTTGAAGAAGAGTCATCAACGTCTCCATTGGCCTGAGCCAGCGATTTCTTAAGTTGATCTACATCAGCAAGAATCGAGAGTTTGAGTGTGCGCGATTGTCCGGCCATTTACCACTCCTTCAAGATTCGGTCGAAAGCATTTTCCCACTTGGCGATGATTTCTGGCTGGATTGCGCGAAGTGTCGGATAAATAAACCAACCAGTCGAGCCGCGTCCAGTCGTGCCTGACCAGATTGGAAATTGCTTGAATTTATTGGATCCGAATTCTGTACCGCCCCAGAGATCCTTTGTTGTTGCTCCACCTGAGAATTTCTGACTCACAAAGCCAAAAGAAAGTTCGCCAATCTTGGAAGATTTAGATACACGGGAGCCACTTGCAATCCTGTCAGCTGCACGACCTCTGGAGACGGCTTTCTGTTGAATCTTGCCCTGAGCGAATTCAGCCAGCGCCGATGATTCTCTTTTAGCTGCATCGGTCGCTTCTGAATCCATGGCCTTGAAAGCCGAAGTAATGGCGCGAAGATCTTGCTTGTTGTAAGCAATCTCAACGTTGTCGCTCATTCTGTTTCTCCAGTATCTCGAAAGCCGTGTAGATCTGCTCCGCCGTCGTCCATTCGCTCATCGGAATTCCCGTCGCTATTGCTAGTTCAACGAGTATTCGATTTACGCTTCCGGCGGCGTAACTTTTGGGAGAACGTCACCGACTGTCACATCGGCCACTGTTTCACACCAGACTTCATAGCCTTTGATTGGCTTGCCACCGGCTTCACGTTTCATCGCATTCCACGCAAGGAAGAGAAGATCAGAGATTCCGATCTTCTCCTGCGCCTGCGAGATTGTGTTGCCTGTCTTTTGTTCCCACTTAGCCCACTCTGGCGGTTGTGCGGTGTAGGTACCGGATTCGCCGTTGGTGTATTCGATTGTGATTGGTAGTCGCATTTCGTGCTCCCGTTTCTATAGGTTGGATCAGGTAATTGTCAGAACTGGTGTTGTGGCGCATAGCATCGCCCAGGTATCTGTCTGAGCATCTGGAGCAGTGCCGCCAGCAGTTGGAGCCACTGGAAAGACTGTTCCGGCGAATGATGCGCCTGTTGCAGATACGAGAGTGAATGAAAGCGCAGTATTTGGAGCCTGGAATGCAGTCCACATCGCTTCGAAAAGTGATGAGGTCGCGCCCCAGTCTGCAAGAAGTGAAATGTTGAGTGTCCACTGATCATCGATGTGCTTGTAAGCCTTGCCATCGAGTGTCTGATATGTAGTGATCACTGGCGCATTGACCAGAGTGACCGCAGTTGTCTGAGCGTCATAAGCCACTGAATTCAGGGTGAAGGTTATGTCGCGACCGGTGACGATAGTTGTTGCCATGATTGCTCCTTAGATAGTTTCTTGTGTGTAGTAAGTGCTGACCGCGAGATCCGCCACTAGTAGGTTTGATGCACCCACGGATTGAATCGTTGGACGTTGAACGTCTCCAACTTCATATCCGACTGGCATCGCTGCGATGATGCTGATTATCAGCTGCTCAAGATTATCGAGTGCTCCGGCGGTGTTGTTATATGCAACGGCCGCAGTGACCACAAAATTGATTTTCACGCGCACCGCAGATTTGCCGATTGTTGTCGTCTCTAAATAAGGCGAATCTGGAACGATTACGCAAGCCGGAGGAATCACTGCTTCTGGAGGTGATGAATAAACCGATGCAACGACGCCAGAGAGTGCAGTCGCAAGAGTGCCTCTGACGTTGGTCGCGATTGATGTTGGTGTAGGCATTAGATGGCCATCGTTGAAGTGTCAAGGTATGGCGAAAGCAAGCCAACGACTCTGTTCATTAAGGATCGTCCCATTCTGTAAGGCGATGGAGTGAAATCGACGCCTTCAATTTGACCGCCTGGAGCGACCACTGACTGGAAAATCTCCACACTAACAATCGTCACGGCTTGTTCGACTGCCGGAGTTGATGCGTAAAGTGTGGCCGCGTTGGCTCCGGATAGATAAGCAACGCCAGCAGGTATGACTTCGCGGAACGTAATGTTCGCGTTTGTCTTAGCTGCCGTGAATACGTAAAGCGCCCCGCCATAGATATTGATTGACGGAATGAACGGGAACGCTTCCCAGTAATTGGAAGTGACTGTCACTGTGCCGTTAAAAGTTGATGGAACGCAACCTGTGACGACGACTGTCTGACCAGCAACAAAAGTGTTGGGACGTTGCGTGACGTAATAGGCGACGTTATTTTCAAGATATACGCCGGCCACTGCTGCTTGATTAGCCGTAAGCATCGGCAAAATTACCTGTTCAGCAGAATCAATGATTCCGTCTAGATAAGCATCTGAATACAGGGACGACGAAACGCCCAAGACTGTCCGCAGCTGCGATGCAGTAATGATTGCTGGCATTTCATCGTCCCTTCGTATTCGGCTGGGCTAGATACGGGAGCGCACCTAGCCCATGATCAGTGTTATTAGGTTAAATTGAAACGACGTAGTCCGCCGGCGAATGTAACTCCCGCAGCGACATATCCGTAAAGCATCAATTCGATTTCGCCAGTTGTTGGAACGTTGGCGGAAAGTGTAAGTGCAGGAGATTCAAAAATTTCGATTGAACGAGGCTCAATGATGAACGCTGATTCGTCGATAGTTGTTGAAACCATGTTTGCATCTACGTAGAGATCCAAGCCCAAGACGTTTCCACGAATTGATGTTGGATTAGCAGTTCCACCGGCATTTTGTGTCAATGGCTGAGCGTTGTAAATTGGACGACCAGTTGAATCAGTTGCACCCATCAAAAGTGACCACTGTGATGTTCCAGCAACGTATGCAGTTGCAGTGCGCTTTGTTGCACTGTATGCAGCTGCTGATTCTGTTGAAACGAATGAGATAATTCCTGCTGATGATGCAGCAGTTGTAGCCGCTTGAGTTCCGCCGGCGGTAATTTGGGCGATTACGTACTCATCGACTGCTTGAGCGTACCCATCACGAAGATTTTGTAGCATGATTTCATAGAATGATGGATCTGAACGATCTAGTAATTCTACTGAATAGCGTTGAAATCCGGCCTTCTTGATAACTGTCGCATTTACATAAGATGAAGTGATCTGAGTTGTTCCAGTTGGATCTCCACCCTCGGCCACAGTCGCGACCGTACTATTGGCCGTGATTTTAGGAATTGACACTGTCATTCCGTATGAGTTAAGTGGACGTGTACCACCGCAAGCGTCCACAGTTGGACGAACCATTGTTGTGTTTGTTGCAACGTCGCGAATATATGAAACTGGTGAGAATGCTGGATTTGTTGTGAATGAATCATCGGCAGCCATTACGTACTGACGAGAATCTTCATTTCCCATTTTCGCCTTAATTGTGTGCTCTAGGTATGCCCCTGGAGTTGCAATTGGTGAACGTGGCTTTGTGAAATACAACGGACGAGTTGTCTCTGTTGCAGTTACGACTTTGGAAGCCTCAACCGCTTCGGCTGCTGCTTCGGGAACGGCTGGAGTTGATTCCATTTCGTTTTCTCCTTGTGTTGGTGTTGGTGTGTTTGTTTCTGACTCTTCGGCTTGTGGCTCTGATTCAGAATCTTCTTGTTCACTAGCTGCGACGGCGACTTTCGCGCTAGCAATCGCTGGATCTGTTACGAGTGAGACTTCCTTGAGAGCACTTGCGCTGATCACTAGAACGCCATCGACATTCTTGTACCTTTCAGCAAGAACTCCCACTGAGAATCCGTCACGCAATCCAGACGATGCCTCTACTAAAGAATCATTTCCGGCGGTTGTGTTTCCAATAGCGAATGTTGCATCAATGCCTTCGTCGGTGACTTTGTAGGATTTCAAGAATCCGATTGGCGCTTCACGGCGATGTTCCAAGAGCAATTTTGTTGTATTACCAAAAGTAATTGAACCTGGCTTGAATGATGTTGCTCCGGCTGATGTAGATCCAGTTTCATTCCAGGTGACGATACGTCCAGAGATTTCTCGCTTTGGAAAGTCCGTGGCAGTGACTTTGATTGAAAAGTCAAGATTCATCGGAGTTGGCTTTGTTTCTTTCATGAGATCATGTCCTCTTCTTTTCGGATTTCGTCTGTTGTGATTGCACCTATGTCGTAAAGCATTTTATAAACCTCTGCGCGTTCTTTAGCAGATCCACGTAAATAATCATCAAGGTCGAATTTAACTTCCTGCGATGCTGGAACGAAATCATTTGGCATTCCAGTCATTGAAAGACGCTCTTCGATGCTGGTCATTACGTTTCTCAATGAAAAATCGACAAGAGATTGACGCGAAAGAGCAGCGTTGGAGTAGGTCATGCTGGAGCCAGTTTCTGCATCGACGTAATAAGCCGGAATGCCACACGCACGCGCCAATTCAGTCGCAACGTATGATCTGGCTTGATTCAATTGAAGTTTCTCTGGGTCAAATCCTAAAGCCTGCAATTCAACGTCAGCGTTCAAGAATGCGGTTGCGCGATTGCGTCGAGCAGCGCCCCAAGATTCCAAAAGTTTCGCAATCCGATCTGCTGGAAGTGCAGTGCCGTTAGATTTCAAAACCATCGTTGGAACTGGCTCGCGTGCGTACATAACCGCAGCGCGTTCCAATTCTGCACCGGCTTTGATTGTACGACCGGCACGATTGAGAATTCCTTCGTCGTTTCCGTAGAAAACTGCAAGAGCACCGACGCCAGATTCAGGCGCTGGAATGTTGTCGATGGTGTAATACTCAATCTCTGTTCCGCGTGCGTTTGTAATAATTCCAACGCGAGTTGGCGAAATTCTTTCAGCTGCACGAATGCGATATGTGTCGGCGTAGATTTCCGTGATTCTTAAGTAGCCGTAACCGAATAACAATAAATCCTCGCAGAGCCACGCATACGTGCTAGATCCTGGAACACGTGGATCCGGTTGATTAATGCACTTTGGAGGAGTTTCAACTTCTGTTCCGTCAGCCTTTACGCGAACCTTCAACGGAATTGATGCAACGCTTGACGTAATGATGTTACGTGCGCGAGCACACGTTGGCACTGACATAAATTCAGCGCGAGATGCAGTGATTCCAGTTAATCCGTAGAAATTATAAATTGAATCTGTTGTATTTGTTGGAGCCAGAGACGCCTGGACGTCATAGGTCGCAGCTGGAGCAGCCGTCGTGATATTGCGAGAGAAAATTCCCATGTCCCGAAGTCTAAAGGTGTTCTATACATCTAGCCGACCAGAATATCAATCTCCATCTCTGGGCGTGTCGCAAAATGTGTCGCCAGAGCCGAAGCCACTGCCGCGCACACTGCAACGCTTGAGGCGCGCCGGCCGATGATCCAACCGCCGTCCCCCATTGGTAATCTGACTGCCGATAATATCTGCTTGGATAATTCTGCCTGTTTCCCGTGAATTAATCTTTTTGAGGTAATTGCGCCCAGCAATTCATCGCATGATTGGCCATAAAGAGCGCCATCGATGTCAATGACTGGAATTCCGGCCGGTTGCAATCTAGCAGCTACGGCTGACGATGTTCTCTTGCTGAAAGCCACATATTCAATCGGATACTTTCTGGCATAGGGAGCGATGTCGTTGGCGATGGCTTTATCGTCTAGCGAGATTGGATTGTGCCAGGTGTGCAGAAGTTTGATGTTGAAAGTGTCGTCTGGATTCTTTTGAGCAGCGACCAACGCCCCATCTCTACGATCCGGACTCAAATCAAGGCCGAACCATGTGACCTTTTCGACATCGAGTTGAATCTCATCAGATCCACACTCTTCCCATTCTTTCACAGGAATCGCTCCGGAAATTGTATTGACCCAACGGCAGAGCACCTCCGTCTGGACGACATCTGGCGGATCATTGAGAACGGCGCGGATATTATCTTCGTGGATCGTATGACCCAGCGCCGGATTGCTCGCGACCCAATTCTTTTCATCTTCGATTTTGTCCGAGAATGCTGACCATTCGAAATATGCGATGTCATCGTTTCCGCCAGCAGCTGAAGCCATACCGCGCTCGCGCAATTGATTGAGAATCAAGGAATGCTGATCTCCAGCGTTTGAGAATGTCCAAAGTTGAGGATTCTTTGCGGCCATCATGGTATATCTCATCGCTGACCAGGCTTCGGTGTCTTTCAATTGACGCGTCTCGTCCATGTATACAGTCTCCGGCTTAGCAAATCCACGCGCCGCAGCATTGGCCGCTTTTACGACGTAGCGAGCGCCGGACATCAATTCGATTTCTTCGGATCCATGCGCCCATCGGATCTTCTTGACTTGCTTTGCCAGTGATGGATTGTTCTCGATGATGTTGACCACGTGCCGGAAAGTCTCCAGCGATGTAGTCAGTACATGAGCCGAACCTAATTGCAGAGATTCTTTCCACAGGAAAAGGCGAGCCAGAATCGACATCTCCATAATCGTAGATTTTCCGTTCTGTCTAGCTGCAACGACCACAACCAGAGGAGCGTGCCAGCGCCCATCTTCTTTGACCTTGAGTGCGTGCTCGAATACGAACTTCTGCCAGGGCATTAGATCCACGCCCAGCGAAGTTGCAAAATCTATGATCTCAAAGCCTTTTGACGGCAAATCGTTGAGCCTGGAGTGGATTCTGGGCGTCCCTGAGCCGATTAGACGGCTAGGTCTAGGACTAATTCCCTGTTCGTCCCTGTTCGCCTCTGGTACGGCCTTGAGCGCCCTTATTTGACCCTGTCCAGCCTTAGTCATGACTTGTGCTCTCTTGTGTCGGTGAAAACGGAAAAG
>Ga0208005_1000549_pt1 | contig 13777 bp, 28 predicted proteins | sample DEB19_08_DNA_3_FD_184530 | JGI IMG/M metagenome (GOLD analysis project Ga0208005, IMG submission 184530) | Aqueous microbial communities from the Delaware River and Bay under freshwater to marine salinity gradient to study organic matter... | ecosystem: Environmental > Aquatic > Marine > Coastal... | reverse complement strand
CTCCTGCTGCTCCTCAAGACGCTGCGCTGCCTCAGCAATGACAGCGTTGGCCACTCCATCGTCGGATTGGATTTCTGAATCCAATACACGCATCGCGTTGATCAACGATCTGGTTGAGCTTCTCACGGCTTGGCCTCCTTCCATTTGAACTGCGGCTTTCCGCTTTGATCGGCCACCCATTCTGCATGGCCTTTTAGAACTGCTTCACGCTGTAGATTTTCAATGCCTCTGATGAATCCAAATAGATTTGAAATGATGGAAGCAAACAGGATCAAGAGTATGCACGGCATCACTGCCCAGTTTTTGTCGCTCACGGCTTGGCCTCCTTCGGTTTTTTCCATTCTCCAGTTCTATCGCTGATGCGAACCTTTCCAGATTTGGTGACGTAGATCTGAATCTCGTTTTTCCCCATTTGATGCTTCTGAGTTTGGACGGTTAAAACCACCCATCCTTTCTTTAGATCAGAGCAGCAGCGTTCGATTTTGGCCGCACCCCAATCAAATCCCCAATTTGTCTTGGCGTAATGGATTGCACTCACGGCTTGGCCTCCTTGATTTCGTCCCACATATCAGCGGCATCTGAGCAGGCTTTGCACGGACCATCCATGAGACATCCGCAGTAAATCGCCGAGTAGAGTTTGTCTCCAACCTCCTCCAGCCGCTTGATGCGCTCTTTCATCTCACGCACCGCAGCCACTCCCTGCTCGACATCATCGGTTCCAAGCAGATCGGCGAACTCCTCGCGGAGCTTGTATTGCTGATCAGCCTGTCGCCGCGCCGTGTCGCGCTCTGCGATGAGCAGAGGTATGCGATTCTCCGCTGCATCCCGTTCTTCAGCAATGCGAGCAACGTCAGCGTTTGCCGACATGAGCAGTTCTATCTTGCTGTTGGCCGCGTTGAGTTCGCGTTCAAGTTTGCGAACGAAGTCTACATCGCAAACCCGATACTTTGAGTCATGTGGAAGGAATGCTTCAACATCCGTCCTCGGTGTATCGCTCACGGCTCCTCCTCCTCGTTCACCACTCGCTTCCAGTTCTGCACCAGGCGTTCATCGTTGCAGTCATAAGCCATCTCATCACCAGCACCGATCAACTTCCCAATCCGATAGTTCGCGTCACCCAAACGATTCCGCAGATTCGATTCCTCCCGCTGATCAGTCACTCGGCTCTCCAAAAACTTCACCTTTTCCTTCAATCGGTTGATCTCTTCGATCAAAAACTCATGCGCCGATTCACGAGCATCCATCAACTCCTCACGCTTCTCTATCCAATGCAACTCACCAACCAATCGACACACCTGCTTCCTTGTCTCGTCATGCTTCGCCCGCTCCTCCACCAATGCCTGGCGTAACAGCCTCGCATTCGACCTCTCAGACTCCAGTTCCCACTCATATTGGATATTCATTTTGCAGCCTCCATTTTCCTGATGTCGTCGTTCGCTCCATACGCCCATTCAGACAACACCTTGTTGGCCAAGTAATTGAGCTTCATCCCCGTCGCTTCACAGTACTTCTTCAACTGGATATGCGTGTCGCAATCAATCAACACCGTCTTGATCACCTTCTTGTCAGCTTTCATTTTTCAATAGTTTGAGCGTGGTCAACCGTATGCGCTCCCCACGGTTTGATTACCAACCTCTACTTCGTCCGATGCAACTTGTCGGATAGATCGTCCATCCAATAAATCTTCATCGGCTTAATCGGGCGATACGATTTCGATTTGAAGTAGAACACCGTCACGAAACTTCCATTGGCAGTTTTCTCCGTGACAATCCTTCTGACCAGCAACGTCTCCTTCGTGTCAGCATCGAAGAACACAAAGTGATCCGTCGCATCCTGTGCTATCGCGATGTTCATGCCATTGGCCTACCACGGAGCCACTTCGCCAGCATCCTCTTCACCAGACAGATCCGGCGGCGGGGTCACCGTCTTCGCATTGCGAAAACTACGGACACGAACCGCCCTCTTCGGCGTACCATCCTTCGCCGTGTACTCCTCAAACTTGGTCACAATCGCCAAGTCCAAACCAATCATGGCGTTCAGGAACTCCAAGAAGCTCCCCTTCACACCAAGGAAATCGATCTGCGTACCATCCGGCACGTTATGCTCGGTCGCAGCTACCAAAGAATTGATCCGCCACCAGACATTCTCCTGGTTGATGAATCGATCCGTGATCGCCGCCCCGTCCTGCCTCTTGAATGTCACGGTCACAATCTCGCGACCTTTCCCATCCAAGATGGCCTCACACTTCGCAATCGACACCAAATGAGTTCCCTCCGTGTCGATGTACTTACTTGCTCCGTCCTTACGGTTCACCGTGAACATATTATTCCTTCTCGTTCAGTTTCTGTTGGTTGCGCGCCACCCACACAGGTAACGCAAGAGTCGTTGTCGCAGTCGGATAAGCGGGCCAGCTATTCATCGCCGTACACTCATGCACGATCCGAATCGCCCGTCTCCGTGTCTCAAATCCTAGCTCAAGCCATTCAGCACTCAGCCGATACGCCGCCACCGCATACGGGGCATTCCTCTCCACCGCGATGAACACGAAGTCAGTCGCCCCAGTCATCTCAATGTAGTGCGCCGCTTGCACATGATACGCAAACTTCTGGATCGTCCGAAGGAACGCTTCCTCGCTCGCGTCATCCGTCGTCTTCACATCGAGGATCAATCCGATCCCCTCTGCCCATAGATCCGGTCTCGCCTTCAATGGCAACCCGGTCTCCTCATCCTCAGCGAACACGCTCGCCTCAATCTTGTTATCAAGATGCGATGGCTCAAACGAAGGATGCCGCCGAACCGCATCAGCCATGTTCTTGATGTCTGCCATCTCCTGATAGTCGAGGACGATCTTGTCAGCGTTCTCAGCCCTCCAAGCCTTCCCCTCCTTCGACACAAAGCTGAGACCTTCCGGCCTGATTGCGACGATGCTGTCCAAGAGATGCGGCTCCAAGATGGCCGTATGCGTCACCGTGCCGATCTGCATGGCCTTGGTCGGTTCCTCATGCGATCCATCCACCGCAGCGCGATAATGCGCCGGGGATCGCAACGCCTTGGTCATCAAGCTCTTCGAGAGAGCATCGACCTTGTGGTACACCTCCGCTGGCATATCCACGTTCACAATCCGATTCTTGATGCTCATTGGATCTTCGCGATGAAAGCCGAGATATCCGACAGGATCATGTTCGCCACCTTGGTGCTGACATCGCGGAAGTTCTGGCCTTCCTTGATCAGGTTCTTCGACAGCAGGAACGCATTGGCCTTCTCAGCGTGAGCCTCCAATGCGCTCTCCAGCTTCTCCACAATCGTGAAGTCGCTCGACGGAGCGGTCGGAGTCACATTGACCGGCTCGGTGCGCTGCGCGGTGGGAGCAGTGGGACGATCAAAGTCGGCCACCTCCTCCGGCGTATAGCGACCCTGAGTAATCCGAGGATCAAGCATCCTGGTCGCCTTGCTGATCAACCGCGCCCGCAGCATCTCAGCCGGGAACTTCGCCCAGCCGCTTCCAGCTTTCGCAGGAAGCAGTCCCGCTTGCCTCGCGTCATCCGCCGTGAATGAGACCCGCAACTCCTTCTGGCCCTTGCGGAAGTCAGCAATCGCCGCCTCCGCATCGAACTTAACCCATTCGATGTCCCAGCCAGCTTGCATCAACCCGGATAACATCGACTCGCTCTTCATCGTGATGTTTCCGTTGATCAAGTGATTCTCCCGCTTCCACGACAACGGGGTCTGCCGGGACGCCAGACACTCCATCGCCAGGACATAGCCCTGCTCCGGTTTCGAGCATCCGAACATCCCCGAGTGAGCTATCCAATCGCCCATCGTCTTGATCGCCTCCATCGGGTTGTTGATCTTGTCGTAGAACTCCCCCGTCTGCGCCGGGGTCGCCATCTCCTGCGGTGCTGAGACCGCCACTGTTAGGTTGCTGCTGCTGTTCATTGGTATTCTGTTCTCCTTGGTTTGTATTCTCTGACTGCTTCTCGGTCGGTGAGTCGGCCACATTCTTCTTCTTCGATGGCTTACCCTTCCGAGCAAATGGATTCGTCGCTCCGTTCCTGATCGCTGCATCCTCCAGCAAAGCCGCCACATCCGCCTCGGTCAGCAAGACCCTCCTGCCAACCCGCCGATGCGGCAATTTACCAGACCGGATCAATCTCCAGAGCGTCTCCCGACACACATGAAGCTCCTTCGCCGCCGTCTTGATGTCCCAAACTTTGATCATCGCATTTTTGAAAAAGTGACTGCGGTGTTCGTCACAGGGGAACCGTATCCAAAACCCCTCGTCCGATGCTCTCCATCGGCTCCATTCCGCAATCACTCAAATTGTTTCGATACGCTACAAGTCGTCTTTCAGGTTGTCAAAACTTTTTCCAAAAATCTTTTCAATCACCCATCATCGCTCGCGGATCGGTGTTTTCGGCCTGTTTTTCGTCCCGAAAAACGTAGTTGTCGCAGTCTATCCCGGCGTGATCGGCAAGAGCATCCAGCCATTTGGACACCTGGTCCACGAAAGAACCGAACCGCTCCTCCTGCTTCTTCAGCCGCTTCTTCAGGTCGTTGTTCTCCTTCTCCAAGCCAGACACCTCCGCCTTCAAGTCGGCCACCTTCCTGTCCCAAGATCGAACCTCGCGGATCAGATACTCCTCCTTGGCTTCTTTGTTATCAGGCAACCAATCGCACCCCATCCACACACGCTCAATCGAATCAAATACCAATACCTTGCTATTGGGATTACGCATCGAATTGAACGCCCGGATAGCGATAAGCATATCGCTATTAAGCTGCTGTGATATGTAGGCCAGAACCTCACTCTTGCTCTGGTCCATATTATGCGATTTCGGCGGCATATCCCGAAAAAGCTGCCTCAAAGTCCGTCCATCTTCGCTGTACATAAGTTTTGTTCCCGATTCCGAACGCTTAGTCTAAGCATTCTCAGATCTTAGTCAATCTAATACGCATCTTCCTTCGTCTATCCTTAGCATGAGGCTAACTATCTCCCCTATTGGGAGCCAACAAGCTCCCCCTAATGGGGAGCATGGAAATCCGCTTTTCGCGGTTTCGCTTGCGCGGCCTCCGTCGGGGCCGCCCGCTCCCCGCTGCGGATTTCCAACCCCCCGAAAAAATCGATCAAGCGGACATCCGATCAAGTTGGCGATCCGATCCATGGTCAAGGATGCTGTTTGCTGGAGCGGAAATGGGCCGCCAGTGCGTCGGAGGTGTCGAATCGAATGCGACTTCGATTCGGGGGTAGTGGCCCGCTCAAACGGGCAAGGAGATCGGGGTCGAAAACGGCCACATGAACATGGATCATATGGTTCAAAAACGCTCCCCACGATTTGAACCCCAATTCACTTGCTCGCTTTTGTAATATCAATAGATCGGAACAGTCGATCCGAAATGATGTTGTTGTCAGATTGTTTGTGTTCACAATAACTCTTTTATCAGTTCGCGAAAGGCCAACTCAGCCGTATGTGGTACTACTCCATTACCCAATAACCTCAACTCATCCGTTCGATTGTCACAGGAGACGCACAACTGGGCATAGTCCAGCCCACTGGAAGGCCCATCAGGGTCTCCACCCAGCGGGGGTTGAGCTTGCCCCCGCCCTGCACACTCGCTCCCGCTTGCTCCTCGATGTTCCCCTTGCCCCTGTCGTAGGTGAACTTGTTTCCCCTCGCCATCCCAGCACGGGTTGTCGCCCACAACTCTCGGCGGCTCCCATCCGTACTGCTGCTCGCCGGGACGGCTGGGCCATAATATCCTCGCTGATCCAGACTGACCGCCCTCGGAAGAACATCCTTCCTCAGCTTTCCATCCTTTCGGAAATCCGATTTGCTCAAATCCCCAGTGTCTCGGAAATCCCGTGCCGCTGCGGTGGGCCAAGATGAACACCCGCTTCCGTTGGTGCGGTGCGCCGACTTCAGACGCTGAGAATATGCCCCACGTCGTTCGATAACCCATTCCTGCCAGGTCTTCGATGACGTCGGACAGCCCCAGGCTGATATGTCCTTCGACGTTCTCAAAGAAGCAGATCCGAGGTCTGAGAAGTCGAATGCCATCTGCAATCCACGGCCAGAGATGCCTCGGGTCTTGCTTTCCTTTGCGCTGACCGGCTGCGCTGAAGGGCTGGCAAGGATATCCCCCAGTGAGGATGTCCACGCGGTCACGAAACGCTCCCCAAGGGAAGGTCTTAAGATTCGGCCAGATAGGTGCCGGGTCCATGAATCCCGCTTCCATTTTCGCAACCAGATTCGCAACGGCGAAGGCTTCGATCTCACAAAGAGCGACTGTGCGCAGATCTGGGACTGCTCGTTTGAGTCCAAGCTCAATGCCTCCGTATCCAGCGCACAGGCCAACGTGTGTAACTGCTTTGGTAGTATCCATGTGTCCATTTTATTCCCAATAAACATCGTAGTCCTCCGAAACACTGCTCGGCATCACCATCACCTCCCCGCACGCGTAGAGATCACCAAAATGCCGCTTCGCATACCGAGTCGCCTCAGACCGCTCAGCCCAAATGGACGGCTCCCAATTCCCACTTTGGCCGCGCACCTTCAGGTCAAACCAGCCAAGCGCACCCTTTTGCTGCAACTTGAAACCGACCCTCCTCCCGCCGCTCATAACTTGTCCCCCTCCTCCCGCTCAATGATCAGCTCCAAGATCTGCTCCCCATTCGCCGCCACAATGCTGCAAATATGCTTCTGCTCATCGTAAATGCTCATCGGCGTCGCCTGATGCTCCTGTACCTCGCCCGTGACAATCGCGTTGAATAAATCAATGATCGTCTGCGCGTTGGTCTTGCTCTGAATAGTCAGTTTCATTTCGTTTTCCCTTTGTTGGTTGGTTGTTTGACCGAAAAATTGCGCTCCCTGTCCATCGCCCGCTGGACCCGTATCCCATATGCGCGCGTGGAACCCCTCAAATGACCTCTTGGCCCGCCATTCCAGATCCGTGCGCGGGAAATATCATCCAGTCCGCGCCCATAGTGGTCGAGATAGATCTCGCAGACCCGCACCGCATCCGCACGATTCGTCATCTGGTCGTGAGTGAACCTCGTCCCAGCGATCCGGTTCACGTCCCGCACCGTCGCGCGATGAATCTGGAGACAACCTATGGCCCGCCCATTGTCTCCAATCGCACGATCCGGGTTTCGCTCGCCGCCAGTCTCGACCGCCATCAGAGCCGCCAGTAAAATTGCATTCATAGATTCGTTTTTGTTTTCGCTCTCGCGCGTTGTCCAGTCGCGCCCCTGGTGGCGATCGATCAAAGACCTTTCGCTTTCGCAATCGCCGCGCGGGCAATCGACAGGATATCGGCGTAAACCTCCGGCTCATGCCCAAGATCAGATTCGATCCGCTCAAGGGCGACCAAAAGATCGGGCGCGGAGGCGATTAGGCGCGCGTTGGCAAGTTTCTCAGCCTCGGGGAGTTCAATGTTCGACCAGTGATTTTTCGGACAACAAACCAGGACGGTATCGCCAGAATAAATGTTGGTGTCATGCCGCCCCCACGGACCAGGAGTGAATTGGGATTTCATGGGGTGTTTTCTTTCAATCGTTGGAGTTTTCGGAGATGACCGCGAATGCGCGCGAACCGTCGCAATCTTGCCGAAGATCGGCAGTCGAAAGGTAGAGGTATTCTCCGTCGTCGCATTCGACCGAGCGGAGACGAATCGTCATGCCGAGCATACAGCGCGTCCGAGCCTCACGGCGGACCGCTTTCCGCGCTTCACGATAGGACGAGGCAAACTCCCCAGAGGTGTGGTTGTATTGGATTGCGTATTTCATAGGTTTCAGGCGTTGACCATCCCCCATCGCACAAACCGATTGCCCTCGTCCCGGCCCGATTCACCCCCACCCAATTCCGCCGCCTCTCGCGCGGAATCCGATAGCTGGCGCGAAAAGGCGTTCCAATGCTCGCGCGCGTCCGAATAAGGAATGCCGCAGTCCCGATGCAACACATTCGAGAAGGCAGCGAAGAAATCATCCCGCACCTCGTCCACCTGATCACCCATTCCGATCTCTCGCATCAAAGCCGCATCCATGCGCGAAAGCCGCATCACCGGAAGGATTCGCTCCACGACAAACATCCCCGCTTCAGACCATAGCTCCGATCCCGCATTCGTCGCGATCCAAAGGGAGCCATCGTCGAACAAATGATAACAGGTCGCGTCAGGACCAGGACCGCTGACATAGGTTTCGGTCACATTGTCGGCCAACGGCTCAAATGATGCCTCGACCAGATCCTGCTCCGCTTCCGTCAGGCGATCATCCATGCGCCAGCGCGAAAACAAATAGGCGCGAACCGCTTGTGGGAGATCGCACGCGTCAAATGCGCGGACCAAGGGGTCCATGTATTGGATTTCGTGAACGAGTTTTTCGATGGGTTTCATTTTGTGTTTTTGTTGTTCGTGAAACGGACAGGCAATAGTGGCCTACCCTTTCGCGTCACCGCCAGGAGCGATGGCGCGCGGAGGATGGGTCAGGCTAGGTTGAATAGCGCGCGAAAGTCTGCGTAGTCGTAACAAAGATCCGTCGCGAAACGGTAAACGCCGATGTCTTCCTGTCCGTCCGCCCGCCGGACGGTGACAAACTGCCAACGTTCGCCCGCCAGGACAAAAGGATCTTCAAACGCTCGCGCGCGAAGGAATTCGACGAGTTTCATTCGAAAGACCCTTTCAGATAAAGGAATTCGCGACGCGTTTCCTTGGAGTCAAACTCCGGGCGCAGTGTGACGGTTTTCCCGTCGCGAAAGGCTATCGTTGCGCCGTTATTCCTGCGCGCTCCCCATTGATTGAACAACCGCGAAAAATCGACGGCAGATTCTATCGTTTCAAACGTCCAGGAATTCACAGGGACACCCCGCTTTCTTTCTTTGACGCGCGCCAAGTTTTTTTCAGGCCGTCAATCCATCGCAGGGTTTCAAGGTCAATGTTTATCCCCTGGTCCTCTAAGGATGACCACAGACCATCGATGTCGCCGTCCAGTAAATCGGCCAGCGTCAAATAAACCTCCCGGATGGAAAGGGGAAATTCAGATATTACAGCCGCCCGATAGTCTTTGTATGCGCGCGTCCGTTTTTCTTCGCGCATCCGGCAGTCTGCCAAAAACGCATCGAATTCGATGCCGTCCTTCAAACGCGCCAGTTTCCATCCCTCGCCATCGTTTCGCAGGATCGATCCATCGGAACGGAACGACAGGCTGAAGCGCAGATAATCGAAACGAGCAACTTCGGAGCCGTGTTTGCTTAGTGTGGCCATATGGTGTGGTTTTTTATTCGTTGGGTTTAATGGTGGAATTTTGCAAAGCAACTCGCGCGCCAAGGATCGGCCCACGGAATGCCTCTAAAGCTTCAGTCGAAAGCGTTTGATTAACTCGCCGTCCATCCGTCAATTGATTGTCGAAAGCAGACAGAAGCAAGGACAAGGCGCAGTGAAGCTTTTCAGCCTCGGTTTCCGGGTATTTTGAATGCATGGATTGTTTTTGTTTTTGTGGTTTGCTGTAGACTGAAAGGAAGGACCGTTTTTGCCGGTCCTTCGCGTTCAACCGACAACAAAGCCCGTCGTGTCCGTCTTCGCTTTGCCTTTCGCGACCAGTCCAACGACCACACCTTTAGGATCTAGGAAACGAAGGTCGTTTTCGTCGCCATTAATGACCGGGAAACCCTGCCAGTCTTTCGGCAATTGCTTTCGGAAAACGACCGCCACGTTTCCACCACGGCGCAGGACATCGATGCATTGGCTTTCGTTGGCTTCGGAGCGTGAAAATGTCAGTGAATAGTTTGACGGGAGTTTCCCATCTAGGAAAGACAGCATGCGGTCGTAGTTTTTGGTGTAGTCGTAAAAGCGGGTCGTCTTAAACGCTTGGATGACAGAATACCTTTCCCAGCCGATATCGGATGTCCCGTTTAAACGGATGACCGGATGCATCCGTTTGGCCTTGGCCTTTCGGATGACCGAAGCGACATTATCGGTCAGCGTCGAAAGGAAGGCCTGACGGTCTTTGACGTAGTGAACGGTCTTCGCGATGCGTGCCTTTTGGACGGAGTTGAACGCACCACGACCCGCAGAGTATAGGCACGTTTGACGGCATCCGTCGGATGCATTGGGGCAAGCGTTGAAAAGACCGGACAATCGGTCAGGGGCAAGGTATAGAATCCCGGTCATAAAGCCGCGCTTCTGGCCTTTGACGGTCTTGGCGTTGGTATCGATGGAAAGGAGGGATTTCATGGAATGGATTGGTCAAAGTTGGGAAGCGAAGAAAACGAAGAAAGCAGCGATGCCCAAGGCTAGGAAGGCCAAGGTGAGGAAGGCGTTGACGGCGAGGGATTTGATGCGGTTTTTGTTCACGGGAAAGAGACTAGACCAGGGGGAAACGGAGCGCAACAAATTTTTTGCAATTTTTTTGAGAGTCGAGAAAAAGGCCGATTTTACGGGGAATTTTCGATGGGAGCGGGGTGGATAAGCCGCGAAACTGGGAGAGCCGCAAGGGGAATGGGACGCAGAAACGAGACTTGCGGACGGATACCTTGGGACGCAAGGTACTTGGCGTGAAAAGCAAGGCATGGGAAACCGCGAAGCGGCTCTATCTGGCGAACAAATCGTGGAAGGCTATTTCAGACGAAACTGGACTAAATCAGTCCACACTAATGAGCCGCGCAAGTCGTGAAGATTGGACGAAGTTTCGCAAGGAAATGAGAAACATAGTTTCTTCAAAAGAAACTGTTTCAATAGAGGAACTATCAAAAGTAATGAGAAACCGTTTAGCAACAGACGCCGTATCCACATTGGAAAGAGTTGACAAATATGACATTACTGACATACGGGAAGAAAACACAAGGGAACAGGTTTTATCGTCACTGGCAAAGCGGTCTGCTTTAGTGTTTGGTTGGAATGATCAATCGGAAAACGCGACTGTATCAATTAATCTGTTAAATGCTTTACCGGATAAAGTGATAAACGTGACAAATGAGAAACAATAGAATAGGACAAAAAGGATTGTTTTTGTTGTTGTAATAGGAGAACGGGACGAGTCGACCTGGGGTCCTCTTTTGGGGTGGGGTTCGTTTACGATACCCCCCTCAAAAATTTTTGGTATTTTTGGCTTTACATCTCTTGAGGTGGTGGTAGCAAGCGTTCGACCTTAAGCGATGGATGTGGTGGTCGGACATCCGATTGTCTAAGCGGAAGTGACGTCCGTGCTGAAGGATCGGTCCACATGAGTGGATCGTTGGCCTTCTTCTAGAGTCGGTTCAATGTCGGTTTAACAACTTTAGTCTATGTCTTGTCCGAATGTCTTTAACGCTTTTGCGGTGGCGACCGAGTCGCTGGCGCAGGATGTGTACAAGCGGGCTTCGTACCGCTCGATGTGGCTCAACATGATTGAGCGTGGTGAGTATCCGCAGGGTACTGGTTTGACTCAGACCAGTTTCACGACCACTTCGATTGAGCCGACTGCGGCTGAGGAGTGGAGTGCGATCACGTTGGCTACTGGTAACCCTGGTGACAACGGTGGTGCTTGCGATGTGACCTACAACGATGTTCCTGTGGGTTACAATGCGGTCACTTGGTCTCCTGAGCGTTTTGCGCTGAAGGGGCCGCTTCTGTGTAAGGATGATCTGACTTTTGATCATCGTGTTGAGGCGTTTCTCCGTGTGTACTTGGAGAAGCTGTCGATTCGCGCTCAGCGTTCGTGGGAGACTCGGTATCAGAATATGTTCGCGAAGTTCGCGATCAAGGCTGTGGCCGACTCGTCTTTCACTCAGGTTGAGACGATTCCTGCTGGTGTGAACGAGTTGCCGTGGGTTCAGACTGGGTCGGCTGGTCAGGCTTTGAATCAGTCGACGAGCGAGTTGACCCAGGAGATGTTGGATGTGGCTGCTGCCACGTTGATCCGCAATGGTGCTACCAATCCTGATAGCTCCGGTTTCATCAGCTACAGCAGCGACGGTCCGGTGTTCCCGTTGTACATTGGTTTGGAGGCGTCGCAGCGGATTGCCCAGAACAATCCTGCGTTCCGTGATGATCTGCGTTATGCGGACATGGGCAGTGGGACTGGTGCTGAGTTGCTGAAGCGCATTGGTGCGAACCGTGTGATCAAGAACTTCCGCCATGTGCCGAATCTGTTCCCGCCTCGGTTCACCTATGGTGGTGGCAAGTACACGTTGGTGCAGCCGTTCACCAGCTCGTCTGGCACGAAGGGTACTGTGTTCAGCGTGAATCCGTCGTGGGTGTCTGCTCCGTACGAGGCTGCGTTTGTGGTGACTCCGTATGTGTTCAAGTCGCATATCGTTCGCCCGGTGAATCGGGTTGGCGATCTGAGCTGGATGCCGACCAACTACATGGGCGAGTGGCAGTGGGTGACTGGTGCCTACAAGCTCGATGTGGATTGCGCCGATCCGCTGGAGAAGAAGGGTCAGCATTATGCTGAGTTCATTCACGCGCCGGAGCCGATCTTCACGAACCAGGGCATGACGATCATCTTCCGTCGTTGTGTTGGCAGTCTGACCCAGATCATTTGTAGCTGATTTCCTCAGCAATACGCGAGAATCCGCAGATCCGAAAGGGTTTGCGGATTTTTCTTTTGACCGTGGTGATTGAGTGGGCCAGATTGGCTGCTGGGTATTCTGTTACGGTTGACTCATTGGGATAGCGGCAGAACGCTGCGGCCCCCGGTTGGACGATGAAAAGTCTGGCCGGGGGTTTTTCGTTGACATTGTTGTTGATGACACGAGTCTCTTTTGTATGCCGAAGTTCATGTTGCCGGAGGGGGTTGAGGTTCCTGAGAATCTGAAGGAGGGCGAAGCGTTTCAGACGATGGCCACGATCATTCTTGGGAAGGGTGGCAAGGCTGAACTGATTGAGGTGGATGGAGTGGCCATCCCAGGGTACGAGAAAAAGTCCAAGGGCAAGAAGCTCGCCGAGGATTATGAGGAGGAGGGCGAGGAGGGGGAGATGGAGGAGGGCGGAGAGCGCGAGGGTTTTGTTGCTGAGGTGATGCGGCGTGGTGCTGGACCGATGATGTAATAATCGTATGGCTGCTATTACTTGTGACGAAGCGGAGACGCTGATCAATGAGGCGGCACCGTTTGGGTGTCGGTCTCCTTGGGAGGTTGAGCTGGCGAAGTTGGCTTTGGAGAATCGGATTGCGACGTATCTAGCCGGAGGCGGCGCGACGCGCGGTGCGTATCGTAGTGTTACGACTAGTGGCAATGTGGTGAGCGGTGATTATCTCATCATCGCCGATGCCGCCGCTGGAGCGATTACGATGACACTGCCTCCTGCGGCGCTGGTTCCAGGTCGGATCTATGCCTTCAAGCGCATCAATTCCGGCGCGAACGCGGTCATTGTTGACGGTTACGCGGCGGAGACGATTGATGGTGCTGCGACGCATACGCTGACTCCGCAGTGGAACAGCGTGACGATCATGTCCAACGGAGTCGCGTGGTTTATCCTAGCTGATCATTGATATGCCAGTCATCTCCTGCACCCAAGCGGCTGATCTGATTGCGGAGGCTCAGGGAGCTTCGTGCAAAAGTCCGCGCGAACGTATCCTGCTGGAGATTGGCCTACTTTGGGAGGCGTCGATTCTTGGCGGAACGGCGGATATAACTGCGGACAACACGGTGATTACCGCTGATAGCACGATCATCACGGCGGACATGACCGAATTTTTTTAACAGGATAAACCAACCATTTAAAGGATTATGGCACAGCAAACGATCAATGTTGGGGCGGCACCGAATGACGGGACTGGGACGCCGTTGCGTACGGCTTTCCAGTA
>Ga0208005_1000548_pt1 | contig 13784 bp, 12 predicted proteins | sample DEB19_08_DNA_3_FD_184530 | JGI IMG/M metagenome (GOLD analysis project Ga0208005, IMG submission 184530) | Aqueous microbial communities from the Delaware River and Bay under freshwater to marine salinity gradient to study organic matter... | ecosystem: Environmental > Aquatic > Marine > Coastal... | reverse complement strand
ACATTTGTTGTGTTACAGGAGGCATCACAATTTAAAAAGAAACATATAGTTAAAAACAGAAATTCAATTTTGCCAGTTTATGATGCGTTGTAAAATAGTTTGTTTTTTGTTCCTTATTTTTTTTTTTAACAAGAAAGATACAAAAACAATTGTTAGAAATACGTAAATTTTTTTAATTTTTATACTAAATTAGTTACTGACCAATTATTTAACCGAAATCTAATTCGCGGTGCTCCTGGAAAAAAGCAATCATAGGTTTTTTTTGGTGATACGTTGTTTCCTGAAACTACTACAATCAAGAGTATTTTAAAATTGATTTATTCAAATACTATAACGCATATGGGAATTTGTAACAATATTTATTTTAATTAAAATTCTTAAATTAATCATTTAAAAATTTTTTATATAATTCTAACTATTTATTTATCTTTAAAATTTTTATTTTATTTTTTGTATAGTTGAAGTCTATACTAACTTTATGAATTCTAGCAATAACCTACATTCTCGCTTTTTAAAATTTATACCTCAGTGATTTTTTTTCAACAAATCATAAAGATATTGAAACTTTGTATCGAATATTTGGTGCAATTTTAGGTATTGCAGTAATAACGTTATCTTTGGATTACGTCTCAATTTATTCTGTTTTATTTTTAGTTTTAAGTTTTGTTTTTTTTGCTATTATTTTTATTTTACAGAGTTTAACTTGAAAATTTAGCTTTTTTAGAGTATTATATATTTTTGCTAGTTGTTTTTTATTTACTTTTTTTGAATATATATTGTGGTTGTGGTCAGGGAAGAGCAATTGGTTAGCTCGCTAGGCTCATGTTCTAGAGGTTGTAAGTTCAAATCTTACCCCTGATATATTTATTTATTTTTTAATTGATTAATTAAATACTTGTTTAATTGAAAAAATCGCCAATTTTTTAAACCAATGTCTTTTTTTATTAAATAGAGTTGTTTGTTTTTTAGTCTCGAAAATTATTGGCAGTTAAAAGCTTATAGCTCAGTTGGTTAGAGTGTACGCCTGATAAGCGTAAGGTCAGTAGTTCAAATCTACTTAAGCTTATTTTTTTTTAATATTAGTTGGTTATCTAATAACTTGTCAAACTGTCTCATAGCAATGATGCTAGATATAAAAACAATGTATTTAGCAAAATATGCCTAATAAAATAGTACAGTGTTTTACTTTTATTTGTTTTGTTAGGTATTTTTTTAAAGTCTTTAAGTTGATTACTTATAACTTTTTATGTATTTATTATTGATTTTTTTACCATTAATTGGGTCCTTTTGTGCTGGTTTATTTGGTCGAAAACTGGGTCCTTTTGGAGCATCATATATTACTGTTAGTTGTTTATTATTTACCTTTGTCTTTTCTCTTCTCGTTTTTTATGAAGTATCATTATTAAATTGTTGTGTTTATATAAAGCTTATACCTTGAATTAACTCTGAAATGTTAAATGTAGATTGAGGGTTTTTTTTTGATTCTTTAACAGCTGTTATGTGTTGTATTGTTACTTTTGTTTCTTCTATAGTACATTTATACTCGACTGAATATATGGCTCATGATCCACATCTTCCTAGGTTTATGTCGTATTTATCGCTTTTTACATTTTTTATGTTGATTTTAGTTACTGCTGATAATTTTATACAAATGTTTGTCGGTTGAGAGGGTGTAGGTCTTTGTTCTTATTTACTTATTAATTTCTGATTTACTAGAATACAAGCGAATAAAGCAGCAATAAAAGCAATGATTTTAAATCGAATCGGAGATTTTGGGCTTGTTATTGGAATTTTAATTATTTTTGTTGAGTATAAAGCTGTAGATTACGCCACAGTTTTTGCAATCACTCCAATTTTAACCGGCAAGCTTTTTAGTTTTTTAAGTTTTGATTTTGATTTGATTTCTGTTATATGCTTTTTTTTATTTATAGGTGCTGTAGGAAAATCAGCACAATTAGGTTTGCATACTTGGCTGCCTGATGCTATGGAAGGTCCTACACCTGTGTCTGCTTTGATTCATGCAGCAACGATGGTAACTGCTGGGGTTTTTTTAATTGCTCGAACTTCTTCTTTATTTGAATATGCGCCTAGCATATTAAGTTTAGTTACTGTTGTAGGTGCTTGTACCGCCTTTTTTGCAGCTACCGTCGGGTTATTACAGAATGATTTAAAACGAGTAATTGCTTATTCTACATGTAGTCAATTAGGCTACATGGTTTTTGCTTGTGGGTTATCTAATTACTCTGTTGGTGTCTTTCATTTAGCCAACCATGCCTTTTTTAAAGCATTACTTTTTTTAGGTGCTGGTTCTATTATTCATGCTGTGGCAGATGAGCAAGATATGCGTAAAATGGGGGGATTAAAAACATTAGTACCATTTACATATTCTATGATGGTTATAGGTTCACTTGCTCTTATCGGTTTTCCTTTTTTGACAGGTTTTTACTCAAAAGATGTTATCCTTGAAGTTGCTTACGGTAAGTACACCTTAGAAGGCCACTTTAGTTATTTGTTAGGCAGCCTAGGAGCTTTCCTTACCGCTTTTTATTCAACCCGATTAATTTATTTAACCTTTTTATCAGCACCAAATGGTTACAAATCAGTAATTTGCTCAGCTTATGACTCTTCTTATCAAATATCTATGTCTCTTCTTTTTTTGGTTTTCCCTAGTATATTTATAGGATTTTATATGAAAGATATGATTATAGGTTTTGGTAGTGATTTTTGAGGGAATGCTATTTTTACCTCTACTACAAATATGAATCGTGTAGATTCAGAATTTATTACTCATATTTATAAAATATTACCAGTACTTCTAAGCTTGCTAGGAGTTACATCTTCATTTTTCCTTTATTTATTTGGTAGTAAACTGTTGGTACAACTAAAAATGTCTGATTCTGGTAAGAAAATTTATAATTTTTTTAATAAGAAATGATTTTTTGATAAAGTGTATAATGAGTATATTAGCCAATTTTTTTTCACTATTAGTTATACTATTACTTACAAAACCATTGATAGAGGAATTATAGAAGTTTTTGGACCAATGGGATTATCTTCGCTTATAACAAAAAAAGCTTCATACATTTCAAAATTACAAACAGGATATTTGTACCACTATACTTTTTTAATTTTGATAAGTCTTACTTTAATATTAGGAATATGGCAGTTTTGAACGTGAGTGGGTGGACAAACTGATTTTAAAATTTTTATTTTATTTTTTGTATTGAGTTTTTTTTTGAACAAAAGCTTTTAATATGCATTTCTTGAAGACTTTAATTTATTACTAATAAGCTTAAAAACAAATGTTAAATTATAAATTATTAAATTTATTGACTAAGATTATACCTCGTGGACTTTTCTTCACAAATCATAAGGATATTGGAACTTTATACCTAACATTTGGAGCAATTTCAGGTGTTGTATAAACAGCGTTGTCTTTGTATGTTCGGATTACTATAGCACAACCTAACAGTAATTTTTTAGAGTATAACCATCATTTATATAATATTATTGTAACAGGTCATGCTACATTAATGATTTTTTTTACTAATGCCAACATTAATTGGGGGTTTTGGTAACTGGTTTGTTCCATTAATGATTGGTGCGCCAGATATAGCATTTCCGAGAATGAACAATATTAATTTTTGGTTATTGCCACCAGCATTATTGTTATTGATTGCATCAATATTATTAGATGTTGGTGTAAGTACTGGATGAACTGTATACCCACCATTATTAGATGTAACTGCTTATTTATGTGGTTTTACAGGCTTAGCCACTTTTAGTTTGTTTTTAGCAGGTGCTTCTTCTATCTTAAATTCTGTTAATTTTATATGCACAATTTTTAATATGCGAGTAAGAAATTTCTCATTCCATAATATTCCTTTGTTTGTTTGATCTGTTTTGATTACAGCATTTTTAGTGTTGTTAATCAATTTATCAATATTTATAGAGATAAACCCAGTTAATACCTTTTATTTTGCGGTTCATCTTTTTTTTAAAGCATTACTTTTTTAGGTGCTGATTCTATTATTCATGCTGTGGCAGATGAGCAAGATATTCGTAAAATGGGAGGATTCCAAATAGTAAAATATACTATACTAATACCTGGTTTAATTTTTTTTATTTGTTTTTTCTTATTTATGTGACTTGATATTATTATTGGTTTTATTTGTAAAAAATGGAATCTAGACCCTAACTCGGCTTATTTCTTACTTTGTTTGGTAGTTTTTTTTATCAGTTTATACTGATTTATAGTAGTTAACTTATTTTTTTCATATGCACCAATTATGGGGAAAGCTAAAACTTTAGTTATTGTTTTTTCTTTAACCTTTTTAGGGTCCTTAGTTTTGCTTTTACAAATGGTTTGTATTTACTATTATTCTGGCACTTTTTATTATTTTTCTTTACAATATTATTGTTTTATAATTTTTAACGGGTCTTTAATCATGTTTTTCGGTATCTTTTTGTAATTAGACCTTTATTATCAATGTCATTTTTTTGATTAAAGATACAAAAAGATTCTTGGTGTCGCGAACTTTTCTTTTTTTTATACACACCACCTACGTATATTATGTTGTTTTGCAAAATAGCCATATTTTCCTCAATCTTTTGCAGTAGTCCCTGCAGTTCAACCAGATCAAATAAAACCAAAAAAACAAGAAATAAAAAACCCTCAAGTTGTCTTTGGTAACAATTCGATAGCCGGGTTTTTCACTTTCATTGTTCTTTTTTTTGTTTTTTGCTCTACTCGTCACGACTCGTTTTTAGCATTTTGTTCAGAAACAGGAACAGATACTCTTTGGTTACCTGTTGATTTTACAATGACTACTGAGCGTTTACATCCAGTAGAGGTTATATATCAACCACGTTATTGATATGCATTTTAACGGTAGACGAACCGGGTTCTCGTGAGTCCAGGAACGTAAGTTAAGGTTTTTAAATATTAATATTGACACGAGAGAAAAAAATTCAACCTCGGTTGAATTTTCTACCCCTACTAACGAGTTATTATCCCATGTAGGACGTAGACCTTTTGGTACTAGTGGTGCTAACTCTTTGTTGCAAGTTAAACCTGTTCTGCCAAGCAATGATGTCTCTATAGCACAATCAGACTTTCAACTCAAAATATTACACTAAGAATAGTAGTGTATATTGAGTACAAAAAAAATTTGGGAAATAAATTGATAATATCAATACTATGTTGGTTACAATACCAAAGGGAAAGACTATCAAATACATGAACGAATTTAAAAGTTCATCGTTATCGATGGTCTTTCAAAAAAAAGTTATAAGTTTTTTAAAAATATATTTAGGAATTAACAATAGCGTTTATAGTAAGAGAAAAATACCAACCTTAAAAAATAGAGGTACAAGAACCGTAACATTAATATAATGTGTTTTTACAAATTTAGTATGTGTTAAATGGTTTAAATAACTAAAAAGAACAAAAATAAAAGGAAAATACTTTTCGCCATTATTATTAATAATATCAAACAATAGTTGTAATGATGCAACTGCTTAGCAATTTGGATGAAGTCATAACAAGGTAGCTGTACGGGAACGTGTAGCTGGAACAAATGAAATAAGTAAGTGGATAACCATTTTGGGGTTTTAATCCAGATGTCAAGAGTTAAATTCCCTTTTTCATTATTTAAATCTTTAAATTCTATTATAGTTAATTCATTCTTTTATTTTTTTTCTTGCGTGTTGCTCGTAAGTTCTTTAATGATTATTTTTAGTCAAAACTCAATTTATTCTGTTTTATTTTTAGTTTTAAGTTTTGTTTCTTCCGCTAATATTTTATTTTTATTAGAATGTGAATATAGATCGTTAATTTTTATCATAATTTATGTAGGAGCTATAGCTGTTTTATTTTTATTTGTAGTAATGATGCTAGATATAAAAACAATGTATTTAGCAAAAGACTCTTTAAAATATTTTCCGTTTGGCCGTTTTTTAGGGTTTGTTTTTTTACTTGAAATTTTAACAGTAATTCCGAATATTTTTGAATCAACTAATTCATTACAAAGTAAATTTTTTATCAAATTCGCATTCAGACTGATTTAATAAATTAGACTATTTTATTGAAATTGTATCGATTGGTCATTTACTATACACTGAGTATGTTATACAACTTTTGCGTTATGGCAATATTCTGTTATTAGCTACAATTGGGCCAGTAACTTTAGTTTTAGTTATATTTGTTGAAATGACTCAAAAACAAGTTATATTTAAACAGCTTTCTCGTATTTATAGTTCTGCTTTATTTATTCCCTCAAACACTTCTTTTGGTTTAGCATTATTATTAGTGCCTATTGAACTTTTTTCATATATTTTAAAAGTTATTCTTTTTATACTTAATAGGTGACTGGTAAGTATTAAGTCATTATATGAAGCATCATTACAACTATTGTTTGATAATATTAATAAAAGGATGGCGAAAAGTATTTTCCTTTTATTTCTGTTATTTTTACTTTTGTTTTGTTTAGCTATTTGATCAATTTAACGCATTATAAATTTGTAGCAACAAATGATATTATTCTTACGTTTCCTTTACCTCTTTTTTTTTGAGGTTGGCATAATTTTCTTACTATGAATGCTATTATTAATTCCTAAATATATTTTTAAAAAATTTATAACTTTTTTTTGAAAAGACTATCGATAATGATGAACTTTTAGATTCGTTTATCTATTTGATAGCCTTTCCGTTTGGTATTGTAGCCAACATTGTATTTATAATATCAATTTATTTCCCAAATTTTTTTATTTATTATTCAATATACCTTACTATTCTTAGTGTAATATATTGAGGGTTTTTCTTAAAGTTATATTGGGTAACTTTAAGAAAAACCAATGGAAGAAATATTTTTTATTATCCTATTAGAAATAATCCTATTCCGAATAACATAAGCTTTTGGAATGTACAAGGCGACGACCCATGGCTTTTAGATATGGGAAAGGACGAAAAAAGTCTAACATTTGAAAGAACGTATCCTACTACTCTAAGCACTTCACTTGGGATGCATCTTATTTATGATGTTTGAGTTGAGCATAGCCGTTTAGACGCTGTGTGTGCTCGTATGTGTCGAACTATTTTTCATTATCTTTATCTCTTGTGTAATTACAATTTTCGTGAGTTTAGTCTTAACCAGCTTTTCCATCCTAATTAGAAACATTTTGATCTTTTAATATTTTATGAAAGAGATCGATGGTTCAATCCAAAATTACTTTCTTATTATAGAATTCTTTTACAAGATAATGGAGGAAGATTTGATTATATACCAAGATTTGAAGATGCTCGTCCTTTGTTTGATGACTCTATAACAAGACAAGTAGTTATTGATTTTTGGACCAACGAAAAAGCATTAGGGCGGTGAAAGTATTTATCTGTTAGGTTAGACCCGGTTGTCTTGAATTGGTACCGCACCACTAGGCTTTTTGAAGGTCTAAGGGATGGTACTCTACCTTTTTCGTTATTAGGTAGTTTTAGACCCGAAGGGTTAAATGACACGGATCAACAGATTCGGGACTTTTTAAACATAGACTGATTGGAAAAAACTCCATAAGATTTGTTTAAATTTAACCCTCAATTAAGCATGTCAAATTTGACTTTACAAGTAAACCCCGTTTATAAATTTGCAACTCGTTGGCTTTTTTCCACAAATCATAAAGATATTGGAACTTTATACCTAATATTTGGAGCAATTTCAGGTGTAGCAGGAACAGCGTTGTCTTTGTATATTCGGATTACTTTAGCACAACCTAATAGTAACTTTTTAGAGTATAACCATCATTTATATAACGTTATTGTAACAGGTCATGCTATATTAATGATTTTTTTTATGGTAATGCCAACATTAATTGGAGGTTTTGGTAACTGGTTTGTTCCATTAATGATTGGTGCACCAGATATGGCATTTCCGAGAATGAACAATATTAGTTTTTGGTTATTGCCACCATCATTACTGTTATTGTTTGCATCAATGTTAACAGAAGCTGGTGTAGGTACTGGATGAACTGTCTATCCACCACTATCCAGTGCGACTGCTCATTCAGGTGGTTCTGTAGACTTAGCTATATTTAGTTTACATTTGTCAGGTGCATCTTCTATTTTAGGTGCTATCAACTTTATTTGCACAATTTTCAATATGCGAGTAAAAAGTTTATCATTCCATAACCTTCCTTTGTTTGTTTGATCTGTTTTAATTACAGCATTTTTGTTGTTGTTATCTCTACCAGTATTAGCAGGTGCAATAACAATGTTATTAACGGATCGAAATTTTAATACTACTTTTTTCGATCCTGCTGGCGGTGGAGACCCTGTATTATTTCAACATCTTTTTTGATTTTTTGGTCATCCAGAAGTTTATATTTTAATCTTACCTGGATTTGGAATTATTAGTCATATTGTAGTTAGTACAGCAAAAAAGCCTATATTTGGTTATCTTGGTATGGTTTACGGTGCGCCGTTGCGCTTATTTTTTCGTTATGCATTCTAGTCAAATACATGTGAATTTGTTTTCCTTAAAGAAAGTCACGAGTCTTCCCGAGGTAGCTGCTAATCAAAGTGGTGGAAAAGCATCGGGTGACAGCGGGTTGAGATTGATTAAGAGCATGTCAAAACTACCTGAGACAATTTTAAGTATGGTTACGATGAGAAACTTGATACGTTATGCTGGGACGTCATTATCCTATTGGTCAACTCTTAACAATGGTCATGTTGCTATTTGGCTAAGGTCATGCGTACAGGACCTTAGCCAGGAGAACATTAGCACAGCACTTCAAACAGAAGAATATATAGCGCAAGGACCTAACCTTAATAGACTTAAAAACCGGAAAAATTTAAGAACTACGGGATTTAACTTTTGCGAAAGTTTACTTAGCAAAAGAAAACGGAGCGTTTATACTACTTTGAGTGTAAAGAAAGAGACGCAGACAAACGTTTCATTTTTTGATTTCCGCCGGCCATTTTCAACAAATATTCGTTCAAATAATCTGGATAAGCGGGTTCTGGCTACGGAGTTAAAACAAATGGTGGAAAAATGCAAGAATAAAGATGGGAGATATGCGAACCTAATTCAGATTATTGGTTCTTTCTCCACTATCAATCTTGCTTATTTAATGGTAAAAAGTAATAAGGATATATCTGCAAAAGGACTAAGTGATAAAACTTTAGATGGAATAAGTTTGAAAACTTTACAAAGGATATCGAAAGATACACTTAGTGGAGTTATTGAGTTTTATCCTGTAAGACGAGTTCTTATCCCAAAACCGGGTAAATCTGTGTTACGACCTCTAGGTGTAAGCAGTCCACGCGAGAAAGTAGTACAAAAAGCTATTGAGTTAGTTTTGACTGTTATTTTTGAAGAAATTTTTTTAGATTGTAGTCATGGGTCAAGAGCGAATCGTAATTACCATTCTGCTTTGAAACATCTACAGTTACAGATCGGAAATGCTTCAACTTACACTTGGATAATTGAAGGGAATATTAAACGTTGTTTTGATACTATTCCTCATTTTATGGTTCTAAAAGGACTTAGGCGTAAAGTAGATTGTCCTGCAACTCTTAATTTAATTAAACGAATTTTAGGTGCTGGCTATATACTAAATGAAGATTTGAATAAAGTTGGATGAAAAAAGGCGCAAGTCTATAAGTCTGATATAGGTACTCTTCAAGGTATTGTTTTAAGTTTTTTATTTAATAATATAGTAATTCATGAATTAGATGTCTTTATTGAGGACAAATTAAATAAAAAGTTCACTAAGGGTAAGAAATGGAGACCTAATTTTGTATATCATAGGTTAAATTATCGGATTGAAAGGGAAAACGATTTAAAAAAAAAACGAAAGTTGGTTAAACAACGTTTAACAGTTTCTTCTAAGAATATGTATGATTCTAGCTTTCGTAGACTTTATTATGTTAGATATGTTGATGATTGGGTTATTTTGGTTGCTGGTTCACTTAAAAAGGCAAAAGTCATTCGCGACCAAGTTTTAAATAAATTAAAAAGTTTGGGGTTAACCCTAAATTCAGAAACTCCCTCTATAACCTCATTAAAAAATGGTAAATGTCGATTCTTAGGAATTAACTTCTTTATTCATATAAATAATGATAAACATTATAAATTTACAACTTTAATGACAAAAAATAATACTACAATTAAACAAAGATTTGCTCCTCGGATTATATTATATGCCCCTATCTTAGAGCTTATTATTAAGCTAAAAGATAAAGGTTTTGCGAAGAGAAGTCGTTTGGGTGGATTCTTTCCGAAAGGGAAGAGTAATTGTATTCCTTTAACACACTCACAAATCTTAAATTATTTTAACAGTTGCATCAGAGGAATTCTTAACTATTATAGTTGTGTTCATAATAGAAACGGGTTGTGGTCTATTGTTAGATTTCTTAATTATTCTTGCGCCTTAACTTTGGCACGAAAGTATAAACTTAAAAGCTTAGCCAAATCTTTTAAAAAGTTTGGTCGCGATCTGAAATTCGTAAATAAAAATGGAAAGGAGTACAAAATCTTTAGACCTAATAATTTAAGAATGTTATCCGAGAACAAAATATTTCGGGCTAATAAAAATATTGATATTGATAAATCGTTAAGCCAGTCTTGGTCTAACAATCTAACTTGTACCCAATTTGATGAGCCATGTGCCATCTGTGGGACACTTGATAATATCGAAATACATCAGATACGATCCATAAAAGATGTTCTAGTGAAAACTAGAACATACACTCAATGAGTTGGTGTTTTTCGTAGAAAGTCAATTTCTTTATGTAAAGAACATCACTTTTTGCTTCATGTCGGAAAACTGACTAGAGCTGATGTAAAAAAATTGTCTGAGTATAGAAGTAAAATACTAAATAGTACAAAGAAAAATTAAATAAAAAGAATTTTTTTGTTTGTTGGAGAGCCGTATGATGGGAAACTATCACGTACGGTTCGGAGGGCAATGTATTCGAATGCTTTGACCCCTACCGATGTTTTCTATTGGTGTTCTAGGTTTTATTGTATGAGCACATCATATGTTTACAGTAGGTTTAGATATAGACACTAGAGCTTATTTTACAGCAGCAACGATGATTATTGCTATTCCAACAGGAATTAAAATATTTAGTTGACTTGCAACTTTATGGGGAGGTTCGATAGATTTAAGAACACCAGGCCTTTTTGCTATTGGTTTTATTTTTTTATTTACTGTAGGTGGAGTAACTGGTGTTGTTCTTGCTAATTCTGGCATTGATATTGCCCTGCACGATACTTACTATGTAGTTGCACATTTTCACTATGTATTATCAATGGGAGCAGTTTTTTCTATGCTTGGAGGACTTTACTTTTGGTTTGAAAAAATTACTGGTGTTGCTTATTCAGAAATATTAGGAAAAATTCATTTTTGAAGCTTTTTTATTGGAGTAAATTTAACGTTTTTTCCAATGCATTTTCTAGGTGTTGCAGGAATGCCAAGACGAATTCCAGATTATCCGGATGCATATTTTATATTTAATAAAATTGCATCGTGAGGGTCATATATTTCTGCGGTTTCTTCACTTTTCTTTTTTTACGTTGTATTCGATGCTTTTTCATATGGTCTTCACGGCAAAAATTTGTTGCGTAAAATTACAAGAAAGTTTTTAAAAAATTATTAATCTAATATAAAATAATATCAATGGTTTTTATTCTAACACAATGCGACAGTCCAGCTCTTTGGCAAACTTATTTATCTGATCCTGCAAGTATTACTATGGAAGGTATTTTAATTTTTAATAAACATCTACTTTTTTTATTAACTGTAATTGTTTTATTTGTTGGATGGTTATTGTTTTATACTATACATTATTTTATAGAATATAACAATAAATTTAGCTCAACCTTTGTACATTCAAAAGAATTAGAAATTGTGTGAACTTCTATTCCAGCATTATTACTTTTAATTTTGTCTACACCTTCTTTTACTTTATTATATGCAATGGATGAAATTTCAGAACCAGAGTTGACTTTAAAGATCTTAGGGCATCAATGGTTTTGAAGTTACGAAATTTCTGAATTTAATTCTTGCCAAAAACAAGAACAAAGTTTAAAATATGTTTGTTATATGATGGCGTTAGATGGTTTACCTACAAGCAAACAAGGATATTTTAGGTTATTAGAAACTAATAAAAGAGTTCTTTTACCAACAAACACACATTTGCGATTATTAGTCAGTGCGGCTGATGTGTTACATAGTTGAACAGTTCCGTCATTTGGTTTAAAAATCGATGCGTGCCCAGGTCGATTAAATCAAGTAAATTTATTCATTAAGCGTCTTGGGGCTTTTTTTGGGCAGTGTAGCGAGATTTGTGGTGTAAACCATGGTTTTATGCCTATTGTTATTGTTTCACTACCAACAATACAATTTCACCATTATATAATGACGAAATTAGAATTAAATTAAATTTGATTCACTGTTTTTTCTACCTTTATCTTAAGTTTAATTATTTTTTATATAAAGTGGAGTATCTTCTCAAAAATTTTAACATAAACTAAAAAATAACCCTATAGTTTAGAGCTACGTTAAAAAATGTCCTTTAGAAAAAACATCTCTTTAAAATACTTTAGAACAAGTTAATTTATACTTTTTAGACTACAAATTTTTTATCACCGGAAGGTTTTACATAGTTTTTAAGGTGCGTTTGATTTGAATAACTTTTTCATCGATTCAAAGTTATAACTGATTTATCTGCGACAAGCAGTTCTATGTCTGTCAGTTTTCTCATCTTATATTATAATTTCGTGGCTTTTTATAGATTCTATTGAACCTGAAGCAGGTATGCCATAAATTGTAAAATAAAAATAGCACAGCTTGTTACAGGTAATTAACTCAATTGGTAGAGTATTTCGCTTACAACGAAAAGGTTAATAGTTCAAATCTATTATTACCTAAATATTAACTACAGTTTAATCATTCGAAATAAATTAATAATACTGTATTCATTGAATAAAACTATTGCACAATAAGCAAATATATTTTTAGATGGTATTTAATTGATTTATATTATGATTGCTTGTTAACTTAGCAAAGGTGTTGTTGAAAGTAAAGCTCACGAGCTTTTAACAAATATGATTAACCTATTGAATTGATTATACTAAAGTTTGTCATTAAAGCAAGTTTTTGCTTTGAATTTGTATTGTTATATTATTAACTAGAGGCGGGATGCCGAACAAGCGTGCTAAAAAATAAAAATAACTTATTTATAACACTTTTTTATTAACAGTTATCTGTGGCAGGACTTCTCCATCTATGATTGGGTTTTAGTTAAGATTGAGATCTTTTTAGCATCAATCGAAGCGTTAATGTATTTTGTTGCAATAATTAGCATTTTGTGTAGCGTAATTTCTACTTTTTACTACATTCGAATAGTAAAAATACTTTATTTTGAAAATTTTATAGCAGGGAAACTATATTAACCTATTAAATTTAACAGTTCAAGAATAGTAGTCTATTTATTTTATTTTTTGTCTTTTTTATATATACTAACTATTGCTGAGGCAAAATCTACCATCGTATTAGCTATACTAACTGTTTACCATATATTAAAAAATACTATTCGAATAGATAAAATTAAAAATATTAAAAGTTAAGCTAAAAAACGGAAACGGCAAAATTTTAAATACGTTCATATAAATAACAAAAATTTAGCTATCATTTAGAATTTAAAAATAATTTAAATAATAACTTTTAAAAACAAAATATACTTCTTATTGAATATTGTGAAACATTAGGTATCACCATACCCC
>Ga0208005_1000544_pt1 | contig 13875 bp, 28 predicted proteins | sample DEB19_08_DNA_3_FD_184530 | JGI IMG/M metagenome (GOLD analysis project Ga0208005, IMG submission 184530) | Aqueous microbial communities from the Delaware River and Bay under freshwater to marine salinity gradient to study organic matter... | ecosystem: Environmental > Aquatic > Marine > Coastal... | reverse complement strand
GCCTGCCGCGTGATCTCGAAGGGGAATCCGTTCTGCCTGATCCACGCTTCCGCCTGCTGACACGGGCCGCAGTTCGCAGACGTGATCAACCAGACCCGGGGACGTGCCGCGATCCTGTCGGAAGAGTGAACGACAGCCGCAGCCGGGTGAGTGTGCCCCGTTTTAACGTCCCCCGGGTCAGTGAATTGTGCCAGCACGAGCAATGCCCAGATCATGCCATGAACCCCGCAAAACGGTACGGTCTCGGCGTGAATCCAAGAACGCCAGACACCAGAAACGCCCCGAATGGTTGAGCCAGCAACGTCTGGAAATACTCCGCAGTCACCACCAATCGGCCACAGTCGCCGAAGTCCGCACCGTGGCTGTTGGCGATCTCGATCAGTTCGCCGCCCCGCTGGTAATCGACCGCACAGACAGCGTGACCGCCTAACCGGAATCCACCCGGATCTCGGCTCAGAACCTCGCCGCGGTTGTTGGCGTGCCCCGATTGCCAATACATCCCGAAGACAGTTGCCGCGATGCCTTGCCCGAGAGCCTGCACCACGTCATCAACGCTCGTGACTTTGGCGACTGATCGCACTTTGTGAAAACCGGCCTTGCTCTCCCACGGACTGATAGACGAGTCAATCGGCGATCCATCGCGCCAGTACGGGCAGTCCTGTTCAAGCACCGCTCCGATCTCGTGTGCTGCCATGACGCCCGCCTCGATTGAGACGCCGTTGTCACCTCGCCCGAGATTGCCAGCCCACGACAACGCCGCGAGATAGCTGAATCTGGCCGACAGGTTTTCGGGCTCGTCGCGGTAGTCCAGCGATGCCCAGCGTGACCACTCCAGTGCTTTGTCGGTCGCGTTGCCGCAGCAACTGTTGAAGTCGCCCTGATCGTTGATTGTCAGCCACCGACGGCTGCCGAGTGTCGGGGGGATCGTCTTGCGTTCGATCACCGGTGCCGCACAGACAGTGTCAATGGCCAGTGCTTCGCTGTGAGTCGCTTCAAGGCAGCCGAGACCAGTCATGTTAGCGCCAACTCCTTCTGTCTCGTCTTCCCTGCCGCGTGTCCGATCCTCGCCCGTGCGATCTCGATGTACTCAGGAGACAACTCCGCCCCGACGAACCGGAAGCCCTCCAGCATCGCCGCTTTGCCCGTCGAACCACTGCCGGTGAATGGATCGAACACCAGCCCATCGGGAGGTGTCACGAGTCGGCATAGATAACGCATCAGGTCGGTGGGCTTCACGGTGGGGTGATGGTTGCGGGCTTTTGCAAGTGGCTTTTTTTCTATGCTTGATTGCCTGCCAATCGTTCGCTTGTCGCCTTCACCGTTTCCGCCCGTTGTGCAGTTTTTGCAAGCCCGTTCTTCCAGCCCTTCGCATCCCTCATCCCGATCTCGCTTCGACGCCTTCGCACAGTAGAAGAACCGGGCTGCAGAACCGGAGTTGGCCCCACGCACAGCCGTACATTCCTCTTGGCCAGCGAACTCTCCGTAGGCGTTTTGGAACTTGGCCACATTGCGGCGTGTCGGGTTCGCTCCCGATGTCTGCTGCGGAAACAGCCCCACCACCTCATCGCTGCCGTCATGGATCAGGTTCGCGGGCCAGCGGCCTTGAGAAGATTGCTGAAATGGCCTCCTATTTGTTTCTTTCCATCCGCTGGCCCTTATGTTCTCCGACTTGCGCTCAAACGCAATCACGTCGTCCGTCCCCACCCTGCACCCATCGACATTCAACGCCCCCGTGCCGTGCTCCAACACATTCGCCGCCACAGTGCCAGACAGCGGCTTGCGGGCAAGAATGATCGGCTCCCATGCTGGCTTGAGTGCAGTGCCCCAGCCTTGCCATTGGCGGGCGGAGTATGTGGCGGGGGCGGTGATTGCACATTCTGCCGCCGGATTAGTCCAATCACCAGCATAAACATCTCGGCCCTTATGCTGTGCCAATGAATACCCCGGCTGACCTAGTTTGCTTCCCACCACCTCCCGCTGTGCCCCCGTCTCCCGATCAATCGCTTTGCTCACATCGTGCGACTTCGGGAACCCTGAACCGTACATCCAGCCGAGACAGTCCCGCACTTCCCACCCCGCATCTTCAACAGCGCAGGCCAGCCGGTGATACGTGCGAGTGCCGCCGAACGCCAACAGATGACAGCCGGGTTTGGCGACGCGCAAGGCCAACTCCCAGAACTCCACGCCGGGAACACCGTGATCCCAGCCCTTGCCCATGAAGGACAGACCATAGGGCGGGTCAGACACGATGGAGTCAATCGACTCAGGCTCCATCGCCCGCATCACGTCGCGGCAGTCGCCAACGTGCAGCGTCCATCGGTCACTCATCAGCCCACCCCCTCGACAGGCTCAACAGGATCTCCCGCCACCGCTCGCGACTCCATTCCGCCTGCTCGCCAGCAGCCTCCAGAATCGCTTTCTCCAGCCGTTCATTGGCCACCTTCCGGGCCTCGACCTGCTGCTCTCGCCACGCCTCTGCCGCGTCCTGCCAGTTGCCCGGGTCAGTCTCCGCCGTCCGCGCCGCACGTTCGCTCAACTCGCGAAACAGCGTCGTCCGGAACTCGACCGCCGCAGCCTGCACCGCGTCTGGTGCCGGGGTGGGCTCAACAGTGGAACGGCCACTGCCTACAGGAGCACAACCACACCCGACCACCAGACAGACGACGGCGAGAAGTCTCACGGCTTGGCCCCCGTTTCCTGCCACGCCTTGACGAGTGCCTGCAACCTGTCGAGCTCCAACGACTTTGCGAGCTCGTAGACGCTCTGACAGAACTCCGCGTGTCCCGGGCTCCCCGGCTTCCCGTCCGCCGCAGGGCTCGCCACAAACCGCTGTGCGATCAGTCCCGCGAGACTCGCCACGGCAGGCAGTCCCACCCATCCGGCCAGTTCCCCCGGCCCTGCACCCACATCAGGCACGGTGAGACGCCCGAGGTTTACCGATGCCATTCCGCCAGCGAGTGCGGAGAGGATCTGGATCAGCAGCCGCTTCCAGTCAATTCGCATCAGGCCACCTCGTCCCAGAAAACATCTGCCGCGTCCATCGACGCCATTGGATCACCGGAAGGCGGTGCAGGCGGTGGCGGTGGCGGGGGCTGGTATCGTTTCACAAGATCGTCGGCGTGCTGGCGGATCAGGCGGGCCAGTTCGAGCACCTTCGGGTTGATGCTCGCCGGGGGGAATCCGACGAGATAGGCGTCAATGTCTGACAGCGTCTTTTCGTCGGGTGTCATTGCTTCGGCTTCCAGTTGCTGCACGTCTGGTGCAGTTCAGTGATCCGCCGCTGGACGCTGTCGTGCTGCGTTTCCAACCGATCCAGTGCCCCTTCCAGCTTGGCGATCAGGCTATTGTGCCGCTCGACAGCCTCAGCCAGTTTTGGCCCGAGGTTGTTCACAATCCACCTGATCGCCCAGATCACAGCACCGATCACGCCGACATTGAGAGCATCTCGGAACGCCTCGAACGCCGCACCCGGTGTCACGCCCGCCACGCCTTCGCCAGCGACCTGTGCCAACACCGGGGCCACCTGTGCCGCCAAGGTGAGAACGAACACACCCGCGCCGATGACTGTGTTCACTTCGCAGGCTCCACCGGAACAACACGCGTGTCACTCATGTGTCGCCGCAGCAGATCCAGTGTCGCATTGAGCGCCTGTGACACGATCAGCACCTGCAGCGGACTCAAGCCGAGCCCGGCCACGTTGTCAGCAGCGTAGGTGAGCGCCGCCATGAGTGCCGACCGCCCGACACCAGCCATCCAACGCCGGATGTCATGCCCCGACAGTTTCCCCGCTTCGCTCCCGACTTCCATCCGCCGTCTCCTGAAAGGTGCCAACCCAGAAGGATTGTCGGTGGTTCAGGGGATGCCGTCAAGTTTGGTTTAGCTCTAACGCTGCCAACTGGCTCAGCCGCCACTCTCGCAACGCCTCCGGATCCCCAGCCGGGAGAATCGCCGACAGCCTCTCCAGCCGCCGTAGCGATGCGTCCCGCGTCTCGTCGCTGCCTGTGCCATTCGTTCCGCTGACCTCGCTTACCCTGCGGTCTCGCATCGTGCCGCTGACACTAATCGAGGTCGAACGGTTCCGGGATATTGCTCTCCTCGTGCCTCGCTCGCTCATTTCCATTCCCTCCGAGATTCATCGACGAGCCCCGGAATCTTCTGTGGCGTTCGGATTGTCCTCCAGCCTTTTGTCCCCTCTTCATTGACCAACCGAGAGAACTCAAGCTGTGCCACAATGCTCACCTCGTCCTCCTCCGGGTCGTAGACGCTCCACAACATCCGCCGGATCAGGTACTCAGCCCCGGCCAGTTTGACCTCTCGCAGTCGATAGCCGATCAGTCTGGGGCGTGCTGGTTTCATTTGTGCCGCTCCATCTCTCGCAGCACGTCGGCCAATGCCTGCGGATCGTCTCCACGCTCGATTTCTGCGATCTCGTCATCAATTTCCGAGATGTACCTTCCCAGATTCCTCGCCTCCTCTTCGAGGTCAAGTACTTCGATCTCGGCATCGGTCTTGAGAGTCTTCAGGTACTCCAGCGCTCGCTCTTGGTCGGTCTTGTCGCTCACTGCTCGCCCTCCAGTTTTTTCAACAACGTCTGTGCATCCACTATGGGGCCTTGGAAGACTACCCCCCAGTTCTGATCTTGATTGCAGATCTGGCGAAGAATGCGGTACATCTCCGGGGCCGCCGCGATCAGCCGCAAATTGTTCGGTGTCACATCTTCAAAAACCCGAAGCGAATATGTCCCGGCGACGTAGTTCCCGTCTTTATCCACTACGACATGGTCTCCATTGGCTTTCCACGGTCCCGGACTGTGCTGTGGTGGCGTGCTCATTTGCTCTCCCCCTTCGCATCTCTTCTCGCCGCCTCGTCGAGCTGGGCCATCAGCTCCTGAGCCAATTTAATCGCGTGTTCCGCAATGACAGGCTCGGTTGCACGCACGTCCGGACACGACACCAATCCCGCCATGATCGCCACTGCAATCCGCTCCCGCCGCTCCGCTCGCGTTTCTGGCGGAATGTTGGTCTCAATTCTCCACTCGCTCATGTTCGCTCTCCGTCGAGTCTCTCAACGAATTGAGCAGCAGCGCCAAGTGACTTGATCATGCCGCCATAGTCCGCCGCCCTGTGATTCTTAAGAATCGCCCGCAACAGCCGCAGCATGTCGGGGGCTGCTGCCATCACGCGACCATTTCCCGGAGTCACTCGGGAACACACATGGCGATTGAACGCATCCCAGACAGATTCTCCGTCGTAGGTCCACGGTCCCGGACTGTGCTCTAGTTGCTTGCTCATTTGCGCTCTCCGTGTTTGTTCTTATCGCCGATCTTCGGTACAGGTCGTCGGCAGTCGATGCAGTCGCAGGCTCTTGCTGACAATGCCAACTGCAAAAGTGACGCACCGCCCTTCGCTTGCCCTGCTGCGTAACGAAGGTAGTTGTCATCCCAGTCCTCTGGAATCTCCAGCGATTGCAGCAGCCCCAGCGTTGATAGCCAGTGGGCTCGGTGGCAGTACCTCTTGCCTTCCCCTGCCGATTGGTTGCTCTTCTTGCTGTCACTCGCCATTACGATCTCTCCGTGGTGCCCTGCCTCGTGGCGTCTCGCCCTCCGCCAAGAACCGCCGAAAACGGCAGCGTGTCCCCGCGTGCCTCATGCTCCGCACAGTCTTTTCCGCCGTCCCAGCCGCCCGTGTCCAATCATCGACGATCCACCGACGCCGCGAACTGTCGTAGATCTCGATCAGCCACAGCGTAGCGCCGACAGTGGCTCCGTGTAGTCGGCTCATTCGAACACCTCGAACTCCCAGCCGCCGCCACGTTTGTTAGGCCGCAAACGACACCCGATGAACTGATGCGGAAACATTGCCGCCGCAGTCTTGATCTTCACTTTCGCATCGTCGCGCCAGAACCCTTTCACTTCCCAGAATTGAAGCTCAGAATTGGCCAGCATCACCGCAAAATCTGGAGTGTATCGCGTGTCCTTTGCCAACTTGAACGTGTACTGCTCGAACCAGTACGCCAGCACCTCGCCTGCCTGCTTTTTGGCTTCGAGGAACTCAGCCATCTTCCGTTCGGTGCCGTTCATCTCTCCGGGCTTGCGTCGGCCCTTGGCAAACTGCTTACTCATCACCCAGCCTCCTGATTGCGCCGCAGACGACGAGCACGAACACCATCAGCACGTACCACGCCACATCACTCCAGTTAGTCACGGTTTTCCTCCTGAATCATGTTCCACCGTTCCTCGAAGATGCTTGCCAGTCGCGGAAACATCGACGCCACATTGCCAGAACTGATCGCCCTCTCGACCTTGCCGTATTCCCAGTTGAACGCATCGGACGATCCATCGTGACAGCATCGTCCCCCGAGAATTGAACAGGTTTTGTCTGCTGCCAACCGCCGGCACAATTCCGGCGTTGCGTGCTGTTCGACGCCGCCAAACCATTCCCGCTCGTCAATTCGCCGATCAGGCGACTTCCTTGCCCACACCTGAACCGCGAACGACTTATCAGCAGCAATGCAGGACCATGAATGGAATGTGCCGTCCTTGTTTGTCTCGTAACGAAAGTAGGTCTCAGGAACATCACTCACCGTACACCTCCAGCAGTTTGGCCGCGATCTTCCGCAGCGGATGACCGATGGTCTCGGCAATAGTTGCAATTCGCTCACGTGGATTCCGTCGCCAGAACTCGTGAATCGCTTCGAGGTTCAGCCCTCCCCGCAGGTGGATCACGTGCCAACACAGCACCATTCCGCCTGCCGTGTCTCGATGACACCAATCGTGGGCCTGCTTGCAGACGCTGACCAGATTCCATTCCGCGTCAATCCGATTCGCCGCACCGTGCAGCACGTGGTGGATCTGCGTTGCGCCATGCCCGCCACAGCACGCCAGAAACGGTGCCAACTCGCAGCCGTGGACCGCGTCGGCGTGTGCCTGTAGTACCGCAGGATTGCCGAGTCTGCGTGTCATGTCGTCTCCTGTGTCTCGTATCTGGCCGCCACGTCCTGCCGGTTACGCTCGGCAGCGTCGATGAACCGTGGTTGCCACGCTCTCAGAAAAAACGCCTCAGCCGTCGCCACACTCCGCGCCGCGTCCTGCCGTCGTCTCGCCTCGTCTCGTGCTCGGATCGACTCAGCCGCAGCCGTCACCAGTTCCCGGCAGATGTTTGCCGTCAGCGTGCCTGCTGCGAGTCGTGCCAGCAGTTCGGCCCCTAGCCTGTGCTCTGGTGTCATCTCTCACCTCGCTTCCACTGCTCCCTGAACAACTCGACGTTCTGCAGGAACTCGGGATTCTTGATCTCACTGCACATCCAACGGAAGTAATCCGGCTGGCTCGCCTGAATCTCAGCCAGCGTCTTCCCCTGATGCTTGCCGAAACGCATGATGTAATCACGCCCCCGCTGTGCCTGTCGCTTGTCGATCACGGCACCGGCTTGGAACTTGGTAAAGCTCATTGCCTTCTCACGAGAGATGCCCAGACGCATCAACAACTCGACCTGCTTGTCAGTCGATCCTCCCCGGTACACTGGCTGACTGGTGACTGGCCGCACGTCACCACGACTAAACGGATCGACCTCCTCCGCCTGATACTTGACGCTCGCGGTCAGTTGTGCCCGTCGCTGCTGCTCACGCTCGATTGCCTCGCGCCGTCGCTGCTCAGCCTCTTCACGTCGCTGGCGTTCCTCCTCATCACGCTTGCGTTTCTTCTCCCACCCCTTGGCGACAGCGTCGGCAGTCTCGCCTGTGACAGCCATCTCATAGGTCACTTCCCGCCGCAGGTCTTCGGGCATCTCACCGGCCAGCACGTCGAGGGTAGACACCAGCTTGTGTTTGCCAGACACGCCGACGAAGTCCAGCACTGTCATGTGCGGCTTGCGTGAATTGGCAATCGCCGCCCGCCGATCCTCCGCCGTGTCGTAGGCATCGACCAGACCGGGCAGCGGACGAGTGCCACGCCCCAGCATCTGTTTGTACAACGCTTGGCTCTTCGTCGGGCGGGCCATCACCACGAGTTCAACAGAAGGGGCGTCGAATCCTTCAGTCCCGATCTGGCACAGACAGAGGAACTGAATCCGCCCCGCCTTGAAGTCTTCGACGATCTCCGACCGCTCCTCATCCTCCGTGCTGCCGATCACCTCGCGGGCAGTCACGCCGGGAAATCGCCGCAGCACCTCGGCCATCCGCTCAGCCTGTGCCACGCTCGCACAGAACACAATCCCCTGCCGCCCCTGTGCCTCTCTGATCGTCGGCTCTGCGATGCGATGACAGATCTGCTCCGCACGCTTCAACGCCTCCAACCGCTCCTGCTCACTCAACTCCTCTGACAGCTTTTCGCCACCCATCACCCGGGCAAGATCCTCGTCGCTGAAGTCTTGCTCTCCCGCCTTATTCTTCCGAGTCTTCAGGCCATCGAATCGAAGCTCAGAGACTCGGATGAATTTCTGCTGCACCGGCACCAACCATCCCTGCTCGATGCCGTCCTTAATCTGAATCTCAATTGCACACGATGTCGCGATGCACCCGATGGAAAGCCCGTCCGCCCTGTTCGGCGTCGCCGTGATCAGCAGCCCACGCAATGCCGGATTACCTTCGCTGAAGTATTCCCAGATCCGCCTGTATGTCACTGCGGCAGCGTGATGTGCCTCATCAATGATGAGTCCATCGAAGTGCTGCGGATCGAAGTCACGCATCCGCGACACCATCGTCTGGACGCTCGACACCAACACCCGCGACCTATCATAGATGCCGTGCCCCAGCCGCTCTTCCCTGTGCTGGCCCATCTCCAGTGCTGGCTCTTCGCCGATGTGCTTGCCGATGCTGGCCACCGTCTGATAGTTGATCTCCCGCAAGTGAGACAGGAACAGCCATCGACCTTCACCCGGTGCACGGCAGATCGTCTCCGCCGCCACCACCGTTTTCCCCATGCCCGTGGGCAGGACACACAGGGTAGCGCGGTGCCGCTCCCACTCGCGATAGATCGCGTCAGTGGCTGCAATCTGATAGGGCCGCATCTTCAGGACGCCAAGCCCGCTGGCCAGTGGTGTGAGTGGTGGCAACATGGCGGCAATCATCTCGACTCCAGCCAGACCTTGGCAGCCGCCGTCTGGTTTCCATAGGCCATCTGATTCACGTAGCCGCGATGCTTGCAGGCGTCGCACGTCTCGCGTTTCTTCGCGTCACGCTGGCACATGCCGCATTCCGTGTGTGGTTGCCCGAAATCAATCGTCCGTCGCAGATCCTTAATCAGGCTGTCCACCTCCGTCTTGTGCAGCCATCGCCCCCCGGGGCCATTCAACAGTCCGTTGACGGCTTTCTTCAATTGCGTCAACTGATTCAACACTGCCGCGTAGTCATCTCGCGTCGCGAAGATCTCGGCCAGTTCATCAGGCACCGGCACGCCAAACACATCGAGAACACCATCAGGCTCAGGCTCAGGCTCTTCTTCGGAAGTCGCCTTGCGGTGGGCTGCACTCACGCTTTTTTCGTTCAGTGTCTCGCGGAGTTCCTCAGCCTCCTCTGTCTGGCCAGCCGCTTCGAGTTCGTCGATCTTGGCGACGACTTCGATTGCCTTTTCCGCAGTGTGACGACTGCCCAGCCCCGTCTCTTTCGCCGCCTCCGTCAGTGCTCGCCGACCTTCGGGCAAATTTGCCCCAAGGTCTTCTACCCCCTTTTTCCCGGCCTTTTTGCGTGCTGCTGCCTGTTGAGTCTTGGCTTTTTCAAGGGCCTCAGTCTCGCGGGCCAGCATCTCGACAGTCTTCGCCCGCTGCCGGTTACTCTCGACGATGATCAGCACCTGCTGCCAGTCGGGAAGATCCTCGCGGTACAGCAGACAGGGGACTTCCGTCAGGCCAGCCAACTTCGCTGCCTGCCGTCGCCGATGTCCCGACAGACAGACATACGACCCCCCGGGATGTTTGCAGACCACAATGGGGCTCAGCACGCCGTTTGCCTTGATGCTCTCCACCAACTCATCGTCGAAGTTATCCCGGTAGATGCTTGCGTTGATCGGGTGATCGATGATCTTCGAGAGTGCAAGATCTTGCTTGATCAGCATTGTCCGTGTCCTCTAGGCAAAAGAAAAACCGCCTCGACAGTGTGGTACTCACTGTCGGGCGGCATAACCCCGGGAGGGGGAGAGTCGTGGATGTCGGGCCGGTACCAACGGCGTATCGACATTGTAGCGGGCGTTTCTTGAGAATCAACCTCTAGAACGGGCAGTCGTCCTCAGCCGCAGGCGGTGGCGGTGCAGGCTGATCGGACTTCGGCTGCGGCTCGCTGATCGAAATGGACATGAACTTTTCGCCGTTCTTGCCCTCCTTGATCCAGCCAGCGATCTTGAGTGGCTGGCCATCGAGTCCGGCACCGTTGCCGGTGTAGTCCGGCTTCTTGTCGCCCGCCTCCTTGTGGCGATTCCTGAACAGCGTGAAACTTCCGGGGCGGGGGGTGTAGTCGCTCAAGATGCTTTCTCCATGATGCTCGCGAAGAGGGTTTGCAAAATGTCCGCTCGGCTTTCGTCAGGATGTGCCTCCTGCCAGTTGCGGACCTGTCCATTGATCGCGAATGCCGTCGCCTTGCTCGTCTCAGGCGACTTGCTGCACTCGGCCAACGTCGTGCCGTAGTGGGCCAGCAGTCGATTCGCGAACTCCGTTTTGTGCGTGTCCGGCCAGTTGAACTCCTTCAAGATCGTCACCAGATCGGCGTGCATCTGGCTCGCAGGCTTGGCGGGGGGCTCTGGCTTCGGGGCGGGCTTGGGTGGCGGTGCCCGCTCGACAGTCGTAGCGTTTCCGCTCGCCTCACTGCCGTCTGTGTCCTCAGTCGCACGGATCGCCAATGCTGCTTCGATAGCGTACCTCGTCGCGTAAGTGGCAGCCGACCCGACGGCTTGGGCGTACTGTCGCCCGAGTGCTTCCGGATCAACAGGCACCGCTAGCGGCTTTGTCTCGATGGATTGCCCGGACGAGTGCAGCAGCCGCACACTAGCCGCCATCCCGAGTGTATTCGGTGGCCGTTGAGGTGAATCTGGTAGCACGACCTCGCACGCCTCGACACTCACGACGATCGCCAGCCCATGCCGCGAGAGAACGGGGCGGACGATGGCAAGAATCGTTTCGAGATCGGCATATCGAAACGAGTAGGATTGCCCGCCACGTGTCGTGACTTTGGCTACGCAATCCTTCGGGATTGGCGGAAACTCCCCTTGTGCCGCTGCCAACGCCTTGGCCAGTTCGCCGATGTCAGCCGATGTCATGCGTCACCTCGCCTTTCACGTCTGCCTGTGTCGGGCCACCGTCGGTAAATGGATCGGGGCCGGTTGGCAGGTTGAACTGCTCCCACGCCGCCAAGATGCCGCGATAGAGTCGCCGCAAGTCCTGCTCCGCCTCTGGCCTCAGATCGCTGTCGTCAGCTGCCATTGCCACCTCCAGCATCATCTGCGCCACCTCCGCCTTGATCCTGTCGCGTGTGCTGCTCATGTCGCTTCTCCCTTCATGATGTACTTGTTCCGCAGCCCCTTATTGACTTCCTGCAACACTCCAAGTGACCAGACGCGGTCACCACTTTTTTGATGAATCTCAATTGCCTGTGCCGCAAGCCGTTCCATGCGCTTGGGACCGATCTCAATCAGGCGATTACGCAGCCGCGAATCATTCAGGCCATTTGGCAGATTCTTTCGCAGGTGCTGCACAATCCCAACGATTCGAGCACTTGGGGGAACCTGTTCTGGCTTGCAAATCTCATGAACCAATTCCAACACTTCTCGCAAACCGTCCGTGCCCTGATTCAAAATGCTCCCGAGCTTTTCAACGCAGCGAAGCTCGTTGGCGTAATACGGATTTGGAACGAGCTTCATTCCAACAGAGGCAACTACGGCTTCAATGGCCAGCGCTGCTTCGTCGTTGGCCAGCAAGTTGGCCTTGTGTTTGTCGAATGCACTGACAGACGCCCGCAGCGTATTTCCTTTGACGAATCCTGATGCTTCGTCACTCACTCCATCAATTGCAAAAACAACACACGGCAACTCGTCAATATCGCTTCGTCGCAACGCAGCCAACAGCCGATGCTGACCATCAATCACCCATAGCGACCCGTCTTGACGCTGCCCAACACGAATCGCACCGCAGGCAATCCAACTCCACTTCGACGCGATTTCTGTTGCCCGGCGCGTGTTCGCTTGCCGCTGATATGCCGAATCAACGTTGAGCAGAGTTTTCGGAATCATCCTCAGATGTCCCGGCTTATCTTGGATTGTCCACTTGTAGTGCTTGACTTTGTCAACGACCATTCCCGAGTGCGGTTGGAATTGTTCCTCAGCCGTTCGCATCACTCACCCTCCCGAGGTAAAAACCCCCGCCGCCGTATGACGGCGAGGGCTCGTGAAAAACCAGTGGCAACACGCCACAGGCTGGATTGCCGGGACAGATCCGGCAGTGGATCGGGCGGGAATCGAACCCGCTGAACGTCAATGGTGCCTGTCACCCGATCCGATTGCGGCTACCCACACCGCTGCCGCTGCGGCTACTCCTGTCATGGTGGGCTCATCACTGACTCACTGGTCGTCGAGGTACAGACGGGCCGACATCGCCGCGTTTCGCGAGAGTCCGCACGCTGCCTCGGCTTTCCTGCTCATCTCCAGCGATTTCGCCACCCACGCATCGTATTGGGTTTTCGCCTCAGCCAGTTTGGCCGGGCTCCATTGCTGATTCGTCGCTCGCAGCACCATCTGATAGCTGTACTTTTTCCACCACGAATCCGCGTAGCCCGCAGCCGCCGTCGCCACATCGGCAAGGTTCGTTGCGTCTGCCGCGTCACTCAAGGCGAGACACCGGAAATACTCATAGTCCGGCAGGGGGCTCAAAACCGGCAGGCTTTGGGCTTCGCACGTCGCGTACTTCGCCGCCAGCGTCACCTGCTCGGCCCGGTCCCCGTAGTCGCTCGCAGCCGCCACACTGGCAGCCGCAACGATCACCGCACATTCAATCACAGTTCTCAACCGCATCGTTCTTCACTCCTGAAAGGGTCACTCAAAAACGTCCAATCCATCGAGGTCGTCCATCCGTGTCGGCTCAATCCTGCTGATCCTGCGGGCCTCGTCGATCTCTGCACGAGACAGCAGCCAGACAGCCACGGCGAACAGACACACCGCAGACACGCAGCAGGCGATGGAGATTCCAACAATCGTTGTCAGGCTCACTTCGATTCCTCCAACATGATCTTGCAATCCTTCTCGAACAGATCGAAGTGATACTTCACCTGTCCAAGCCAATTTGCCATCGAGACAGAATCACCGCGAATCGCCGCATCTCGTGCAGCTATCAGACGCGAGACGATATCCCCCAGCGTCACGCCAGACTCAAAACGCTCTGGCATATCCCGATCCATCATCCCCTCCCGTGTTCGTGAAATGAAACGCGCCCTGCCACCGATGCCGCCGTCCGGGCTCAGACGGCTGAAGATGCTGGCTCGATGACACGCCAGCCACGCCGACCGCCGCTCAATGGCACACCATCGCGGATCGGTGCAGTCATAGACAGGGCCTTCCGTGGCCATGCCCGCATCATGCAGGCGACGATCCTTCACCCGGCATCGTGCCGGACCTCGCGAGCAGTTCCTCGCGGACAATGTCCACGTCCGCAGACGCATCAATCCCGACGCGAGCTTTTCCGTCGCTTCCCCGTATCACCATCACCCACGTTACCTCTCCGGTTCGCCGATCCATCAGCCGTACCCGCTCGCCGTTCTTCAGTGTCACCGCCAGCATGTGAATCCTTTCGTTCGAGCAGTCCCTGAATCTGAACCCGCAGCCAATCCGACATGGTGCGTTGATCTGCTTGCGATGCCGATGCAATCCGCGAGTGCAGATCGAGTGGCAGTCGCAGATACAGCGTC
>Ga0208005_1000539_pt1 | contig 13981 bp, 13 predicted proteins | sample DEB19_08_DNA_3_FD_184530 | JGI IMG/M metagenome (GOLD analysis project Ga0208005, IMG submission 184530) | Aqueous microbial communities from the Delaware River and Bay under freshwater to marine salinity gradient to study organic matter... | ecosystem: Environmental > Aquatic > Marine > Coastal... | reverse complement strand
AGTATTGGGTAGTCTGTATTATATCTATATCAATTTAATATTAGTAGCCGATAGCTTACCATACTGCTTTTCTGTTTCAAAACTAACTTTTGTGCCGGGATCAAGTTTTCTAATGTCAAGGTGTTGTCCTGCCGAGATATGAACAAACACATCCCTTGATTTATCGCTAGGCTCTATAAAGCCGTAACCCTTAGTAGAGTTGAACCATTTGATAGTCCCAGTTTGCATGATGATCTATATTTACCTCATATTCTTATTAGAATTTTTAACTTTTCATTTTAGAAATGTTGAAATACTTTATATATAAATTCAGAGTATATTCTGATACTTTCAATTTATGGTATACTTCTCTTTTAGTTTTACTGTCATTTAAAAGCTTTTGTATATCGCTTGGTCTATAATTTTGCTTAAGATGTTCAAGATCATTTAAGATAGGTTTGCCCATATTATTTTTTCTTGTAGACTGAAATAATCGATTAATGTTTATTTATTTTTACAAAATAGCTGTTAACGAAGTAATCCTGCCTTAGTTTCTCCTTTAGCAGAAGATGATGAAAAATCTACTAATATCCCATCCTTAAAAATGAGTACTAATTTCTTAGTAGTATCATCCGTGCCTGCCGAAAACCAATTAACAACAGGTATATAATTCCTCATCATCGCAGAGCTTTTGATGTGCGTGTATATCCATTTCACTTTTCCGTCACTCATAATATCCGTATCGTTAGGCTCTCCAAAAGCTTCCTTAACTTCTGTTTGAGTTGTTTTTCCTTTTTCAAAAGTAGAATTTATTTGTTCATTACTGGTTTTAGCAAGTTTTGTATTACCCGAGTCAGCTGCGCAACCCGTAAGAAAAAAGCTTACACCTAAAATCATTATGAAATTGAATTGCTTTAACATAAATATAACTCCCTTAATAATTGCTATTTTTGATTTACTGCATCCTTCAGCTTCTGTCCTAACTTAAACTTTGGTTGGTTATAAGCGGCAATATTCAAGCTTTCACCAGTTCTTGGATTACGTCCCTCTCTTGCTTCAACCCTGCTTACAGTAAAATTACCGAAACCAACGAGGGATATTTCTTTACCTTGTGAGAGAGCGTCAATAACGGAGGAAGTAAATATATCAATAGCCTTTTCAGCGTCTTTTTTTGTGCATCCATGTTGGTTTGCGATATGGTCGATAAATTCTTGCTTGTTCATAATAATTCTTTAATTAGTTAATCAGTTGTTTATTGCTACTTTTACTTATGCACAATCCTTATAAAGTGGATTATTATTGCTTTGTACTACCTCAAGCCTTTGAGCATCTGTATCAACTAGCTTATATTTACCGTTTGTATTTTGCTCAAGCCATTTTCCTAGTTTATCCAATGGTACGTGCATTTCAGCTGAATACAACCAGTTCAAAATCATGTTTTTAGGTAATGTTGAACTTTCCTTATTCATACTCATAGAGTTTAATTATTTTAAGGTAGATTTATTATTAAATAAGATTAGATAGCAAGTCTTGTTATTAATAAAGATTTTTTATTATCATTTCCATAAATATTTCATTATCAGAATAGCAATAGATAAAATAAGAGTGATTATTTCTGCAATGATTAATGGAATTGAGTTAATCATAATGCCGTAAATTAACCAAAGCACTACTCCAAAAGTATAAATTAAATACATAGTAGCGGATATAGCTTTTGCCGAACGTTCTTTCCATAATTTTATTATTTGAGGAATAAGCGATACAGTGCCGCAAAATGCGGCGGCATAGCCTATTTGTAGCGGCTTGCTTTCGAAATGAGAGTGGCTCGCTTTCATCGGTAAAAACTGGCTCAAATTAAATGATTTTATAAATTCACTTTGGCTCGATTTAATTGACACTGAAAATATCACGGCTCACTTTAAGTGATTTTATCTTTTACTCTGGCTCACATTATTTGACTCTATAAAGTTAATATCCATTTAATTAAATTATTCCTAATTTATAAATTTCTTTGCTAAATTCTGCATTTTTGTTGGTGTTAAGTTGGCCAAGTAGATAAGACTTTACTTCACTAGGTCTGCTATTTAATATTTCGCATAAAGCCTGTAAATTATAGCCATTACGTGCAAGCCTTGCTTCTATTCCATCTAAATCTGGAACAAGTACAGATTGAATAATTTCTGGTGAAATAGGCTTGGTATCAGATAAATAAGCTTGCTCCATTGCTATAGTTAAATAATGATTTATTTGTAAAGGTGTAACCAAACTATTTATTAGTAAGTTCATGGCTTCTGGCGTAATTATATCTGCAGGTTTTACATCTTTTTGACAACATTGTTTGAATAACCATGAACCATATTGTTCCTTATTTTCAACCCAGTGATTTAACTGAAAAAGTTGAGTACGAGCACCGATTTCTTCCATAATAGGACGTCTTAAGTCATTACCAAGTTTGGGATGGCCAGCAAGTATAACGGTTAGATTGCCACCACTACTATGTACAAGCTCAATTAGCCTTTTTAATGAAATAAGAGTTTGGCTTGCTAAGTCATGGGCTTCATCAATAAAAAGCACTATAGGTTTATCTTGTTTTCTTACCAGTTCAAGTAATTTTCGTTCACGTTGTTCTGCCTGGTTAGGTATTTTAAAATTCTTATCTTTTACTAGATCAAAAAATAGTGCCGTATATAGAGTGCCAATGTTTACTCGTTTTTTATCCGTTGATAGCGAGCGGCATACTAGTACTTGTTTCTCATCAAATAGCTGTTGTTGAATTTTCCACAAAAGAGTTGTCTTGCCACTCCCAACCATACCAGTTAATGCAATAATGCCACCAGTTCTGCTTGCTAACTTAATATTTTCAACTTGCCTTTTTATTACCTCTGTTTCTAAAAATGGTAAATTATAAAATGACCTGCTTAATCCAAAAAACTGCATGATTTCATTGTTCATCCTTAATTTACCTCTTATATATGATTGGATACTAATTTTAATTTAAAAAACTCTCGGACTTTGCCCAAAAGAGTAGTCTTATGCAAACTTTCATTAATTAGCTTATCAAGCTCTAAACGCTGGACTTCAGGAATTACAGCCAAAGGTTTCCCTAATAGTTTAGCAATTGCTAATTTTGCTTCTAGTGTTGTTTTAAAATATGCCGTTTCTATATTGTTATCTTCAAATGGGACAAATGGTTGAGGTTTAACCTCTTCAGCTATTAATTTGGCTTGTTCTATTAACCTCAAATCACTTCCAAATTGGCCAGTAAGCACAGAACGTGGAAGAGAAAGTTTTTTGGCTAATAGCTCTAATTTATCTATTTGTTTTTCTATTTTTGTCTTTTTGAAAGAGCGATAGATATGTAATGGTATAGGACCTGATGATGGATAAAAAGGACCGTGTTTTTGTCCTTGAAATTCTACATATAATTCGTTATCAAACAACCCCAATAAAATAATCACTTTTTCTCCAGCCATTTCGGGGGTAAGTTGATAACGTACTCCACTTAAAGTAATGCAAGCATCGGAAGATACTTTTCTTTCGTCTGGTTCTCGTGCCATTTGGCAAAATTTTTCCCAATCACACATTTGTCTATAACCTTCTGTAGGCAAATTTTGTTGCCAGTCCTCCAAACGTGAATGCTTTTCATAACGATGTGGTAAACTGTTATAGTGAGCAAGATAGTTCCAAAGCCAACTATTAGCTTCTTCAACAGATGATGGTTTATGAAAATGATATAGTGCTTCTAATTGAGTTTGTACCGTATTAAACACACGTTCCACCTTTCCTTTTGAACGGGCAGTAGTTCTTCTTCCGTCACTTCCTGCTGGCTTATGAGTATGGATTTCAATACCAAGCTGTTTACAAACCCTTTGAAAAACCAGACTTTTTGCTACTGGCCCATTATCTAAGTAAATCATCAAGGGAATTCCCTGAAAAGGCATTTGTTTATTTGGCTTTGGTGACATAGCGTTAAATAAAAAACGTAAGGCCATTAATATATTTTCACCTTCACTTAAGTGGTATTCTTGATATACCATGCCACTTCTGTCATCTACTACACTAGCTAGTAATAATGATTCATTTCTATCTTCTTGACCATCAACCGGTAAGTATTTCAGTTCTGATGGAGAAAAATCAAGTTGCCAGCATTCATTGCTATATGTTGCTTGAAATCTTACTACTGCAGGCTCACACGAAAAGTTTTTTGAAATAAGACCCAACCTCTTTAAATATCGATTGACAGTAGGCTTAGTGAGCAGACCCTTTGGAGGTATAATTCTTTTTCCTTCTAAATCAATACCATGATTTTCTAAAATCCATATTGCTCGTGGAGTAGATAACTGTTTACCCTTGCGGTTAGTAGAGCGAATTTTAAGAGCTGCAATCAATTCACAATAACGTTGCATCTCTTCCATACTAATTTTACGAGGTTTGTTATAGTCACTACGGAATATGGGAGAAGGTTGGCGATAATTTTTAAGAGTCCTCCTAACTGTAGAGTGTGAAACATTAAATGCTAAAGCAGTTTCACTAATAAGAGCTTTTCTCTGAGGATTTTTTGCAGATAAGTTAGTAATTTGGTGATATAAACCTACTATTACTTCAGTTGGAATAGGTTTTTTTGTCATTTTAGGCTACTTGCGTTAAAGAAGTTAAAATACTTTTTGTCAAGCCTCGTTTTTTTAACCAATTGTGTAAATTCGCCTCTGTACTACCATAACGCTTAGCAATGAATTTTTGAGTTGTACCATTTGCAAGTAATGCCTCTATTTCAGGGCGGTACATATCTAGCTTACTTTTTCCAGGACCTTTTGGTCTACCCAATTGCATGCCAGAGGCTTTACAAACTTTTAAAGCCTCTGTAGTACGTTTTGAAATTAAATCTCTTTCAATCTCTGAAGCCATAGAAAATGCCATAGCAACAATTTTGCTTTGAATAGTGTCATCTAATTTCCAGTTTCCTTTAACTGCATAAATTGCTATACCTTTTTCTGTAGCAATCGATAGAATTTCCATACATTCTAACATACTGCGTCCTAATCTGGATAGTTCACTAACAATAATTCTATCACCGCTTTTTACTTCATCCAAAATATTAGCTATTTTACGCTTTCGCCAACTAATTTTACCTGAAGCAGTTTCTTCTACAAAATCTACTTTTCCAAAGTTTTTTTCATTTGCTAAATGCAAAATGGCAGCTTTATTTTTTTCTAAGTCTTGGTCAATGGTAGAAATGCGTAAATAAGCTATTGTTTTACTCATGAAATTTCATTAAAATCGATTATTCAAAGAAAACTTGATTTTCAGAGTTATTATATAATAATTATTATATAATTATCAATTAATTTATTCTAATTTTTATTGTATAAGTAATGACCGTTTTTATCGAACCTTGAATTCATAAATTAACTCGATGTTAACTTTATAGAGTCAAATAATGTGAGCCAGAGTAAAAGATAAAATCACTTAATGTGAGCCGTGATATTTTCAGTGTCAATTAAATCGAGCCAAGGTGAATTTATAAAATCATTTAATTTGAGCCAGTTCTTACCGACGAAAGCGAGCCACTCTCATTTCGAAAGCAAGCCGCTACACCTATTAATTCGGCAACACATAGCTTATTTGTCCAAGCCCACTCCGTTATTGTGTTATACAATTTTTTCTCCATATATTATTTTGCTGGGATGTTTGCAAATATTTTGACAGTTAATATAAGCAATATTTTCTGCTAAGTCTGATTTTTATTATTTTACCAAGCCAAGAGTATAGTTCTAACTGATTTTTACAAGCAATAAATTTGTGTCCTCCTCTTTTAATATCAAAAGCACCCCACGAACAAATTAGAGTAATCCCACCAAATAGATCATTTTGCTGATAGAGGTGATAGTATCTGTTTAACTTTTTGAATTGTAGCAAAACCATCCCACCATTATTTTTCCGTATTATTTTTGCTTTGTTCTTCTATAACTTCAATATTGTATTTACAAGAAGATGTTTGGAGTTTTGACTTGAGGTTTTTAAGATTATTAACAAGGCCGTACCATTCATGACGGAAGCGGTTATAATGCAAACCACAGGAACGTATAAAGTCTCTAATATCACTATTTGGTTCATTTTCAAATTTCAGGATTACTGGTGTTTTATCTTGCTTTTCTTTATTAAAGGCAGTTTGACCTTTTGAGTTCCAAGCACTTCTTATTGAGTCATTATTTTTTAAATCATCATTTAAGGAAATCAAAGCGCCATATAAAGTATTAGCTGGTAAATGATCAAGACCAGCTTTAACTACAAGTCCGCCAATTTCAATTAAATGACGGGTACGCATCTTTTGTTCTTTAAGTCTTAATCTAGTTTCTTCTGCGATTAATCTATTTTTCTTTTGTTCTAATTTAACTTTTTGTTCTTCGATATCTGGCATAAATAATAATGTTCATATTATAGTTTTAATATACTAGCTAATAGCAAACAACATATTAAGTATCAAGTTATAACCTTAAAACAAATAAGTTATTTCATAAATATATTACTTAAATACAATATCAAGCCCCGTAGCCTACCAAACCTATTTTATAAATTAAAACTATCCTATAATATTACATATTGTTATTTGTGAATTGTTACAAAGTTATAACATCTCTTTGTGTAGCAAAAGTGTTATACGCAATATATGTTGTAAACAACATGTGCTTATAGTATGGTAACTTAAGATAAAACTATAAAACTAAGTACTGAATTAGTAGTTTATAAATGGCAATTCAATTCGCAAGAATAGAAATAGTTAGTAGAAGCACGGGAGGTAGTGCCTGTTGTAAAGGAGCGTATAATGCTCGTACTAAAATTAAAGATGAAAAAACAAACGTAACTTATAACTTCTCTCATAAAGGAGATAATGTTTACCATACTGTTTTACTTCCACAGCATGTAAATAAAAAGTTTTCTTCCGTTTCGGAATTTATGAATTTAGTAGAATCTTTTGAGAAGAGAAAGGATAGCCAGTTACTAAAAGATATAGTGCTTGCTCTACCTGACGATAAAGAATTGAGTTTACAGGATAGAATAAATATCACTCATTTACTTATAGAGAAAAGAGGATGGGTAAAAGAAGGTTTGGGCGTACAAGTAGATATTCATAGACCCCACGATGGAGAGAAGAATTGGCATGCTCATTTACTTGTTACTACTCGTAGATTTATTGAGAATGGTTTAGCTTTCGGAGCGAAGGCTACTGACTTAAACCCTGAATTCAAGAAAGCCGGCAACAAAGCTTTTGTAATACCTGAAGCCCAGCAAATCCATGAAGACTTAAGGGATATCATCAATGACTATTTTAAGATGCTTGGTTTAGACAAGAGAGTTGATAGCATAAGTGTTAATCCGCTTGAACATATAGGACCTGTTCGCATGCGAAGCGTTATGAACAGGGCAGTCGTGCGTAATGAGGAAAGAAAAATTGCTGAGGTAGAGCATTTAAGTAACGGGGCAGCGGTTCTTGATAAAGTAACTCGTAATATGAGCGTATTTAGCAGTAGCGATTTAAAACAAGCCGTTAAATGTATTCCCGATAAGGAAGTTCAAGAAAGACTGATAGAAGAGGCGTTAGCAGGTGAATCTGTAATTAATTTATTTGATTCAGAGGGTAGGAAAACAAACCTTTACACTACTGTCAATATTCGAACCGAAGAAGAAAAAATAATGAGGTTAACTGGATATGTATCTGCCGAAAAGAATGTGATATCGCTTGGAGGTAGTAAAGCCGCGGGTAGAGTAAATGAATTAATAACGAAGGAAAAAAATACTAATAGCAGATTTTCCGATGAACAAGAAAAGGCTTTATCAGAGCTATTACTTGGAGATGGAGGCGTTAGGATATTAAGAGGTAGAGCGGGAAGCGGTAAATCTTACGTACTTGGTCAGGTTTATAAGGTTAGTGGGAGTGTAGGGGTAAATGTCATAGGGTTAGCACCGACCCACAAAGCAAGGGTAGAGCTAGCAAAGGTTGGGTATGAGCAAAACGATACTGTTAAAGGTATGTTATTTAAGTTAGCAAATGGAAGGTTTAGTCTACCTAAAGCTAGTTTAATCGTAGTAGATGAAGCGGGAATGGTAGGCAACGATGATTATCAGGAATTACTACGGGTGGCGGCTACTCGCAAATGTAATGTAATTCTTAGCGGCGATGAGAGGCAATTATCTTCGGTTCAGCGCGGAGGGATGTTTGAAGTCCTAGCAGAGAAACATGGAAGTAGTACTATATTTGATATTAAAAGACAAAGTAGCAATTGGGGCAAGGAGGTAGCTAGTTGTTTTGCGAGTGGTAAGGTTTTAGAGGGTCTTACAATATTAGAGAATAATGAGCGTATCAAGTGGGGCGGGAATGTTGATAAATCAATGCAGGAACTACTTGGGGACTGGAATAGTAGCAAATACGATATAGGTAATAGAATCATATTAGCCGTAGAGAACAAGCACGTAAACGCCTTAAACGCAGGAGCAAGGCAGTATCTAAAAGCCAATGGCAAACTAGAGGGAGAAGAGATATCGGTAAGCGGTAATTACTATATGAAAGGCGATAGAGTACTGATTACGGGTACGAATAAGGAGCTTGGAGTAATCAACGGGGATTTAGGGGAAGTAATAGACGCATCAACAGAGAAGTTTATTATATCGATCTTGGGGAGCGAAAAGACAATTGAGTTTAATCCTAAGGAATATGACGGATTTAAGCATGGATACGCAACTACGATATTTAAAGCGCAAGGAGCATCGATTAAAGATGTTTATGTATTTCATGATAAGTTCTCGGGTATTAGGAACAGTTACGTATCGTTATCAAGGCATATAGATGAATTAAAGCTTTATACCAATAGGGAATCAACTGCCGATATTAATATACTTGAAAAGCAGCTTAGTAGAGATTTTGATAAGGGAAGCAGCTTACAGTATTCAACAGAAGAAGAGATAAGATACAGAAATAATGTAGAAGTAGGGAAGAAAACATTAAAAGGTAAATTCTTGCTCGGAGTAGTAAGTGTAATAGACAAGGTGCTTGATAAATACATTCCTAGTTCCGAATATTATAATTACAAAGAGCCCACCCGTGCGAGTAGCAGCGTAGAGCAAGTCATTGATAATGTTGCTTTGGAGGAAGAAGCAACCGGATTCAGCGCTGAACATAAAATAGCTGTAGGTGAGAATGGAGGAAACAGGATAAGTGATGCACTTAGCGGAATAAGTACTACTAATAAGCCAAGGATGAGTGCAAAAGAGAGGTTTTATGCGAATGCCGATTATGCACGTGGTCAAAAAAGCAGAGTTGACTTAAAAACAGAGTGGGACAAGGAGGCAGAGGAATTAAGGCATCACTTAAAGTTTAAGTCGGAAATCGTAGCAAGAGATTTACTTGGCGAACCTAACAAGAGGTTATCAAACGGTAGAGAGTTAAGGTACGGAGAACACGGCAAAATAGCGGTGCGTATTAGCGGAGAAAAAGCCGGTATGTGGCATGATTTTAGTAGCGATAAAGGAGGAGACCTTTTTGACCTTGTACAGCACGTAAGGGGCGGAGAATTTAAGACGGCAGCAGAGTATTTACGTGGGGTAGTCGGTATGAAAAGTACTGGTAACTTGAGATTAGTATATGACCATAATAACAGTAATCAATATATAGACCACCTGAAAGCTAAAAGGCTTGAAGAACAGATAGATAAACAAAAAGTAAAAGTAACATCTGATTTGCTGCTACGTGCCAAGGAAATCAATCATAAAAACGTAGCCTATCGGTATTTGAGAGAAGTAAGAAATATTAGTTGTGAGCTTGGTGGGGATATTAAAACAACGGGCATATACGACAGAGAAGCGGGCAAGAGTTTTCCTGCTCTGATAGCATTTGCAAGAGATGAGGGTGGCAATGTAACAGGCGGTCAAAGGTTATTACTTGACGGGAAGAGCGGGGGCAAGGCAAAGGTTGATGTGCCTAAAAAGTCATTCGGTTATATTAGCGGTTCGTTTGTAGAGGTTAGCAATCCCAAGTGGAATTCAGAACACTTGAGCGGTCAGTTATTAAAAAGTCATAAGACGATTACTATAATAGCAGAAGGATTAGAGACTGCCCTTTCGGTTAAGCAGGCACTGGGTGAGCATAGCGAGAAGAAGGGTATTACAAACGAGGTGCAGATACTATGCTCACTTGGAATAAGTAATATCAAAAACTACAGGGCAAAGAAAGGAGAAAAGATAATTATTGCCGCTGATAACGATGGAGAAAATTCAATAACAGGTAAGACAACCATAAATGCAAAAGTCTTATTGGAAGAGAAAGGGGCATTTGTAGAGGTAGTAAAACCTGATATGCAAGGTGATTTTAACGATTTACTAAAAGCTGGGGATAGCAAGCTGATTAATAGCCTTTTTGCTCCTGCTATAGCCTCTCATACTGCTAAAACACTACAGGAATACGTTAATGCCAAAGTAACAAGCAAACCTATTATTCTTGATGAGAATGACAAAGCTAATTTGGCTTATATTGAAAGCAGGAATATTAATCAGGAAGGAATAATAAATGCTTGGCGTAAAAGCGAGCTAGCAGGGAAGATTGAGCTTGACAATATGCGTAAGAAAGCATCCTTAGCCGAACATAATCTAGAGGCAAATAGCGGTATACTAGATTTAGCACAGCGGTATAAAATCAATATTAATAAAGGTGAATTACTTGAGGATTTAACCTATAATTTAAGTAATAACGCAGAAGAAACATGTATTAATTATGTCCTCGGGCAATTTGCTAAAGGTAAAGCCGAAGCAAGTAAAATAGGTGAAGTTTATAGCATAATCAAGTCAGAAGACGGGTTTTTATCAGAGCTAAAAGTAGGAAATAAGGAGCAGTTAACTAATAGCTTGAGGGATAGGATAGATTTAAGTCAAAGCGGTGAGAGTAAAAATATTTTAAGTTCAATTAAGGAAAACCTAGAGGCAAACCATAAACAAGGGATAATTCCTTACGGAGAGCTTAAAAATACTCTTGTTACTTTTGGCGCAGATATTAAGGGTCTTGATGGTCATTTAAGCAAAAAAGTTATAGAAGGTAGAGAAGAATACCTAGAAGCTATCAGTATCGAGTTAAAAGAACTGGATAAGCTTGGTTCTAAATATGATAAGGATAAATTAGTCGGAACACTAAAATCTATGTCATATAAGGAGCGTGAAGAATACGGCAATAAAATACTCGGGGAAGAAGCTAAAAAGCATATAGAACCTATATTTAATAAATATGCCGATGAGCGTGTAAATGCCCGTAATTTCTGGGAATTTTTAAATGTAGTAGCAAAAGAACAGGAAGCTCATATCGGTTTAAGAAACAATAATCGTTTTGCCGTTCGTGCATTAGATCAACTCAACGGCAATTTAAAATTCTCTATGATTACTCATGATGCCTGTAGTATTAACTCCCGCTATTCAACAGGCAAGGCGATTAGTCTTTTGGGTTATGCTGCTAAAAATAACATTGTAAGCCAAGACAAAATAATGAGTAAAATTAACGAATGTGGCGGAGCAATTGAGAGTGTACATCGTGAAGTTAAATTTAGTTGTGATGCTCACAAGGAAAAGATGTTAAAAACTTCTCATGAACAACAAAAAGAAGTAGAGAAGCAAAATCAACACTCAAAAGATATGAGTAGGGGTAGAGGAGGAATGAGCTTATAGCTTGGATTTAAGCTCGTTAAGCTCATCGTGAGAAAGTCCCGTAGCAGAGGAAATAGCATCAAGAGGCAAGTTTTGACGAAGTAAGTTTAGGGCAATTTCCATTTTTTCTTCGGTTCTACCCTCAGCTTTACCCTCGGCTTTACCCTCTACCCTACCTTTAGCCTCGGCAGATTGTAATATATCCTGAGAATGGACGGATTGTTTTTGATAATAGATATATTCGTTACGTTCTGCTGAATTCATTTTTATTACGGATAAACGCTCAGCTACTTTTGTCATATACGGTGATTTAAATCCTTGTTTGATTTCAGAGTGCTTCATCACATATAACCACTCGTCTATTTCAGTATTAATCACATCATCAAACATTGGTACGGATATAAAAAAGTATTCAGGGAATACATTAGGGGTATTAAATATAACTAGTCCCTCGTTAGCAATACTTACGTCTACAGGGTGTTTGGTATCTACTTCATGAATAATAGTCTTGCCGTGATAAATAGGTTTTTCCATCCCTTTAGTAGAGAAATACAGTAAGCTAATATGAAATATCTTCTTTATCGTTGTGTAATCCTGACTGCCATAGATACCGTCAACTACTAGTCTTGAGCTATTAAAACACGCCTTGTGCATGAAGTTAGGCGTATAAGCTCTCTCTATCTCAACAATATATTTATTACCGTCGGCATCTTCTACTACAAGATCAGCTATAGATTTTTTTAGTTCTAGCTCTTCCTTATTGCTCTCAGTATCAAGAAGTGCATTTATCTTGATTGGTGGGTATCCTTGAGAGGCAAACAGAGCAGAAATAAACCCCTCAATAATATCGTAATCACCTTTATTTTTGAGTAGGTATTTAATAGCAAAATCAAAGCTGATAAGCGGTTTTTCCATATTCTTATATTATCTCTAAAATATTAACGAATCTTAATCCCGATGTCCCAAATACTCTTATTCTTAACATGGGTGCAGTTATATTTATCTAATGTATTCTTGCATTGTAACACAATTAAAAAGCTAATCTACTTCTTCTTTTTAGCGGATTGCTTATATATTTTATCGTTTGATGTATCTATTACCATAACATCGCTATCCTGTAGGATTACTTGATTAGGCTTATCTATCATTACTCTCCGTAAATACTTATCCATTACATACTTCGTAGTATAAGCCGCTATACCTGAAGCAACCCCCGTAGCAGTAACCACTACTAACAAGAACCGTAAAATACGTCTTCTTTCAATTTTATAAATATCCTGCAATATTTCTTTGATTTTACTTTCAGTTTGCATAAGCGAGTTATGATGTTCCTGCTCAATATTGGCAGATTGTTTTTTTAACTCATCTATTTTTTTGCTGTTAATACTATCTAGCTCTAGAGCGATTTTAGGTATTAATTCTTGAATCTGACTATCAAGCTTTTTAGGTACAGTTTGCAACATGACATTATATTCTTTGAATTTATTTAATTCTTGTTCTAGAGTTGATATATGCTTCTGCATACTTTCAGAAAATTTACCTGTTTGAATATCTATCGTTTCTGCCAGTATCTTGGCTTCGGTTTTTAAGTTATCAATATCATCTTTTGTAGTCATAATATTACCTTTAATTAATTATTTTTGCATAAATCCTTGTGTTATATCTAGTCCTTTATCCCGTGGTATCTGTATTTTTGAGAGTCTGACTTTTGGTTCAGGTAGCAGAGTATAGCACTCACCCACTGCTAAAGAGGCCAGCTGATTATACTCAACCAGTTCCTTTTTTTTCTCTGTTTCCTGATAACTGACTCCGTCTCTGAAGTCATTAGCTCCAAAGCTGGTATTTTTCTGTTGTCTGGTAATTGTTTCACTACCACACATTGAGCTAAACATTTTCGCTATAGCAGGCTCGGTGTTCCTGAAAAAGAAACACGTACCAAATTGTCCGAAAATACTTGATCCTGCATATGCCCCGTAATGGTCGTATATCTGGTTTAAGCTTTGCAGACAGGCAACAACACAAGCCCCGTATTTTCTCCCCTCTGCCATTAAAGGCGTAAATGCAGGTAAGTTGCCAAGAGATGCCAGTTCATCAAATATGCACCATACCCTACGCTTCTGATCGATACCGATGTTCATAAGTTCACTTAAACCCAGTTCGGTAAGGCATGCTATTAGCGGCAAAGTCAGTTCCCTACTGCTAGGTTTTGTACTTAAAAAGAGCCACGCATTAGAACCCGATTTGATGTTTTTAAAATGCTCCTTTAATGAGAAAGTATCGTTTGTATTATCGTCAGATAAATAGCTTATAGGTTTAGCATTTG
>Ga0208005_1000537_pt1 | contig 14001 bp, 22 predicted proteins | sample DEB19_08_DNA_3_FD_184530 | JGI IMG/M metagenome (GOLD analysis project Ga0208005, IMG submission 184530) | Aqueous microbial communities from the Delaware River and Bay under freshwater to marine salinity gradient to study organic matter... | ecosystem: Environmental > Aquatic > Marine > Coastal... | reverse complement strand
GAGATCAGCGACGACATCCCCGGCCTCTGCACGCTTGCCGGGCGGGTAGTCAAGCCCGACCAGTACGCGGTACTTGCTCATGCCCGTACCTCAATCTCGTAGCGGGCGCCTGCCTGCCGGTACAGCACGCCGTTGTCATCCTCGGTCAGATCGGGCAACTGGCCCAGCCTGCGGCAGCACATGGCGGTGCCCCCACCCACCACAAGGTCGAACTCATCCAGCAGGGCGTCAGCGCGCTCGGCCATCTGCTTGGCGCGCTTGTGGCTGTTGCCGGTGTCCCATCCCTTGATAAGCCACCGCTCCTGCACGGTGGCCCGCGCCCCGAACACGCGCGTATCGGTGCCCTCGGCCAACTGGATGGTCACAAAGGGTGCCGTGGCCGTCATCGGCGCTATGCCGTAGTAGACGCCCGTGCATCCCAGGCTTGTCAGCGTGGCGTCATTGGCCAGCCGCGCGTAGATGGCGCTTCCTGCTGACGTACTCATGCGATCTTGCCCAGTGCCTTGGTAAGCGACGCCATGCCTGCCCGAAGCGACGGCTCCAAGTACGGCTGGGCGCCCATTCGGCGCGTCCCCATCTCGACATACAGTGCGTAATCCGCGTTAGCCGTCACGCGCCAAGTCAGGTCACGCACCTTGTCGGAGGCGATGGAATTGCGCAGGTTGCCGGTGTCAATCGGCGCGGTGGTCTTTGCCAGCGCCTCCACATCGGCGGCGGTCTTTGCCACGGCGGTGTCCACCAGCGGGCGTGCGCTAGCGGCAATCGCTGGCAGCCGGTTGTAGATCACCGGACTCACTTGCCGCGACCGCCCTTGCCGCCCTTGCGGCTACCCTTTCCCTTGCCGTAGCCCATCAGCCCACTTCCTTGCACTGCACCCGCACGCAGGTGGTGTACGACCGGGGGCTGTCCACGCTGACCACCTCAAAGGTCTGGCCCGCGTAGGCGATGCGGTCGCGGTCGGTGACGCTGGTGCCCGCAGGAAGCGTGACCACCCACGGGGTGACGTTGGTGAACTCGCCCCCCACAAGGTCGTCAAGCCCGACGCCGGACGGCGACACCCGCCCGGTGACCGTGCCGACGTTTGCCCAGGCGTCACTGACGCCACCCATGCCGTCAGACGACTGGGTGGACCGCTGGATGATGACGGTGCCGGGCAGCGATGCGTTCAGCGTGGTCTGCATCGCGGCAAGGTCAGAAGCGGTCAGCATCAGTGGCCGGTCCTCATCTGCTTCTTGCCGACGCGCGCACGCTTACGCATCTCGCGCGCCTGCTCATTCAGCGCCTTGGCCTTCTGCGACACGCTGAAGGACTGCCCATCGGTGGAGAAGTCGAACTGGCGGGCAAGCGAGGTGGCCCAGCCTTCCAGCACCTCTGCCGCCGCACCGAACGGGTCGAAGGAACGTGCGGTCATGTAAAGCGTGGTGCCCGCGACATCGGCGCTGAACTCAATGCGCCCGGTCTGGTAGTCCACGGAGTATGTGGCGGTGCCACGGTCCACGCCCGATGAGTCCTCAATGACAAGCGCGGTGCCCGCTTCAAGATTTCCGTACCCGCTGTAGTGGACGCGGTAGATGACCGTGCCGGACCCGTCGTAGGTCGGCTGGCGCTCCAGCCGCTCGCGGAATATGTCTACGCGGTGGCGGTCCAGCACCTGCTCAATCTGGTCGTCATCCCAGTAGGTCGCGGTGCCCAGCGTGTATTCGGCGGTGCCCGCGTAGGTCAGCGAGCGCACGCGCTGAATCAGTGATGCCATGCCTGCCCGGCTCATGCCGCAACTCCTTCTGGCGCCAACTGCTCGGCAGCGGTGCGCGCCACGATGTCCACCAGCGTTGATTCGGGCACCCAGCCCAGGGCACGCGCACGGGCAGCGTCGGGCAACTTGGTGCCCGCTGCGGCTTCCTCATAGCGCGGCCCGAACACCCGCTTGCCGGATGTGTGGACGATGGGTGAGTGTGAGCCGGTCACCTCACGCACGACATCGGCCAAGTTGATGATGGTGGTGCGGTTGTCCTCGGCCCCGACGTTGTAGGGCTGCCCCTGCCAGTCGTCGTGATCGTCAGGCAGGTAGTCGGTGATGAACCGGCACACATCCCACACGCCGGTAAAGGCGCGCTCCTGCTCGCCGCCTTCAAACACCGTAATGGGGTCACCCGCAAGGGCTTGGGCCACCATGCGCGGGACCACGAAGCCCTTGGCCTCTGCCTCGCGCGGGCCTGCCATGTTCCACGGCCTGATCTGCACCGCGCGAAGCCCACGGGCGCATGATGCACCCACCACCTGCTCGGCGGCGATCTTGCCCGCCTGGTATTCCAGCCGCGCGCTGTAGCGGGCGGGCACCGTGCAGGGGTCGGACTCATCCGCCCGGCCTGTGATGCCGTAGACCTCGGATGTGCTGATGTGAACCAGCGGAACGCCCGCCGTCACGCAGGCGTTTGCGACCTTCTGCGCGGCGCCGACAATCTCACCCGCAACGGTGCCCTGCATTGGCAAGATGCCCGCCGCGCCCACTGGGCTTGCGGCATGCACCACCAAGTCCACCGCTGCCACATGCTTAGGCTCAATGGCGCGGGCGTCCCCGATCATCACAGACGAGAAGGTGGGGTGGGTGACGCTGACCACATGCCCGGTCAGGTTGTCCAGGCACAGCACGTCACAGCCCATTTCCGCGTAGCGGTCGGCAAGGTGGCTGCCCATGAACCCCAGCCCGCCCGTAATCAGCACGCGCATGCTCACGCAGGCACCTGCTCCCATGTGGGCTGGCACATGGCCTGCTCAAAGGTCAGGCGGTCGGTCATGGAGTTCCTGACCATCTCATCGCGGCCCTCGGTGCCCTCCAGATGGGTCAGCCGGTATCCGCTGCGGTACGCCACGGTGATACCCGCCGCACGGGCGCGGGCGGCAAGGTAGTCATCAGCGAAGTAGTGGATGTCAAGGCATGGCCCCATCTCGCGCCACCAGTACCGCTTCAGAAACGGGAACTGGCTTGACGCCACGGGTGCCCAGTCGGCGCAGCCGGTCAGCAGCCAGCCGCCGCCCATCGAGCCTGTGGCAAGCACCGACCCGTCCACCTTCTCAATCAGTGGCGCCGGGTAGCACCCGCGATCTGTGGCCTGCACCGCCGCGTCATACCAACCGGGGTGGGGCACGACATCATCAGCCGCCAGCATCAGGTGGTCACCATCAGCCGACTGCGCGCCGTCGTTCCACGCGCGCCCGATGTTGGGCCGCTCGCGCACAACGATCAACTGCAGGTCGTCGGCGGGCACCGTCGCGCGGAACGCGGCCACGGTGCGCTCACACAGGGCCTCACGGCCCCGAATGGTCGGGATGACCACCGACACGCTCACGACGCCAGCACCTCCACAGGTGGCGCGTCGGTCGCCGTGGTTAGCCCGGCTTCGATGTCGGCCAGCACCGGCTGCCAGTAGGTGCGGGTCACCTCATCGGCGTCGTAGCGCATGGCGAACGCGCGGGCCTCATCGGCCACGCGCTTGTCACCCCGCACCTCATACGCCGCCTCATAGGCTTCCAGCACGCCATCTACAGTTGGCAGGTACTGATAGGCGTCCATGGGCGTAAGCACGCGCTCTGCCTTGTCGGGGGTGATGACGTAGCCCTGGCCGACCAGTTCCGGCATGGCCGTCCAGCCGCCGACGATGACCGGCGTGCCACACGCCTGCGCTTCGATGATGGGGACGCCAAAGCCTTCGCCCATCGTGGCGCTGCTCAGCACGTCCATCGCGCTGTATATCGCGGCCATCACCGGGTCGGGATAGCCCATGATGTTCCGGTACTGGTCGCACACGCGCACCGCCTCTTGCGGGACGCCGCACGCTTGGAATATGGCCGGGATGTCCAGCCCCTCCATGTCGGGCGTGAGATGCGTGTGCAGGTACAGCATCGCCTCGGGGTGGCGCTCACGGAACCGGGCAAAGGCTTCGATCTGCGTGGGCAGCGCCTTGCGGCTGGGCTTGCCCTTGTTGGCGGCGACGATGCCGATGACGAACGCATCGTCATCAAAGCCGAAGCGGCGCTTGGCGTCCGGCACGGGCTTGTAGATGTCGGTTTCTACGCCGTGCGGGACGTAGCGCACGCTGAGGCCCGCGTCATTGCATGCGGCCTCTGCGTGCTTGGCGTAGACAATCGGCGCGTAGGCGGTCGCCACGGCGTTGGCAACGCGCGGGGGGATGGGGTCGTGGTCTACGGGGAACCACGGCACCCACTTGGCGCCTGTGCTGCTGATGCGCTCGGCGTCCAGCACCCAGGCGTCCACCAGCGTGATGACCACATCGGCCTTGTGGGCTTGGGCGTGCCGGGCCACTACGTCCATGCCGTAGGGGTGGAACGCCTTGGGGTAGACATCCATGCCCTGCCACTTGATGGACGCGCCTTCAAGCCCGTAGAAGGCACTGATGGCAACGTCATGCCCAAGGTCACGGATGCGCGGGGTGAACACCCGCGTCTGCACGCCGTAGCCGGTCGCGGCCCACGGCGCGTTGGAGTGCCACAGCACCTTCATGCATGCCCCCATGCGGTAGTGCCCCGGTCGGAAAAAGAAAGCCGGTGGGGAAGGGTGGCGGGGGCGCCCACCCTTGTCAGCCGTCGCCTATCCCCACCGGCCACGCTCATCTGACTACGCCTTGCCCTGCGCGTAGTGGATGATGACCTTCGCCCGCGTCGGGCTGCCGCCGTCCACAGCGGTCAGCGCGACCGACAGGCACTCACCGTCGTCAATCGTGGTGTAGGTGCTGTCAAGGGTGAAGGTCTTGGGGGCCATGTCAGCCCAGTGGCTGGCCGTGCCGCCGATGGCAGCCGCGACCGTCCCTGAGATGACGCTTCCCGCCGTGCTGCGCTTGTGCAGCGCCAGCGTGAACGTCGCCGTGCCGCTGGTGGTGGCGTGATTGACCGCGTAGGCCTCCAGCAGCGTGATGGCGCCGCCCATGTCGGAGCACTTGAACGACACCACATCATCTGCGGTGGCGTCCACCGGCAGCACCAGGGTCTGAATCTCATTCGCCATGAGTCAGTCCCCTTACGACGTCGGAATGGAGGCGTCAGCGATGATCTTGACGCCGAACTTGGGACGCCACACGCCGTGCGCGTAAACCGCCGACAGGTTCAGTTCGTCGGCGCGACGGCTGGCGTCACGCTGGCGCTCAATGCGCGGGGCGCGGCGAACGTCAAGGGCCAGCGCCTGCGGAACGAACAGACCGCTGATGGCGTCGTCGTTGCCGTCCACGGAGATGTTGGCCGACTCAAAGATCATCACGCCAGCGGCCATGCCCACGAAGCGGTTACGCATCACGTCGTCACCGAACTGCGGGGCGTTCATGTTGGCGCCGTTCACGGCAGCCTCAGACGCCAGATCGTGCCAGTGGTACGGGTGCAGCACCGCGTACACCGGGCCGCTTGCCTTCTGAGCGCGCAACTGGGCAGCGGCGGCAAAGAACCGGCCCCACGTCATGGCCGAACCGGCCACGCCCACGGTTCCGCCCGTGAAGTTGGTGAAGTTGCCAACCAGGTCAGACTCAATCTTGGTGGCGATGGCCGACCCCAGTTCAACGGCAGCAGCCTGCTGCACGCCAAACGGGTCCGACTCCGCGCGCTGGTCGGTAATCAGGTACTGCGCGCCGACCTCAGCCGGAGTCAGCGTGGAAAGCACGGTGGGGGTGAACGCCTGCGAAGTCAGGTCGTCATCGTCGTTCACCGACACAATGTTGGTGGACGACCACTGCGACGACACGCGCGGGGCAATGCCCTGACCGCTGTAGGACGTGACAAGCGATGCCATGAGGTTCTGGTCACGGGCGACAAACAGCGCGTCCTCGTAGACCTTCTGGATGTAGTCGGTAGGCGACTGGATGTCGCTGACCTTGGTGAAAGCCATGTGCGGCAGTTCTCCTAGTCGTTAGTTACGACGCCGCCGCCCAGCGAGGCAGCCACTACCGGGTCAAAGATGCCCCCGCCGCCGCCATACAGCCGGGCGCGGCGCTGTTGGTCGGTTTCACCGACAGGCTCGCTGCGCGCGGGATTGGCAGGACTGGACGGGGCTTGTGCGGTTTTGAGGTAGGGCTTGGCCTTGATGAGCCGCTTTAGCGCCATGTCAAGTGATTCGGGATTGGGCCTGCCGGTGTCGTCGTACTCCAGCGCGTCACGGTCCAGCAGCGCCACGGCCACCTCGGCGTCCACGATGCCAAGGGCGTTTGCCCTCATGGCAACGGCGCTCTCCAGCGCCAGTGAACGGGTGGCCTGCTGCTGCTGCACCAACTCGCGCTCCATGTCGGCCAGGCGCTTGGCCTGCCGCTCCGACTCCGACAGTTCCGCTTCCATCGCTGCCTGCTGCTGGGCCTCCAGATCACGAAGGCGCTTGCGGTACTTGGCAGCCTCCGCACGCGCCTCCTTCAGCGCCTGCGGGTCCACGCTCTGCTCCTGCTGGTCCCCGGTGTCCTGCACCTGCGGGGTGGCGTCCTGCGCCAGATCGGTGCCCATCTCGGGCTGGGTGATGTCAGGCTCCTGGCCCTCGGTCACCTCGGTGTCACTCACGTTGGTACTTCCCCCTTGCGCCATTTCAGCGCGTGCGCGTTGCGCGAAGGCATCGGGGGATTCAGCGGGCGTTGGCGCGCTGGCCTTGGCCTTCGTCGTCGTGCCCCGCTGCGTTCGCTGTGCCATGCGGTGTGCATAGTGACACCCGGTACACGCCGTACCGCTTGCCTTTAGCGTGGCGCGTCTACTAATGTGGACGCACACCAGTGGTACCAACACGGAGGTAGGGCAGTGAGGACAGTGAACAACCCGGCGCTCATCATCAACCTGCTGGACGATGACGACGTGGTGCAGATCATTGAGGCACTGGAAAACCAGCGCGACTACGCGCGCCAGTACGCCGATGGCATGAGCGACCAAGACCGCGCTGACCGGCCCGGCGCATACGCCGACCAGTGCGACAGCGCCGACCACTGCGACAGGCTCATCAAGGCGTTCACCGCAGCCGTGCGCGGGCAGGCGTCGGTGCGCGCGGAGGTGGCGGCATGAGCAAGCGCGAGGACACCACCGAACTGCAGATTGGCAACTTCGTCGTGGGCTGGACGTACCGCGAGGACGGCGAGTGGTACGCCACTGCCAAGAACGAGGCGCGCACCACGCTTGGCCCGTTCAAGCAGATGGGCGACGCCAGTGACGCGCTCATCAAGTCCACCTACCTGATGGAACACACCGTGGCTGACGGCACCTACCTGCTGCTGGTCACGACTGAGCCGCGCAACATGCGCTTCGACGCTGACCGCATCCACGGCAGCGTGGCTTGGTTCACCACCGACAAGATGGACGGCGAGGCGGTGCGCTGGGAGGTGCGCGACGGCAACGTGGACATCAACGGCTGGTCCGGCGTCGGCACCGTGCGTAACGCGGAGGCCAAGGGCGCGGCGATGCTGGAAGCCGCGCAGCAGGCTCAGGCCGCTTTGGCCTCGCTGGGGGTGACGGCATGAGCGCCCGCAAGGTCGGCATGGGCAACGTGCTTGTCCACACCGGGTGGTCGTGGCGCATCGCGCGCCTGCTGTCAGTGGCTGACGGCCAGGCTGTCGTCCAGTTCACCGGCACTGACGACCAGATCACCGTGCCGGTGTCCAAGTGCCGCAAGTTTGACCATGTGATGCAGGCGAGCAGCGAGTGGCGACCACTGGACGGTGCGGAATGACCGATGACTACGCCTTGGCCGACGCCCTACGCACGGAGGCATACAGCGTGCTGCGTCTGATGCGCGGCACGGGCGTTGAGCATGTGCGCGGGCAGACCGCAGAGGTGTGGGCGCTGCGCTACGCGGTGGCCGCACACATGATGGAACTGGCAGGGCCACAGAACGACAACAACGGAGGGCAGGGAGAATGACCGACGCACTGAACGCCGTGGCCCAGGCCAAGGCCAATCGCGGCAACGCTGAAGCGGAGTTCGTCGCGGCCATCGTGGAGGCCAGCGCAGAGGGGGCCACCTACCGGCAGATTGCCAAGGCGGCAGGACTCAGCCACCAGCGCGTGGCGCAGATCGTCAAGCCCAAGCCTGCCAAGGGCAAGGTGACGGCATGAAGTGGGTGAGCGAGGTACGCGGGCGCCGCTGGCGCACCACGGACGGCGCCTACTCGATCATCAAGATGGAGATGAAGGGTGGCCGCATCGGCTACCTGCTGGGCCACCATCCCATGTCGGTGATCTACGAAGGCGAGCGCCGCCACGGCTCTGACCACGCGGGCACGTTCTGGGACTTGGCCGACGCCAAGCGTGCCGCGCGCGACCACGCGGCGAAGGTGACGGCCTAGCGCAGACCCTGACGCCGGGCTGCAGCGTTCGCCTTGGCGGCGTTCAGCCCGGCCTCAGAGGTGGACGGTCCCCACACGGGTGACTGCCGCTCGGCCACCACATCCGGCAGCGTGATCTCTCGGCCACGGTAGGCCCGGTACTTGGCCGGACCCAGTATGGCCTCCTGGTCAGCAGCGGGCAGCCTGCGGAACACGCTGGGGCCGTCCTCAATCTGCACGGCCTCGGGCGTGTCACCGAAGCCCAACTCACGCCAACTGCGTGTCTTGGGCACCATGCTGCACCGGCAGCGGGGGTGGGTTGCCATCACCTCATCCAGCGGGTGGACGCTGCCGTGCTGCGCCCAGCATGAGGCGCAGGTGCGGTTGGAGAGATCAGCCGTCCACACCCAGCCGGTGACCGCATCGTTGGTGGCGAACGCCGACCGGCTGGCCTCGCGGTAGGCACGCAGGGTTTCGGTGCGCGCGATGGTGAGCGCACGGGTGAGGTTCCCGCCAATCGCCTGGCGCATGTCGCGGGCAATCACCTTGTGGTTCTTGCCAAGCGCCACGCCGGACACCAAGGCGTCGGTGACCACGGCCACCGCGTCCGGCCCAAGCGTTGCCAGCAGGTTGCCGACCGCAGCGCCCTGACGGGTGATCGCCGCCACCTGCTCGACCGCGCCGGTTGCCAGGCGCACCGACTCGGGGATGACCGGCTGCGCGGCGCCGGGCGGCGAGGTGGGGGACACGCTGATGCCCTCGGGCAGCGCCATGTCCATCAGCACGCCCGCGTCAGCCAGCCCCTGCGTGGTGGCGATGTCAATGGCGCCGCCGATGATGATGTCGGCTTCACCGCCGAAGCGCGTGATCTGCTCCAGCACCTGTGCCTGCAGCACGCGCAGGCGCCCCTCCCGGTAGACCCAGGACTGGTTGATGGCCTCACCCGCGTCACGCGCCTTCGCCATGCGGGCGCGCACTTGGTCAATCTCCTTGCTGATGCGCTGGTACGCAGGCGCGTAGGCGCGCACCATGCGGCTGGCCGCGCGGCGCTCCTGCTTCAGCAGATCGGCACGGAACCGCTGCGCCTGCTCGTAAAGCGTCACAGGTGCAGGCGGCGGGGGCTAGTCGCCCGCGTCCGTGCCCCGGTCAAACGCAGTGAGCAGCGCAGCGCCAATGTTGGACTGCTCGCCTGCCCGCTTCTCGGCCTCGGCCTCGGGGTCGTAGCCCATCTCACTCAGCACCGTGGCCTGCGACACGCCCGCGCGCTGCAGGGCTTCTGCGGCAGTTGACTCCATCACGGGGTCGCTCGGGATGATCTCGGGCCACCGGATGTCCACATGGTGATCGGGGCCGAAGCCACCGAACTCCGCGAGCCTTGCGGTCAAGTCCTCAATCATCCCGCCGTACAGACGGCGCTTCACCTCGGTCTTACGCACCAGCGGGCCGTACAGGATTTTCAGCGCCAGCCCCGACAGGTTGCCCACGTTGTCCAGTTTGCCTGCGGTCACCTCGGGCACGCGGCTGATCTCATGCAGCGCGGCCTTGACCGTGCGGAACAGTTCGATGTGGTCCGACACCGTGGCGCGCGGCTCCAGCAGGCTGATCTCACTGTCGGTGTCCGGCAGCACGATGGCCTCATCGGGGCCAACGTCCAGGTCACCGTCACCCACGCCCTTGGCAACGACCTTGGGGTGGCCGTGGATGCGCTGCACGCGGGCGGCGTTGGACATCACCTTGTTTAGCGTCAGGTTGGTGTCCACCACGTCGTCTGTCAGGTCCGGCCTGCCGAAATAGGCATTGGGCTCCGGCAGGTTTTGGCAATCGGTGATGGGCGCCCAGGTGAAGTTCCACGGCGTTTCATCGGTGGTGACCCAGCGACCGCCTGCGGGCTGCTGCTGCTCGGTGATGAGCCAGCCGGTGCCCTCGCGCTGGATGACCTGCCGCATGGGCATCTCACGCCCGCGCGGGTCAATGCCCATCCAGTGCAGGACGTATGCCTCCACCACGCCGATGTCATCAGGGCGCCAGATCACGCGCAGCATCTCGGGGTCCACCACGATCAGGCGCGGCAGCGTGCCGGGTGCGGCGCCATCGGGCGGCGGCATGATGCGAATGGCTGAGTGCCCGGCCACCGCGCCGTTGGTGGCAGCGGCCTGCCACAGCAGCATTTCGCGGTTGGCTTCATAGACCGCGTACACATAGTCATTGGCGGGCGCGTCCACCACGTCGTCCACCAGCCCGACCTCAATGCGAATGTCCTGACCAAACAAGGCGTCCACGCCCGTGTCCACGATCAGGCCCGCAAGGTTCAGCAGCACGTTGTCATCCGGCTCACCGGGCAGCACGCGCAGGGGCTTCGGCGCGTCACCCCGGTAGATGTTCCAGGCGCGGTGAATCTTGCGCTGGCGGCGCATGTCGGCCTCAGCGGTGGCGTCAAGGTAGGCGGCAACGTCCACGGCGGGGAAGTGTATGCCCCGTGCCGGTAGATGTTCTCCCGCCTTAGCGGTTGCATCTTGGCGCAGCGTCTACTTGAATGGACGACGTGACCACCAATCACGACAACACGGAGGACGACATGACCAGCAGCACCCTGCGCGGGCGACCCAACGGCATCACCCGCGAGCAGTGGCAAGCCCGCATGGACAAGCGGTGGGAGCGCGAGCGCATGCGCGGCAACCACGCCCGCGATGAGGGCACATACGTTGAGGTCTACATGCCTGTGGCGCGCGTCACCTCGCGCTCGGACTACGGCCCTGTGATGGATGGCGACCCCGGCTCAGCCACCTGCCCGCACTGCGGCGCCTGGGGCCGCTACGTCTACTTTTTCACCACTGTGGACGGCGAGCAGCACGGCGCCATGTCGGGCTGCGTTGAGACTTGGCCGGGCGGCAAGGAAGCCGTGCGCGCGTTCAAGAAGGTGCAGGACCGGCTTGACCAGATCACTGAGAACGCCAAGCAGCACGGCCTGGCGCTTGCGGAGTGCTACGACGCAGAGGCCCGCGTGCTGGATGGCTACAGCGGGCTGCTGGCGCAGATGCTTGACAAGGCTGCCAAGTACGACATCAGCCCCAAGCAGGCTGCACTGATCGCCAAGTTGCTGGACGAGCGCGCGCAGGGCATCACGCGCCAGGCTGAGCGCAAGCGCGAGCAGGACGAGCGCAAGGCCAACGCCAAGCCCGTGCCGACCGGCCAGGGCATCGTCATCGAAGGCACCATCGTCAAGACGTACTGGCAGGACAACGACTACGGCGGGTCGCTCCGCATGATCGTGGAGGGTGACGACGGCTGGCGCGTGTGGGGCACGCTGCCCACGTCGCTCATGTCACAAGAGCAGTGGGACGCCGACGGCAACCACATTGGCTTCGCCCCCGGCGCCGACGAGGGTGACCGCGTGCAGTTCACCGCCAACGTCACTGCCAGCGACGATGACCCCACGTTCGGCTTCGCCAAGCGCCCGCGCAAGGCCACCATCATCACCGACGACGCGGAGGCAGCCCGATGACCACTCAGACCGCCAACCGCATCACCCGCCTCACTGACGCTGCCGCACAGCACGGCTACTTCATTGACGACGCCACGCTGGACGACGGCGCGCGCGTCATTCGCATCTCGCCTGCCGCGTTTGACCTTGGCGAGCGCCACGATGAGATCACGGTGACCGTGCGCGACGGCGAGCCGCTGACGGTCCAGTATTGGCCGCGCCGGACCTACTACCCCATGCACCGCATGACGCGCCGTGAGCAGGTCATCGGCGCGAAGCGCATCACGCTCAGGTACGCAACTGAGATGGTGGACGGCGAAGTGCTGCTGTAGCCCGCACCAACCACGCGCAGCACGCATGGCCCGCCACATGGCGGGTCGTCGTGTGTTCGGGGGCTGCCGCTACGATGGTGGCCGGTCGGGGTGGTGCCCGGCAAGTGTGGGGCGCGTGAGGGACCGCCGTTATCAGCACCTCCGTGGCGGCGGTTCCCGCGCCCCAGGCGCACCCACAGGTTTATGGTGCGTACCGCTTGACTTTGTGCCGTGTGTCTAGTTGAATGGACGCATGAGCCACACCACTCATGCAACGGAGGACACGATGGACCCCACGACGTACACCGGCTACCGCGCGCACACCAAGGCGCGCAGCACCGGCACCACGGTCATCCTGCTGGACGGCATCGCCGCTGGCATCACCACCGCAGGCGACGGTGACGGGCGCTGGTGCCTGCTGTGCGATGACCACGGCGGCATCGTCACGTTTGACACCCAGGCGCAGGCCCGCACCGAACTGGCCCACCCTGACCAGTGGTGCCCCGACTGCCAGCACGCCCGCGACGACACGGAGGTGTCGGCATGACCACGGACCCGACTTCAGATCAGGTGGAGGCGATGGAAAGCCTGGCGCCGCTGGACGGCTGGAAGTTGCAGGACGACGGCAAGGTGTACGCCACCGACGTTCACGGCGACCACTACATCATCCACGCAGACGGCGCGGTGTCGGCAGTGGCTGAGTTCTAGCCCACACCGACCACCACACGCACGCAGGGGCGTCCTACGGGGCGCCCCTGCTGCGTCTGGGGCTTAGAACCTCGGCCCGGTCACGCCGCGCACCTTGGCGGGCCGGGCAAGGTCTAGGTCCGTGAGCGCCCACACCAGCGCGTCCAGCCGGTCGGGCGACGTAGGGCTGTCGGGCGTCCACGTCAGCAGTTGATCCTCCAACTGTGCGAACACCTGCGCGTGGAACACCCGGCCCTGCTCATAGAGCGCCGCCACCGGCTCGGCCCTCACGCGCTTGCCACGGGTGGCATGCACCAACTTGACTGGCACGTTGGGGTCCACGGTGCGAAGCACGGTCCTTACCATGTCGCCGCCCTGGTTGGCTTCCGCCACGATGCGGTCGGCCTTGTGGTGGTGGTACGCCTCCACCGCTCGGCGTGCCCACCCATCGGGCGACAGGCGGCAGGTGACATCAGCCAGCACGAAGCCCTGCGTGCCAGTGCGCCCGGCGACCACGATGCCTGTTTCATCGGAGTCCTCGCCGCTGGTCACGGCTGGGTCAATGGCGACCACCACGCGCTGCAGTGCGTCAGGCTCGCTGTAGCCGGTCACCGCCTGCTCCAGCATCGCGCGCGACCACAGAGCGCCGGGCACGTCGTCCAGTATCTCGGCGTACAACTCCTGCCGCCCAAGCCGCGTGCCTTCGTACTTCTGCAAGATGCGCTCTAGGAACGCGGGCGCTAGGTTGTCGGCGTTGTCGAACGTGGACCCACGGGTGACCACGGTGGTGGCTGCCTTCACCAAGTCGCGCACCTCCTTGGTCGGGCGCGGGGTGGTGGTCACGATGCAGCGCGGGTCATCACCCAGGCGCAGCCCGAACTGCAACTGGTCCCATGTCTCGGGGTACTTCCACGCGGCGATCTCATCCGACCACCCGGCGTCGTGCTGCGGCCCGCGCAAACGGTCTGGTTCCTCGGCGGAATACATGAAGCACATTGACCCGTTGGCGAAGGTCACGCGGCGCTTGGACGGCTCATAGAGCGCCTGCATGTCATCGGGCGCGCAGGCCAAGATGCCTGACTCGCCTTCGACCATGACATCGCGCACATCAGCGGCAGTCGGGCCGACAAGCGCCACGCGCTGGTAGCCGTCCTCAATGCGGTCAATGACCCACTCAGCACCAGTGCGTGTCTTGCCCCAGCCACGCCCGGCTAGGATGAGCCAGGTGCGCCAGT